>Ga0164313_10002931_pt1 | contig 15206 bp, 14 predicted proteins | sample GuaBasSedimGuay4_FD_113735 | JGI IMG/M metagenome (GOLD analysis project Ga0164313, IMG submission 113735) | Subseafloor sediment microbial communities from Guaymas Basin, Gulf of California, Mexico - Guay4, Core 4569-4, 0-3 cm | ecosystem: Environmental > Aquatic > Marine > Hydrothermal vents... | reverse complement strand
GGTGCCATCACCATTATGAGTCGTGTCAACCAGAGTTCCGTTTGAAGCGCAGAAAAGATCGGCGGCACAGGTGATGAAAATATCCATCGAGTCGGCTTTATCATCGTTCCTGTCCTTACACGGCCACCAGGTTCGGGACATATACGGTTCGGATAAGGAAGATATAATTGGGTAACCATCATTGGTGCCAAAACGAAAACCGTCAAGTCCGGCCGCCTGGGGATGGCCATGATAATCGATTGTGAAGCTGAAATATTCCCCGGGCTGATATGGTCTATCAAGTTCAATAATTACTCGGTCACTGTTATGTGTATAGTTCAGGTTCAAGGCATCGGATCTAACGTCATCAACCGTCAAAACGCTGGTCAGATCAATTTCAATGAATAAAAGATCGACAGTAAGCGATTTGGCTTCGGTCGTTACCGTCCCAAAAATCTCTTCGGCAGGAACATCGACTTCGATATCCACGCTGTAGAAATTGACGTCAAATTCCGTCTGGTCATAGCGGTATGGCTCGGTGCGGGCGGCAGCCGCCCGCTGACGCCCTAAGGATTCGGCTTTATTCTGAACCATAATCTGATGAATTCTGCTTGGACCGAGAGTATCAGCGTCAATTGATTCATCAAATATTCCGGCCGAATTGGACGTAGGTGTGAATAAAATAGTGAACAAGATAGTAAGTGTAAAAAAGTGGCGGATACTGGTTCTCTCAACAGAAGACATATTTCCCTCGTGTCTATCAGTGTTAGGACAACTTAAATATAAGGTAGTACTGATATCGGTCAAGTCCTTTTATTTTATGAGTGACTGTTTTTTGTCAGCTCGCATCACGGTTTATTGGGAATATTGTCTAATAAATAAAAACATTGGACACGGCACAATATTCCCCAAAAAAAAAGATTCAGATGGAAAAGTTGCAGAGAATGTAATTGATTGCAGAAAAATGAATTATTTATATATATTATATGAACGTTTTGACGGAGATAAGATATGAAAGAATTACCATGGCATGAGAAGCTAAAAAAGAATCTTAAGGATTTTATAGATGAAGCCGAGCAAAAGAGACTGCTAAAGGGGAGCGGGGATATTGATAAGGCGGACCCGAAGGAAAAGGCGGCATGGGTAAAAACGGTGATGGAGAAATTCGACCGGCTTATTCCTGATGAAAAAGACCGTTGGGATATTATGAAAAAATGCTCCTGCAGTTGTCAGGATGAATCGATGGCTGATTACAGGGTTGAGTATGAGAAGCACAAGGATATTGATAAGCTGATAGACTACCTGCATGGGAAAGCGTTTTTGAATAAGCCGGTGAGGGATGGCAACATTATTTATATTACCAAGGCTCCTGCTTTTCCCGAAGAGTACAAAGAGGCGAAGACTCAGAAGGAGAAGAGGTACTATTTTTGCCATTGCGACTATGCCCGTGCGGCCGATAGCGATTTGTCGCCGACCTATTGTTATTGCGGAGCCGGATGGTGTCAAAGGATCTGGGAGGGGATTTTGGGTCGGCCTGTAAAAATTGAGATAGTCGAATCGGTTTTGCAGGGCGGCGACGTCTGCAAATTTGCGGTGCATATTTAATGATTGTATCTGTGTCAGACAAGAGGAGTGGCAACAAAGGAAGCTCTTTTCATCGAAGAGTTGTCAGAATTATACGGAAAATTCCATATGGCAGAGTCGCTACCTATGGCCTTATTGCGGCGATGGCCGGTAGCCCCCGGGCGGCGCGGCAGGTTGTACGAACACTGCACGCATCATCAAGTAAGGAGAAACTGCCCTGGCACAGGGTAATAAACAGCAAGGGCAAAATCTCACTTAAACCGAATTTCGGCTATGAAATTCAAAAAGCGATGCTGGAGGACGAAGGGATAATATTTTCGCTTGATGAAACAGTTGATCTGAATTGTTATTTATGGAAACCGGAATAAACTTTCTGGCGGTCAACTGTTTTTTATTGGATTTTTTAATCAGTTAGGTATTTTATTGGTCTATGGCCGGATTGAAAATTTCCATATCTGAAGAGGTGCCGTCCAATATAACAATTGTCGATATTAGCGGTATAATTGATGCTCTGACGGTCTCGGATCTTGAAAAAGTATTAACCAGTATTGTTGCCAGCGACAGCCGCGGAATAATTTTGAATCTTTCGTCGGTTGATTATATCTCTACGGCCGGATGGAGCGCTTTTATCACTGCCGCCCGGGAAATCCATAAAAAAAACAGAGAAATTGTTCTGACTAATATGATCCCGAATGTTTCCGAAAATTATTATCTTCTCGAGTTTGATAAGATTATTAAATCATTTGAAAATATCAAAGAGGCTAAACATCTTTTTGGGGAAACGGGCGAATAATACCTTAACTCCCATGACAACTTATTTTAGTTGACATTTTATAAGAATAAATTATCTTTATAATGAGGTAAATTATTTTACAGCCATATGTTAGAGCATATTTTAATAATTATTCTCGCCATGATGGTAGCGGCTTTGTCGCTGTCGATTCTTGTTAGATGGCGTCAAACCAAAGGTGCCATTCTTTTGGATGAGAAGGCGATTAATGAACTGATTTCATCGGTTGTCGATAATGCCAAGGCGGGAAGATTGCCGGATATTGCGGAACGGGTTTCTCATATTCTTGGTGATTATCTGAAATGCTCGAAGATAGCATTTCTTAAGCTGTCAAAGTCCGAATTAAAGGCCAATCATGTTATCGGTGTGGAAGACAACAGCTTGAAACAGCTTTCATTCACCTTAACCCCGGATCTGCAGGCAAGATTAAGATCTGTTTTGGAGGTAACCGAGATATCGGAATTGAACTCGATATTACCTTCGGAAATTATGTTATTATTTAAAAGGCTTAATTTTAATTATTTCTTTTCTGTTTTTCTCAGGAACAATCTGTTTGGCGTTTATTTTATCGAAACCGGGCTTTCTTCATCGAATGCATCTCTGAAATTTCTGACAACTGCGCTGGCTTTTAGTCTATCGGCCGCCTATCATATCCGACAGCAGGAGAAAAAACTGAAAAAATATGAAAACCGGTTGAAAAACTCCATCGTTTCCAATAGACCAGGCAATTCGGAGCAGGTAATAGCCCGGCGTGATCTTAATCGATATTTAAAAATAAAAAATAGCCGGGAACTTGTAACCGAGTTAACAAAAACCCTTTGTAAGGAGGGTAACTTGAGCAAATTGGCCTTTTATGTCAATTCCGCCGATATTGACGGTACGCTTATTTCGGTTAACATGCATGTTAAGGATGCCATTGATAAGGTTCTCAAAGAGAATTATGATTTAATATCGGACGAACTAGAACCGGGCACGGTTTGCGATTTGGAAGACACTTCTCAGAAATTTCCGCAGATTAGAAAACGACTTGGCAATACGGACGGCGAGATTAATAAAATTGCCTCTATTCCATGGCTGAATAATCAAAAGGCGATTATTGCCTGGAACGAAAACAGTCCGAAAGATAATACGAGGCAATACGTTCAGGAATATTGGTTTAATGCCATTCCGCTGGTTGAGTATGTAGGGCGTTATGAAAGGGCAAAGGAGATGTCCTATACCGATGGTTTAACCGGCCTTTATAATCATCGTTACTTTCAAAAACGTCTGACCGAAGAGCTCCAGCGTGCCTCCCGATATGGCCGGTCACTGGCCCTGTTAATTCTTGACGTTGACGATCTAAAGGTAATCAATGATAATTATGGTCATCCGGCGGGAGATATCCTGCTGAAATCACTGGCAAACATATTATCCGATTCGGTCCGCTCGATCGATTTGATTTCAAGATATGGCGGCGATGAGTTCTGTCTGATAATGTCTGAAACAAGTCGCAACAGAGCCCGCCTGTCTATGAATCGAATCAGAAGCAGAATAGCCTCTAATCCTTTAAGACTTGAGGGGGCGTCAGATAACATACAATATTCCGTGTCGATTGGCGGGGCTGTTTATCCGGTTGACGCCGAATCGGTTGATGATCTTATCAAAGCGGCCGACAAAGCATTGCTGCAGGCCAAAGCGGAGGGTAGAAATTGTTCCCGTCTTTTCCAAAGTATAATTTAAAACTACCTAAAGGAACATAATAGCTGTATTATTTATTTAATGTAATAAGTTTTGGCCAAATTGCCCTAAATGATATAAGGAAATAAGCCGATTTCAATAATGATAGACCAGGGAAGGTAAAAAAGTGATAAAATGCTGTAAAAAAATAAATATCGATAAGTCGTCGGCGGGGAAAATATTATTTTTCCTGCTACTGGCGATTCTATTTTCCATTTCGGGGTATGCACAGAAGCCATATGTAATCGGTCCCGAAGATGTCCTGGAGATTAGATTTTGGCAGGATAACAGTCTTGACGCTACCGTCCGGGTAACTCAGGATGGAAAAATTGCACTTGACATTGTTGGTGAAATAAATGCCGCCGGACTGACAACTTCCGCATTAGAACGAGAAATTATCAGGCAAATGAGCCGTTATAATAGTGCCATCTCGCAAACCGTCGTTCGAGTTTCCGAATATAATAGTCAAAAAATATTCGTTTCCGGACAGATTCAGGCCCCGGGGAAATACACTTTTGAAGTTATTCCGGATCTCTGGACAATTATAAATGAAGCTGGCGGAGTGGGCGAATTAGGCGATCTTGGCCGTGTTCTTATTATTCGGGGCGGTGAAAATGCCGGCGAGGTTGAGATTGTAAATGTCAGCGCATTGGTTACAACCGGGAGGTTAAATGAACTACCCCCGATCTATTCCGGCGATACCATTGAGATACCTCGGTCGCCGGCCGGACTTCCGGCGGCAACCTTGAGTCAATCACAAACTCTAAGAAATCTCTTTTATGTTATCGGCGAGGTTAACCTTCCCGGCGCCATCAATCTTGAAAAGAATATTGATATTCTTGATGCCATTGCACTGGCCGGAGGGCCTACCCCCGATGCCAATCTTAAGAAGGCCAAAATAATTACGAAAGCCGGAATAGGGACTCAAATAAAACGAATAAATCTAAGAAGATATACTGATGAAGCTATTTCCGGACGTGTTTTCATCAGACCTGAAGATGTTATTATACTGCCGCGCAGAAGCGGCGGATTATTAGGGCTGAGAGTTACCGAGTGGGTGGCGGTTATCGGCGGAATTAGTACTTTTATCCTGATGGCTGATGCCGTGGGACTTTTGCAATTAGGAGAAGACTAATAGCTTTATCGAAAAAAATATGTTATACATTTGTGGAGAAGGCCCGATTTTGCATGGAGCGGCAACTATAAGGCAATCCCGGGACGGATGGTAGACTGGAGATATAGTATGGAATCATATCGATTAAACAGCCGTATTGTCGAGGGTGAAAAGGAATTTATGATACAAACTCTCAATGATATCGAGCAGGGTGTAGTCAAAACCTCGCTTTTTGTTGATGGTGAATTTCTTGATGCCGACATCCTCCCGCATTCTGGCGAGATATCAGAGGATCAGGTTTTGGATTTGGTCAAAACGGCGCACAGGGAAAAAAAATCGGAACTCGAGTATTTGCTTAAGTGCTTTAATGAGATCATCGAACAAGGCTCACCCGAAATAATGCATCAGCTTGGAATTGCTTTGTATTATAAAAAACTATACTCAGAAGCAGAGCGGCTGTTCCGAACTGTTATAAAGATCAGGCCGGATTTTCACGAGGCCTGGTTTTATCTTTGTCGAACTTATTTGGCAATAAGAAATTATGATGGGGCGGCGGAGGCCGGGAATAGAGCGGTGGAATTGAAACCGACCTATGCGGATTACCGCAACTGTCTGGGAGAAGCGTATCAGGGGACAGGTTCCTGTCAAAGAGCCGTTATGGAGTTTGAAGAATCGATTAAGCGGAATGTATATTATGCTGATGCCTATTTTAACCTGGCGATAACCTATCTATTGAATGAGGTTAATCGGGAAGATTATAATCTTTCAGGAAATGTCGCCACCCGGGCGATTGATATGCTTACTAAAGCAGTATTGATTTATCCGTATTACAAGGGTCAGAATTATGACAATGCCGTTTTGTCGATTAAAGAAGGCAACCCGAAGAAAGCGTATGCTCTGTTGACGGAAATTCGGCGGGACAAAGAAGAGAGACAACGATGCGAAAAATCTTCCTTCTTCCAACGTTTTCTGATGTATACCGATTTGGTAAATCAAAACAGTATCTCAGACAGGATAGTCTTTCTGAAAGATGAAATAGAAAAAAATCCAGGCTACGTTGATCTTTATTATGAGCTGGCCATTTGCTATCTTCATCAATCAAAATTCGATTGGGAACAGGGAGTCGATTATTTTAAAAAAGCCCTGGAGATAAATCCCAAACTGAAAAAAGCCCTGAGGGCTCGTGAACTTGGCGAAGATCAGTTTTTGAAAATATCCGATGCGGTTTTTGACATTTCGGAGAAAAATTTTTAGGTGGAGATGTTTTGACCGGGAAATCAAATTTAATTTCAATTCTGGATATCTTTAACCCGGAGTCGCCGGAATCAACTGAATTTCGCAGGATTTTGCATAATCTTGATAAATCGAAAAAGGGTGGCGATAAGCAGGTAATTCTGATAACATCGGCCACTTTATCCGAAGGAAAATCATTGACGTCATCATTTCTGGCAATGACGTCGGCCACTTACAAAAATAATAAAACCCTGTTAATTGATTTCGACCTGCGAAGACCGACCATACATAAGCTTTTCGGCGTAAATCGCCGCGGCGGGATTTCTGAGATAATGCTCGGTGGCCTGGCTCCCAAAAAAGCCGTGAAGCCAACAAATCTGGATAAGCTCGATTTGCTGACCGCCGGAAAATCGACAGGTAATATTTCAGAGCTTATTAAAGGTCCCAACGTGCACCGGATTATTGAGGAGATGAAATTTTATTATGATACTATTATTGTGGATTCTCCACCCTTGATCCCGGTGATGGATACATTAATATTTGTCGAAGAATTTGATGCCGTTTTACTCGTCATTAAAGCCGGTGTTACCCAAAAGGAAATAGTCGATAGGGCTCGTAACCTGTTGGCCAATCATAACGGCAAACTGGTTGGTGTTATAATGAATAATCTGAAGAAATCGTTGCCGTACTATTATGATTATAGCTACTATGACTATAATTATAAATCTTCTGAAGAATAACTTTCGGCCGGGCCCGGTATCGCAAATTTAAGATATAATGTTTACGAATATTCTGACAGTTGATCTGGAAGACTGGTTTGTAGTTGAGAATTTAAAACAAAAAATAAGTCCTGACCGGTGGGACGAATTTCCCTCACGGATCGATGATACCACTCACCGTTTACTGGAGCTGTTTGACAAATATAATGTCCGGGCGACATTTTTTATTCTTGGCTGGATAGCAGAAAAATCACCTGATTTGATACGTAAAATCGCCCGTTCCGGGCATGAAATTGCCTGCCACAGTTATTCTCACAGGAGGGTCGATCTGCTTGGCGAGGAAGCGTTCAGGGAGGATACTCGACAGGCGATAGAGGTTATCGCTGAGGCTTCCGGTATTATGCCGATAGGCTATCGGGCGCCCAGCTGGTCAATTAATTCGTCGATTCCCTGGGCTTTTGAGGTATTGGCTGAGCTGGGTTTCAAATATGATTCATCGATTTTTCCAATAAAGCACGACATCTATGGCGAACCGGCGGCGCCCCGCAGAATATTCAGGATGAAATTGAAAAGTGGGGGAACTATTTATGAGATACCGGCTTCGACCATAAAATTATTAGGCAAGAATATGCCGGTTTGCGGTGGCGGATATCTGAGACATTCGCCATATTGGTATACAGCCAGAATGATACGAAAGATTAACGAAGATAATCAGCCTGCGGTGGTATATATGCATCCCTGGGAATTGGACGAGGAACAACCCCGGATTGAAGGCTTGAGTATGTTTCAGAAATTCAGGCAGTATGGCTCGATATCGATATTGCAAAAAAAAATAGAAAAACTGCTTGGCGAGTTTGATTTTATTCCGGCCGGTGATTATGTTAATATAGTTGCAAGAAAAAAGATAGGATTTGAAAAATGACAGCAGGTGGAAAAGTTGCCGTATTGAAGACCGATGCGGTCAACGTTTTGGATGATTACAGGAAATTACTGGAGTTGATCGACTATAAATCGATTCTTGATTTTAATGAAGAAACCATAATTAAACTGAATCTTTCCTGGACAAAATATTTTCCGGCATGTTCTTCCCAGCCCTGGCAGGTTGAAGGAGTGGTCAGGACCTTTACCGAGGATGGCTTCCCGACCGAAAAACTTATTCCGGTCGAGAACAAAACGGTTGTTACCAATCCGGTGAAAGGGGCCCGGAACAATCTCTGGATGCCGGTATTAAAAAAGTATGGACTCGGATTTACACCGCTTCCAGAGGTCGAATGGACGGTTTATAATTTCAAAGCGGAACTTTTGAAACTGAACGAAATATTTCCGGAAGGAATTCAGATTCCGACGATGTATATCGGCAAACAGATTGTCCACCTGCCGACGGTCAAAACGCATGGCCACTCGACCACGACCGGCGCCATAAAAAATTCCTTTGGCGGTCTGCTCAAGGAAGTACGGCATTATGCGCATAAATATATGCACGAGGTTCTGGTTGATCTAATGCTGATGCAAAAAGAGCTTCATCCGAATATTTTGGCGGTAATGGACGGCACTGTCTGCGGCGATGGAGCGGGGCCGCGGACAATGACTCCTCTTTCAAAAAACTTTATTCTCGCTTCCGGTGATTCGGTCGCCATCGATTCCATCGCGGCAAAAATGATGGGTTTTGATCCGATGAGTATCCCGTATATTCGAATGTGCCATGAACGCGGACTCGGTATCGGGGAACCATCGGAAATAGAAATTATCGGCTATGATATTTCAAAAGTAGATTTCGGATTCAAAACCAAACGTTCTTTTGTTATCTGGGGCGATCAACTCTTGCGCAAGGGGCCGCTCAGGTTTCTGGAAAAAATCGCCCTGCATTCTCCTCTGGTGGCTTGGGCTCCGATGGCCAGCAATATTTATCATGACTGGTTATGGTATCCAACAGTGGGAAAATCTATCATAAAAAAGTTCTCGTCGACCGAGTGGGGAAAACTGTTTAAAAAATATAAGAATTCCTGAGTTTTTTTGGTCGTTTCTGTTTTAAAAAAGAAATTTTAATTATATGTTGACTATAAATGTATAATTTGTAAATATTTAGAAAACTAGTATTGTTGGAGGATATGATATGTTTAAAAGGTTATTTACAGGTTTTCTTATCTTAGTGCTGGCGGTAAATATTGCCGGCGCCAGAAAAAGAAGCAGGGCGGGCAAAATTGATGATGGTATTTATACCGATGCTAAGTATAATTTTAGTTTCAGCATTAATGGTAATTGGGACACTTCAATAAAAAAAGGCAATAAGCCGGTTCGGATTACTCTTGTCAAAAAAGAGTATGATATACCGATGCATTTTCAACATGTGCCGTCCTATACAATGATTCCGAAGATTACCATTTATGCTGATACGACATCTTTGGGTTTGAAGCAGTTTGTCGATTCATTATTGGCCGATAAATATAAATCGCCGCAGAAGAAGGCTATCTTAAACGAGTTTAAATTACTCTATGGTGATTTTACGCTGAAAAAGAATTCCAAGAAGATTATCGGAGATCTGGTCGGTCATAAGATATCGGGCGAGCAAAAATATACGATAAGGGTTTCGTCGTCCGGCGCGGGCGGCGATGAAATGTCGGGCACTTTCGGAGATTACGATGTCGTTTCCGATTTTTATGCCGGTTCAGTCTTTTTCGCCAAAAATGGCAATACGATTGTTATGATGCATTTTATCTGTGAGGCGAGATATTTTGAAACATTGGATCTTGAATTTGAAAAAATTATAAAGACTTTCAAATTTGGTGGTTCCAAAGATAAAGGATAGAAAAACAGGTATATGGCCGGCTGAATTATTTCTTCTTCGAAATATATAATACTCTGTCAGCAGGTCTAATTTTTCCTAAGCCCTCCAAGGAGGAAATATGTGGGTATTTAGGTCTTTTCTTATATTGGTAATTATAGGTATCATTATCGGTTTTGCTCTGTCAAATAGCGGGCTGGAGCAAAATGTCGATATTGATCTCATCTGGGCCAAGAGATATAATGTCCCGATATTAACCGTTGTTCTCTGGTCATTTATTTCTGGGGCGCTGGTTTCATGGTTGCTGTTTGTATCTGTCTATCTAAAGCAATCAACGCAATTGAATAAAGCCAACCGGGAAATCAAAGGGTACCGGGATGAAGTTACGGCACTGAGAAACAGGCCGATTGAAGAGACAAAAAACTTGCTTGAAAAAAAGAACGGTCTCAGGGAGTAGCGGATGGAGACATTATTAATTGTTTTTTTGCTGGCCGTTCTGGCCCTGATAATAATCTATTTCTATTATGACAGATACCGCAAAGTCAAAAAGGGGAAAGATCCGCAGACTTATATTGAGGGATTGAGAGCCTTGCTGGAGGGCAAAGACGAATTAGCTTTCGCCAGGTTTCGCGATGCAGTTTCGGAAGACAGTTCCAATATTGACGCCTATATCCGAATTGGTAATATCCTTCGCAAATATGATAAGGCCGATAAGGCGCTGCAGGTTCACAAGGATCTCACCCTGAGGCATGGGCTGGAAAGTGTACAAAAGATAGCTATCCTGGATGCGGTGGCCGAAGATTATATGAAATTGAAGGATTTTCAGGCGGCCAGAAATGCCCTGGTCGAGGCAATCAAGCTTGACGGGAGCGACCGACGCCTGAATAAAAAACTGACTAAAGTCCTGTTGAAACTTGAGGACTGGGATGCCGCCTTTGATATCAGACAGAAGCTTTCCAAATTGTCACCGGAGGACAAGGGAGACGGTGAACTGGCAATATATAAATTCTTTCAGGGAAAAAGACTGTTTGACAACAAGAAATATCATGATGCCCGCCTTGTATTCAAGGAGGCTATAAATATCAATGCCGGCTGTGTCCCGGCCTATATCTGGATTGGCGATTCATACGTGGCCGAGAACAGATTGGAGGATGCTGTTGCTGTTTGGAATAATATGATAAAAGCGGTTCCGGATGAATCTGTCCTGGTATTGGAAAGACTGGAGAAGGCGCTTTTTGAACTGGGGAAATTCGGGGCCATTTCAGATATCTGCCGGGATATTCTCAGCGCATCTACTGATAATATCGACGCCCGTTTAACGCTGGCCGAATATCATAATAAAAAAGGTGAATATTCTCTGGCTGTTGAACATCTTCGAGTGGCTATGGAAAATCATCCCGATTCATTCCGACCGGTTTTGAATTTAGCCAGATTATATCTTATAACTAATGATAAAGAGAAACTCAAAACATTATTGGATAGTATTAGCCTGCGCCGGGAATCTATAGAAATGGGATTCCGGTGCAGAATTTGTGACTATAAATCGGAAAAAAAGATATGGCTTTGTCCCTCCTGCCAGGCTCCAGATAGCTTTATAAGATAATGTTTCGGATTTTAATTATTCTCTCAGGTCTGATTATAATTTTCTCTTCTGTTTTGGCCTCCACAATCGATGATATGATAAAAAAGGGCCGGATCGACGAGGCGCGCCAGGAAATCGCCGAGCTATCTTCCGCGTCGCTGAGAGATGGCAATCTGCTACATTTTCAGGCGCTTATTGAAGAAGACGGCGAATTATCGTTTAAATTTCTCGAAGCGGCGGCCGGGGCCGGATTATCGCCGGAATTTTTGGAGGAAAATACATTCTTGATGGCCCTGTATTATTTGGCCGAGGAGGATTACAGAAAACTGGAAACGACGGCATCAGCTTACTTGCAGTGGTGGGAGAATGGCCGCTATCGCCCGGATATGCTCAGGCTGAAAGCTTTTGCTAATCTGCGAAAAGATAACAGGGAACAGGCCAACCGGCTTCTGGGAAATCTGATAAATGAAAATGAAGGGACAGCTACCGGTGCCAGAGGTCTTTTGGATAGAGCCACCACGCTATATGATAAAAAAGCATATATTCAGGCTCAGAATATCTGCCGCCGGCTGGCCAACAGCCATTTTGATGATGTGATTGCACCGGCTTTGTATATGCTTTCTTATTATGCCATAGAGCAAAACAGAATCGATGATGCTATTCTTTACTATAATCTTCTCAAAGAAGGCTACCCCAATGCCGTCGGCCTGGTTGATTTGGTAGATAAATTTACCGGAATAGAAAGAAAGAATAAAAGTCAAACGGCGGAGACAATAACCGGCACCTTTTACTCGGTTCAAGTAGGTGTCTTTTCGGTTAGAGACAATGCCAGAGCATTATCCAAATCAATGAAAAAATATGGCAAAAAAGTGGAAGTCAGAGAAAAAAGGATCTCCGATAAAGATTATTTTGTCGTCTATGTCGGCCGTTTTAGATCGACTGATGAAGCAATCGCTTTCAAGACGATTTTGGAAAAATCAGAAAATGAAGCGTTCCAGGTTGTAGCCAGATGACACCTCCGGCGTTAAAAGGCGATGGTATGACCCCTCTGATGCGCCAGTACAATTAATTTAAAGAGAAATATCCGGACAAAATCCTGTTTTTCAGAATGGGCGACTTTTATGAAATGTTCGGCGATGATGCCGTCAAAGCCGCACCGATTCTCAATATCGCTCTTACCTCACGGGGAAATATCAACGGCCGGAAAATTCCACTGGCCGGTGTGCCGCATCATTCGGCCGAGAAATACCTGACCCGGCTGATAAATGCCGGAGAAAAAGTTGTTATTGTCGAACAGGTGGAAGATCCCAGACTGGCCAGAGGGGTCGTTAAGCGGGATGTTGTGGAAATTATTACCCCGGGGACATCGACTATTGAGGGTACTCTCGATGATTCCAGTCATTATTACCTGGCCTCACTCGATATCGGCAAAACATCGATAATCGGTATGGCCTGTATTGATCTGTCAACCGGACGATTCAATCTGGACGAGGGACCGCCCGATAAGATATTCGAAAAGCTGCGCGTGTTATCGCCAAGAGAAATTCTTTTTTCGAATGCCTGCAAAGAAAATGAGGTAATCAGGCTTCTGGAAAAACAGGCGAATTTCAGCCTAACCGGTTATGAAGAATGGAACTTTGATTATAAAACGGCAACCCGTGAATTATCCGAGTTTTTCGGAGTCGGCTCGCTCGACGGTTTCGGTGTTGCCGAGTGTAAGAAGGGCATAACAGCCGCCGGAGCGATATACCGTTATCTCAGAGAAAATAATCGGACCAGGCTGGATCATGTAAAAAAAATAACGGTTTCCGATTCCGGCAATCAGATGATGCTCGATTATAACAGTATCAGGAATCTTGAGCTTGTCAAAAACCTTTCCGAAAACAGCGAAAAAGATTCATTGTTCCATGCAATAAATCGAACCTCCACTCCGGGCGGGGCGCGTCGGCTAAGAGAGAATATCCTTCATCCCTATAAAAAGCTGGAGCCGATTATTTATCGACGGCAGGGAGTCGAGGAACTGTTTGAAAATCACGATCTGGCCGGCGAGTTGCCGATTCTTCTGAAAAAATTGCCGGATATGGAGCGGCTTTCGGGCCGACTCGGAATGCGGAAAATTAATCCGCGGCAGTTGGCCTCGCTTCGGGACGGCCTGAATACAGCTGATATAATAATCGAGAAAATTGAACATCTGAAATCAGATATTCTTTCAAATATCTCAAAGACATATCCTGATTGCCTTCCATTGATTAAACTGATTTCATCAGCCCTGACCGATGAACCGCCATTGATATCGAATAAGGGCGGCCTTCTCAGGAAGGGATATTCCCGGGAACTTGATCAGCTGAAAAGCTCAATATCGGGAGCCAAAGATTATATTGCCTCGCTCCAGAATACCGAGAGGGAAAAAACCGGGATACCATCCCTGAAGGTCGGATACAACAAGGTGTTCGGTTATTATATCGAGGTAACCAAAACGCATCTGGATAAAGTGCCGGACAGATATATCAGGAAACAGACCCTGGTCAACGCCGAACGGTATATCACTCAGGAACTCAAGGAAAAAGAGGAATTAATTTTTGCCGCCGAAGAAAAGATATTTTCGCTTGAGGAAAAGCTGTATTTCGAGTTGGTGGATAAGGCGGCCGAATCGCTTGAGGATCTGCTTCTGGCTTCAGAGTATCTATCCGAGATCGACCTGATTGTATCCCTGGCTAACCTGGCCCATGAAAAAATGTATTGCTGTCCCGAGCTTGACGAAGAGACCGGGATAGAAATTGTCGGCGGGCGTCATCCGGTAATTGAAGATCTGCTTCCTCCCGGAAGTTTCATATCAAACAACCTGAGCCTTGCGGTTGATAGAAATAGAATAATGATATTAACCGGTCCCAATATGTCGGGGAAATCGACATATTTAAGGCAGGTCGGGTTAATCGTGATTATGGCGCAGATCGGCTCCTTTGTCCCGGCCGAATCGGCTCGAATCGGTCTGGTTGACCGGGTCTTTACCCGGGTAGGTGCAATTGATAATCTGGCGAGGGGGCAGTCGACCTTTCTGGTCGAAATGATTGAGACCTCAAATATTCTTCATAACGCCACCGAATCTTCGCTGATACTTCTCGATGAGGTCGGCCGGGGAACGTCGACCTTCGACGGCCTTTCAATCGCCTGGGGAGTGGTGGAATATCTGAATGAAAAGATTAAAGCCCGGACCATATTCGCCACTCATTATCATGAGTTAACCGGTATGGCTGACCTGTTTGACCGTATCGTCAATTTCCAGGTGGCGGTAAAACGGTATGAAAACCAGATAGTTTTCTTGCACAAGATAATTCCGGGCGGGTGTGATGATTCATATGGTATCGAAGTGGCCCGGTTAGCTGGCCTTCCCCGGAAAACCATCAGCCGCTCGCGAGAGTTATTGAGATTGCTTGAATCGGGAAAATTTTCACAATCGGAGCTGGCTCGCGGAGTCCACAGGAATATAATGCAACATTCCTTATTTGACCAGAAACCGTCAATGGTGGAAAACGAATTGAAAGAGGTCGATGTCAATAATTTGACCCCGATGGAGGCTTTGAGATTACTGGGTAAGCTCAAGGAGATGCTCGATGACGGCCGATAGCAAATCATTCGAAAAAAGGTGGATCCGGCCGCTACCGGAAAGGCTGATAAACAAAATCGCCGCCGGTCAAGTGATCGAACGT
>Ga0164313_10002930_pt1 | contig 15207 bp, 8 predicted proteins | sample GuaBasSedimGuay4_FD_113735 | JGI IMG/M metagenome (GOLD analysis project Ga0164313, IMG submission 113735) | Subseafloor sediment microbial communities from Guaymas Basin, Gulf of California, Mexico - Guay4, Core 4569-4, 0-3 cm | ecosystem: Environmental > Aquatic > Marine > Hydrothermal vents >... | reverse complement strand
TGCCAGTAATGAGTTCGACCTTGACGCTTACCTGGCGGGTGAATTAACGCCAGTATTTTATGGCACCGCATTGGGTAATTTTGGTGTCCGGGAAATGCTTAATCATTTTGTCGAGTGGGCACCGGCACCCCTCAACCGCGAAGCTAAAGAACGGGAAGTTGCCGTCAGTGAAGAAAAGTTCTCCGGATTTATATTTAAAATTCAGGCCAATATGGACCCAAGGCACCGGGATAGAATTGCCTTTATGAGGATTTGTTCGGGCACCTACTCAAAAGGCATGAAGATGCGCCATGTGCGCCTCGGCAAAGATATCCGTATCGCCGATGCAGTGAGTTTTTTGGCCGGTGAAAGGAGTAATGTTGATGAGGCCATCGCAGGGGATATTATCGGTTTACACAACCATGGCACCATCCAGATCGGTGATACTTTTACCGACGGGGAGCTACTTAATTTTACCGGCATCCCTCACTTCGCCCCTGAACTTTTTCGTCTTATAAGATTAAGAGACCCGCTAAAAACTAAGCAGTTACATAAAGGTCTTAAGCAATTAGCTGAAGAAGGATCAACTCAGGTTTTCTTCCCCGTCGAAAACAACAACATCGTCGTCGGTGCAGTAGGGCAGTTGCAATTTGAAGTGGTGGCCTATCGCCTGAAGGACGAGTACGGTGTCGAGGCTATTTACGAACCGGTGAATGTTTATACTGCACGTTGGGTCTATTGCGAAGATGCCAAAGCCATGGCGAACTTTAGGCGTAAAGTGTCTGATAATCTGGCCGTTGATGGAGGTGGTTACCTGACTTATCTGGCACCGACACGAGTTAATTTAAGTTTGAGTGAGGAGCGTTATCCCGAGGTCGACTTTACCTCGACCCGGGAGCATTAGCCCTTGAGTTTAGCCCTCGAATAAAGGCATCTGGATATTTGATTGCTCTCAATGCAGAGTCTTTTCTCGTGGCGTATAATTCTGGGGTTTGTGGCTAGACTTTAACGCTTAAGATTTATGGCTTTATGACAAAATAAGCTGCGAGCAATATTAAGCAAGCAACATGCAGGAGTGATTGGCGATGAGAAAAGAGACCGGCATTGAGCTGACCAGGCGTGCTCTGGATATGCTCGAACGAGAGGATACGACACGGGAAGATGATGTCTATTTAAGCCCCGTCGATTCCTATATCTGCCCCGACTGGCTCGCCCTCGAAAAGCAAACCCTGTTTAAGGATTACCCCTTGCTGGTCGCGTTTTCCTGTGAGCTGCCCCAGGCTGGCGACTTTATCACCAACGACGATATCGGTGTGCCGCTATTGGTGGTAAGAGGTAAAGATGGCAGCATCAGCGCTTTTTTTAATACCTGCAAGCATCGTGGTTCGAAACTGGTCACCGGTTGTGGGCGCGTTCAGGGTGGTTTGATATGCCCTTACCATGCATGGAATTATGACCTCGATGGTCAGCTCAGGGTGATTCCTGATAAAGGCAGTTTTCCGGGTGTCGACAAAGCCGAGCATTCTCTCGAAAGCCTGCCCGTAGTAGAGAAATACGGCATGATCTGGGTTTGCCCAACACCGGGAAAAACCTTCGATATTGATGCCCAGCTCGGCGGCCTGAATAATGGTCTGGTGGATGACCTGAAAACCTACAAATTTGAGAGTTATCATCCCTATGCCCAGCGCCGCCTGCATCGTAAGATGAACTGGAAATTAATGCTCGATACCTTTCTTGAGCCCTACCACTTCGCACCCTTACACCCGAATACGGTCGGCCCCTTGCTACATCATAATTTGTGTTTGCTGGATACCTACGGGCAGAATTTGCGTGAAGCGGTGATTCGAAAATCTATCGATAGCTTGCGCGATGAACCTGAGGACACGTGGGATTTCCCCCTGCACTCGGCCATTGTCTATTTGCTATTCCCTAATACCGGCCTGGTGATGCAGCGTGATCACGTAGAGCTATGGCGCTCCTTTCCGGTAGCAAACAAGCCGGACGAGTGTATCGTTCAGATGGACTACTATATTCCTGAACCTGCGCAAACCCAGTCAGCCAAGGATCATTGGGAGCGCAATATGGATTTGGCCGTGCGCACGGTACTGGAAGAGGATATTCCCGGTGTTGAAGGTATGCAGGTGGGCATGACCAGCGGTGCCATGACCCATAGCACATTTGGTCGTAGCGAGCCGGCGTTGATACATTTCGAGAGGGAGATAGCGCGGAGTATCGGTCGCGCCTAGCGAGCTTTAAAAAATGAGCTTTAATAAGGAAGAGCTTTAATAAAAAAGCCCGGACATTGTCCGGGCTTTTTTGGTCTAGCTGAAAACGAAAATCAAGCGGCGGCTGATTTCCTTTTAGCAGAAGCACTACGGCTTTTGCCATTTCGCAACAGCTCGCCCGGCGTGGCTCCAGTACATTCGCCATTGTCGAAGGTCACTTCGCCATTAACAATAATCGCCTGATAGCCTTCGGCGCGCTTAATACGACGCCATTCGCCTGCTGGCAGGTCGTGGACGATCTCACCAATCCACTCGTCCCCATCACCCAGGGCATCAATGTCATAAACGACAACATCTGCTGCCCAGCCCTCGCGTAACTGACCACGGTCTACCAGACCTGCTGCCTGTGCGGGCATGGCAGAGAGTCTGTGGTGGGCTTCTTCGAGAGTGATTTTCCCCTCATCGCGAACCAGCCACTTGAGGAAGTCAGTGGTATAGGCGCCACCGGTGAAGAACTTGGTGTGCGCGCCACCGTCGGAAACACCGGGAATGGTGTAGTCGTTGTTGTTGATGATTTCCGCCATGAAGTCGGCGTTAAAGCCGCGATCAGGTCCGAGGAAGTGAACATTGAGGTCGCCTTCGAGAGAGATATCTAACATAACCTCAATGGCGTTCTTATTCTCTTCGGCGGCAATGTCGGCCAGGGTTTTGCCGACGTATTTTTCCAGCGATTTGGTGCCATGAACATCCTGTACCTGCAATAGCGGCACGGCTCCACCGACACCAGCCTGGATAACCTGCAAGCGTCGGTCAGCCTCTTCGGTTTCGTCAATCACTGCCTGACGCAGTGCGGGATCCCGCATTTTTTTCAGTTTCTCTTCTTTGGTGCCTGTGGTCATCTCTCGCCACGCAGGGCTGGCATCGTAGAGATTCCAGTGTTCCAGCGTAAAGCAGAAGCCAGTGCGGACAGTGCCGGCCTGGCCATAAATCTGCAGACCTTTGCTGCGGGCGCGGTCTAGCCAGTCAAGGCTGCGGCGGTGAACGCGCGCGTTCTTGCGCGTCGGGGTGATAGCATTATGGAGTACAGGACGTCCTGTTGTTTCTGCGAGCGTTTCAAGAAACTGCATATCGGTTTTGATATCACCAGTGGCCTGAGTAATCTGCACATTACCTTCGCCGCGTTCATGGAGAACTTCTGCGAGGTTGAGTACCTCCGCATCGGTCATGGTGTCGGTAACCATTGGTGTGCCGTCAAAGTCGGCCTGGGTAGAATCCTTGCCAAGACGCTGGATGGAGAAGCCCATCAAACCAGCTTCCATACCCTCATCGAGAAGGCGCTTCATTTCCTTGCGCTCTGCCGGTGTACCTTCGCGAGTTTTCGCCGCTTCCAGGCCCATAACATAGGTCATTAGCGAAGCGGTGGGCATGTAGTGCACGCAGTTAATGCCTTTGGGTCTGGCATCAAGGGAGTCGAGGTATTCAGGAATAGTTTCCCAGGTAAAAGGCATGCCCGCTTTCATGCAGTCGTAAGGTATCGCTTCGGTGCGTGTCATGGTCAGCAGTGAGCGCTCCTGGTACTCAGGTTTGACCGGTGCGAAGCCAAAACCGCAATTGCCGAGGACCACGGTGGTGACACCATGCCAGCCAGAAATTGTGCAGTAGGGGTCCCAGTGAATCTGGGCGTCGTAGTGCGTATGCAAATCGACGAAGCCGGGGCAGACGATTTTGCCCGTGGCATCAATCACCTGTTTGGCTTCGCCGGGAGCTTCGCCGCCCACCTGAGCAATTTTGCCATCTTTAATCCACACATCAGCCTGGCGTCGGGGCGCGCGGGTGCCGTCGACAACCGTACCCCCCTTGATTTGAATATCGTATATATCAGTCATAGTAAATCCTCTTAAGTGGTAATGGTTTTCAGGCTCAATGGTTCAAGGTTTTGATCACCAAAACCTTCGCCATATCACCCGACTAGTATGAAATTGCGTAGCATATAAACATTTGTGTCGCTCCGTTAAGGGGAGCAATCAATAAAGAAGTCTGAGCTAATGTTCCAATATACCACTCTTTTTCACCTATAAGGAAGGTAGGTAATGGGGGTGAATGCTTGTTCTAAATCAATTACATAAAGAAAGCCCGGACGATATCCGGGCTTTCTTTGTTACCGAAAGAAGGTCAGGCGACTTTCTTTCTTATGGCTTCGGCACTGCCCTTGCGCAGCAGTTTGCCGGGGACAGCGCCAGTGCATTCACCATTTTCAAAGGTGAGCACACCGTTAACCATAATGGCGCGGTAGCCGATGGCATGTTGTACTCTACGCCATTCACCACCGGGGAGGTCATAGGCAATGTCGCCTACCCAGCCGCCGCCGCATTCAAGCTTGTCCAGATCATAGACGACGATATCAGCCCACGCCCCCTGCTTAAGTGTGCCGCGGTCCCTAAATCCGGCCGCTTTGGCGGGCAGAGCGGATAAACGGTAGTGCGCTTCCTCCAGCGTTATTTTGCCTTCGTCACGAACCAGCCACCTCAGGAAATCGGTGGTGTAGCCGCCACCAGTAAAAAACTTGGTGTGGGCGCCACCATCGGAAACCCCGGGGATGGTGTAGTCGGAATCATTCATCAGTTCCGCCATAAAACCGGCGTTTGAGCCTCGGTCGGGACCGGTAAACTCGGCATTCAAATCCGCTTGAGCAGAGAGATCGAGCATCACTTCAATGTGATGTTTGCCTTCTTCTTCAGCAATTTGTCCCAGGCTTTTGCCCTGGTAGTGTTCCAGCTCTGGTTGCTTGTTTACACCGGTGACTACCAGCTTTGGCAGTGCTCCGCCGACCCCTGCCTGAATGGCTTTCAAGATTTTACCGGCTTCGTCAGCCTCTTTAACGACATTTGCGCGAAGTTTTTTATCTTGCATCTTAAGCAACTTTTCTTCCTTGGTGCCGGTAGTTAGCTCACGCCACGCGGGGCTGGCATCATAGAGATTCCAGTGTTCCAGTGTGAAAGCAAAACCGCTACGTCCGGTGCCGCACTGTCCGTAAATCGGCAGGCCTTTTTCTCGCACTCTGTCCAGCCACGCCATACTGCGTTGGTGGGGGTTGGGGTTATTGCGGCCCGGCAGGATGGCATTGTGCAAAATGGGCCGACGGGCTGTATCGGCCAGTTTTTCGATAAAGTTAAGGTCAGATTTCATATCCCCGGTGGCCTGTGTAATCTGGATAAAGCCTTCGTTGCGCTCGCGTAATACTTCGGCCAGGCAAAAGATATCTTCGTCACACATGGTGTCGGTGACCATGGGGGTGCCATCAAAGTCGGCCTGAGAAGAATTGGGACCAAGGCGCTGGATAGAGAATCCGCACAACCCGGCATCCATCCCCTCGTGGAGCAGACGCTGCATTTCCTTTTGTTCTTCTTTTGTAGCCACCCTTGATTTAGCAGCTTCCAGGCCCATCACGTAGGTCATTAATGATGCGGTGGGCATGTATTGAATACAGTTGACGCCCAACGGCGCTCGAGCTAATGACTCCAGATATTCGGGGATGGTTTCCCAATCCCATTTCATGCCTTCCTTTATACAGTCATAGGGAATAGCTTCAGTACGTACCATGGTTAACACAGAGCGCTCCTGGAAATCTGGTTTGACAGGTGCGAAGCCAAAGCCACAGTTGCCCAACACGACGGAGGTGACCCCGTGCCAACCAGAAATAGTGCAGTACGGGTCCCAGCGAATCTGTGCATCGTAATGGGTGTGCAAATCGACAAAGCCCGGGCAGACCACCAGACCTTCAGCGTCGATCACCTGATCCGCTGTGCCTTCGGGATCATCACCAATGCGCGCGATCTTGCCATCTTTAACCCACACATCAGCAACTTGCCGCGGTGCGCGGGTGCCGTCGACAACGGTGCCCCCTTTTATATGAATGTCGTATTGTTGAGTCATGATTAGCGCCTCTTAGAGTAGGTAACTGCAGGTATATAGAACCTGGGTTTGGTTGACAAAAAACCCTTCGTTACACCCGATTAGTTTGAAATTGTGTGGTTATAAGTTGAAATTGCGTGGTTATAAATAGTTGTATGCTACAAATATAGACTCCTTTTTGCCAATAAGGAAGGCTAATGATTAGCGTTGGTGGTTTTATGAAATCTTGTCCCACAAAAAAGCCCGACCATTGGCCGGGCTTTTAATGTCCAACTGATGTAGTTATGCAGCTTGTTCAGCAGCTCTTTCAGCGCTGCCTTTACGTAACAACTTGCCAGGCACAGCTCCAGTGCATTCGCCATTTTCAAAGGTAACAACACCATTCACCATGATGGCTCGGTAGCCGACAGCTTTTTGAATTCGCCGCCATTCACCGCCGGGAAGATCATAGGCAATGTCGCCAACCCAGCCACCGGTGTTGTCGAGTTTATCGAGGTCATAGACAACGATATCAGCCCAGGCTCCTTGTTTTAGTGTACCGCGATCTTTAAACCCAGCCGCTTTGGCGGGCAATGCGGATAAACGGAAGTGAGCTTCTTCGAGAGTAACTTTGGCCTCATCACGAACCAGCCACTTGAGGAAGTCAGTAGTGTAAGCGCCACCGGTGAAGAACTTGGTATGCGCGCCGCCATCGGAAATACCGGGGATGGTGTAGTCTGAGTCGTTCATCATTTCGGCCATAAAGTCGGCATTAGAACCGCGGTCAGGACCGGTGAACTCGGCGTTCAAGTCAGCAGCAGCAGAGAGGTCAAGCATAACCTCGATAGGGTGCTTGTCTTCTTCAACAGCGATCTGGCCCAAACTTTTACCTTGATAGTGCTCCAGCTCTGGTTGCTTGTTGACACCAGTAACTACCAGCTTGGGTACCGCGCCGCCAACACCGGCCTGAATAACCTGCAAGCGCTTGTCGGCTTCTTCGGTTTCAGCAATAACATCAGCACGCAGTGCTTTGTCATTCATCTTCATCATCTTTTCTTCTTTGGTGCCAGTGGTCAGCTTGCGCCACGCGGGGCTGGCATCATAGAGATTCCAGTGTTCCAACGTGAATGCGAAACCGGTACGGCCCGTGCCGCATTGTCCGTAAATAGGCAGGCCTTTTTCACGCACTCTTTCCAGCCACGCCATGCTACGTTGATGTGGTTGAGGATTGTTACGAGTCGGGACGATGGCATTATGTAAGATCGGTCGTCGAGCAACATCCGCCAGTCTCTCCAGGAAGTCCAGGTCGGATTTAATATCACCCGTGGACTGAGTTACCTGAATAAAGCCTTCGTTACGCTCTCGTAACACTTCGGCCAGGCAAAAGATATCTTCGTCACACATGGTATCGGTAACCATCGGAGTGCCGTCAAAGTCAGCTTGTGTGGAGTTTTCCCCTAAACGCTGAATTGAAAACCCACACAGTCCCGCATCCATGCCTTCGTGGAGTAGACGCTGCATTTCTTTTTGTTCTGCTTTGGTCGCAACTCGTGTTTTAGCGGCTTCCAGACCCATCACATAGGTCATTAAGGATGCAGTCGGCATGTATTGAATACAGTTGACGCCAAGAGGTGCGCGGGCGAGGGAATCGAGATATTCAGGAATGGTTTCCCAATCCCATTTCATACCTTCTTTGATGCAGTCATAGGGAATCGCTTCTGTGCGCACCATAGTCAATACTGAACGTTCCTGATATTCGGGTTTCACTGGGGCAAAGCCAAAACCGCAGTTGCCTAGTACAACAGAAGTTACACCGTGCCACCCAGAAATGGTGCAGTACGGATCCCAGCGAATTTGCGCGTCATAATGGGTATGTAGATCGACAAAACCAGGACAGACGATCAAACCATCAGCCTCAATCACCTGGCTCGCCGTACCCTCAGCGTCTTCACCAATGCGAGCGATCTTGCCATCTTTGACCCATACATCGGCAACTTGCCTCGGTGCGCGGGTACCGTCGACAACAGTGCCCCCTTTTATATGAATATCGTATTTTTCGGTCATGCTAAACACTCCTCAGTTATCAATTTTCAGGTTTTCTGGTGCCAGCTTTTGAGTATATAAACCAACACCACCCACCTGATTACTATTAAAGTTTGGTCAATAAGTGAATAATTATGTTAACCGAGCAAATATAGCACTCGTAGCTATCTGGAAGAAAGGTTTATATATTAGTATTAGAAGTGCCAAAAGTGACGCCGTGTTATGTTTATAATTAAGCGCCAGTGCAAATTAGGGGGCCCTGAATGCTGCGAAGTGGCTATCTAAGAGGCTTGCAAAACTTCCCAGTAATTGACTGGAGGGCAGAAAGGCTCTTCGTTTATGCTAAATAGACCAATAATCAGTACGTTTATATGGCATATAAGTCTCACTCGGCCATTTTTGGAAACTGGCTCCTGGCCGCGCAAAGGCGCATTTTGCCCGTAAGCGTAGCTAAACAAGCTAAATACAGTGACAAAAGGAAATATGGCTAAGTACACGCTGCCCACTGTTCCGGTTCGCCATCTGGGTAACCGACGCTTCATTAGTCGCAAGTTAGCCTACTTGTTTTTGCGTGTGACCGGATGGCGGGTAACTGGCAAAGTGCCTGAGCACCGCCGTTTTATTTGCGTAACAGGCCCACACACATCGAACTGGGATTTCGTCTACGGGCTCACCGCCGCAATAGCTATAAACCTCGATATCCACTGGTTGGGGAAGGATACGTTATTCAAACAACCACTTAAGCACATCATGTTCTGGTCGGGTGGTATACCGATTGACCGCTCTAACCCGCAGGGTGTTGCCGAAGAGGTCGCCGAAAAAATCCGCCAGGCTGGCGATATGGCATTGATTATTACTCCTGAGGGTACGCGTAGCAAAGTCGGCAAATGGAAAACCGGGTTCCTGCGTATCGCCGCTATGTCTGATAGTGTATTGGTGATTACTACGGTTAATTATGCCAACAAGATAGTTGATCTGGGTGAGGTGCTCACACCGAGTGAGGATATGGCTGCGGACATTGAGTTTATCCAGAGTCGGTTTGCTCGGGTTACGCCAAAGAATCCCGGTAGTCATTGAGGAGAACTTACTTGCTTAATTGGCATTGGCGCTATCGCACCAGCCTATTTGAACAACCTGAATAAACTATGGCAGCAATGACCACTATGCCTCACCTCACTCATATAGCACTTCACGTGACCGATATTGACGCCTGTATCGACTTCTACAGTGTGTTTTGCGGCATGGACGTTGTCCACCATCGTGTCGCCGGTGCCCAGCGTATTGTCTGGATGGCTGAACCGCAGCGAGAGACGGAATTCGTATTTGTCATCATGGAGGGCGGCGGCGATCTCCATTTAGCCACTAATGATTATCGCCATTTTGGTTTTGCTATGGATAGTCGTCAGGCGGTAGATAAGATTGCTGAGCAGGCCGGGGCCGAAGGTTGTCTGGCCTGGCCGCCACGTCAGGAGCCTTATCCAGTTGGCTATTACTGCGGCCTGCGTGATCCCAACGGCAATTTTGTGGAATTCAGTTACGGGCAACCACTTGGCCCGGGGGCTGAAGAGAGTAAGAGCCGGGAGTCCCTTAATTAGTATTCCCTTAACTAGTAGTTCCTTAATTAAAAACAACGCCTCAGAAAAACGCCTGAATTCCAGTTTGTGCCCGCCCCAGAATCAGTGCGTGTATATCGGCGGTACCTTCATAGGTATTGACCACCTCAAGATTAACCATGTGACGCATAATCGGGTATTCGTCAGAGATACCGTTGCCCCCCAGCATATCTCTAGCCGTGCGAGCTATGTCCAGCGCTTTTGAGCAATTGTTACGTTTCATCAGAGAAATAAGTTCAGGCGCCAGCGAGCCCTGATCCTTGAGACGAGTGGCATGGAGCGAACCCAGTAAACCCAGATTAATTTCAGTTTGCATATTGGCCAGCTTCATCTGAATAAGCTGGTTGGCCGCTAAAGGCCTGTCGAACTGTTTGCGGTCGAGAACGTATTGCCGTGCGGTATGCCAGCAGGTTTCCGCAGCGCCTAGTGCGCCCCAGGAAATACCCAAACGTGCACTATTGAGACAACCGAAAGGACCTTTTAAACCTTTAACATTTGGTAGTAGATGGTCTTCTGAAACAAAAACCTCGTCCATAACGATTTCGCCGGTAATCGATGCGCGTAAAGCCAGTTTGCCTTCGATTTTCGGCGCAGATAATCCTTTCATACCTTTGTCGAGGACAAAACCACGAATAATACCGTCATCGGTTTTTGCCCATACTACGAATACATCTGCTATGGGCGAGTTGCTGATCCACATTTTTGTGCCGCTGAGTACATAACCACCATTTACTGTTTTGGCTCGGGTTTTCATGCCGCCGGGGTCGGAACCGTGGTCGGGCTCGGTTAATCCGAAACAGCCAACCCATTCGCCACTGGCTAATTTAGGCAGATATTTCAGCCGTTGTTCTTCGCTGCCATAGGTGTAGATGGGATACATGACCAGGCTTGATTGCACGCTCATCATCGAGCGGTAACCGGAATCAACTCGTTCGATCTCGCGGGCGATCAATCCATAACTTACATAATTTACGCCTGGGCAGCCGTAGCCCTCAATGGTTGAGCCGAGTAAACCCAGTTCGCCCATCTCGTTGAATATTTGCCGATCAGTTCGCTCGTGTCGAAAAGCCTCCTGGATCCGTGGCAATAGCTTGTCCTGGGCGTACTGCCGCGAACTGTCCATGATCAAGCGTTCTTCTTCACTCAATTGCTGCTCGATATGGAAGGGGTCTTGCCAATTGAAAGCCGCCCAGTCGTTGGCCATGCTGTCCTCCAGGTATATGGGAAATTCGACCGCGAACTATACCCGCTCGTGTGCAGCAAACAAAGGGCGCGACTGTTGTGGTTTTACTGGTGTGGCTTGCACCAAAACAAGTAGCTCGACACAATGCGTGGCAACATTAAACTATGGTTATCGAAAACCCCTTTCCAAAGAGTTTGCAACGTTTATGAGTCGTCCCATCGAAGCGGTAATCAATTTAGCCAATATCCGCGACAACTATACGCTAGCAAAAAAGCTGGCCCCGCATTCTCGTGTGATGGCAGTAGTTAAGGCCAATGCCTACGGCCATGGCTCGACTCAAGTAGCCACTGCGCTGACAGAGGCGGATGCTTTTGGCGTGGCCTGTCTTGCAGAAGCGCTTGAGCTGCGTGAAGCGGGAATTGTCCAGCCAATCGTACTGCTGGGCGGAGCTTTTGACGCAGCCGAGTTGCGCGACGTTGTAGGCAATGATTTGCAGTTGGTCATCCATTCCAGCCAGCAACTCAGTGATTTTCTCGGTAGCGAATTATCAAAACGGGTTAGCGTGTGGTTAAAGATGGATACAGGCATGCACCGTTTGGGTTTTTCAGCGCGGGCATTTGCGGAGGCTCGTCGCTCATTGAATGCCAGCGGTAAGGTTAAAGAGCTGGTACTGATGAGCCACTTTTCCTGTGCAGACCAGTGCGACAAAAAGACAACAGAAAGTCAGTTGGCGCTGTTTAATAAAGAAGTTGCCGGGCTCGAAGAATTAAAAAGCCTGGCCAATTCGGCTGCCCTAATCTCCTGTCCCGATACGCACTGCGACTGGGTTCGTCCTGGCATTATGCTCTACGGGGCTAACCCTTTGTCAAAGCCAGCCCTTCCTCCCGGATCATTAAGGCCGGCAATTATGCCGATGACGATACCTATGACAATACCGATGACGATACCTATGACGATACCTATGACGATACCTATGATAAAGCCGGCGATGACCTTGCGTTCCCGCCTGGTTGCCATTAATGAAATCGCTGCCGGAGAATCGGTGGGTTATGGTCAGCAATGGCATGCTCCTCAGGCAGCACGAATTGGTACGGTAGCTGTCGGTTATGCAGATGGTTACCCTCGGCATGCCGCCAACGGTACGCCGGTACTGGTGGCCGGCCACCGCGCCAGCCTGGTCGGCCGCGTGTCGATGGATTTTATAAGCGTCGATCTTACCGGCCTGCCGGAAGTTGCAACTGGCGATGAAGTTGTGTTGTGGGGTGATGGCCTGCCGGTCGAAGAAGTGGCCGCAATGGCGGACACTATCACTTACCAGTTACTGGCGGGCATACAGCAACGGGTGAATTACCGTTACCTGGATAAGTAATACCTGGATTAAGTAGTACCTTGATTAGTAGTACCAGGGTTGGCAATATCCCTTGTCCTGGTTTATTTGCGTTTCAGTACCAGATTGTCCACGCCATTTTGCAGCAGGGTAGTGCGAGTCTCGGCAAGTTTTGAGCGTGATTTGAATGGGCCAATTATTACTCGGTACCAGGTGTCTCCTGGTCGGATACTGGCAGTTTCCACGCGGGCGTCAAGATTTAACAATAACAGTCGCACGCGGAGGCTATCGGCATCGCCAGCATCTCTAAAGGATCCAGCCTGCAAGAGGAATATATCCTTTTCCGGCTGACTTTCTTTATCTTTGTCGGTGTCAGTGTCAGCGTTAGTGCGTGTCGGTCGTGGTTCAACATCAGGGACAATTACTTCAGAGTCTCGCAACAAGGTGTAAAAATCAAAGCGCGGTTGTTGCGGTTCGGTGTCTTCGTTGTTGCTTATTTTTTCAATGGCTTTAGCAATATCCTGTTGAGGGTTTTGCCATAGTTGAATCAGCAAAGTCGATATTACACCAAAGGCAAAACCAGCCAACATCCAGGACCAGTGGGAAGAACGCTTTGATGGAGATTTGCGAGTGTTACCGCGAGCCGCTGGCTTGCGTTTTTTGGGAGAGCGTTTGGCGTAATCTGTTGGCATTCCGATGGTACCTGAATGTGAAGGCGGCATTGTATGCGTTTAGAAGTGCCGACGTAATATAATCTAGATATTTAATTATAAGTATAATATAACATATTGAAAAATATAATTAAGTTAACTCATATCTTGTGGGTCAATGTCCAGTGACCATCTCACTTTTGATGAGTGGCGTGCGGCTTCCAGCCACTGGCTTAGCTGGCTGAGTACGCTGTGTAATGTCTTCCGTTCGTCAGCGATTAACAATAGCTGATAGCGGAATCGATTATTGCGGCGCTCCAGCGGCGCAGGAAATGGTCCGAGATACCGCAGCGCGGGGCTGCCTGGCGCTATTTGTTCACAATATTTGCGAGCCTCCCTTAATATATCGTCTGCGCTAGTGCCCAACGGAGCGTCTGCCCGCACAAGCGCTAAATTGGTAAAGGGCGGCATGCTACTGAAGCGGCGTTCAGCCATCAGTTGCATGGCAAATTTATCGTACTGGTGTTGAGCGAGCAGGGTGAGTGTGGGGTGCTCACAATGGTGACTCTGGATTATTACCCGACCCGGTGCTTCCCCTCGTCCCGCCCGTCCGCTGACCTGGGTGATCAATTGTCCAAGACGCTCTGTGGCTCGGAAGTCCGGGGAATAAAGGCCGCTATCTGCATCCAGAACCACCACCAGCGTGACATTGGGGAAGTGATGGCCTTTGGCCAGCATTTGCGTGCCCACCAAAATACAGGCCTTGCCCGTGTGAACTGTGGCGATTATCTCTGCCATGGCCTGTTTGCGGCGCGTTGAATCTCTATCAACGCGCAATACAGGAATGTCGGGGAACAGGGCTTCCAGAGTAGCTTCACCCCGTTCCGTGCCCTGACCCAGGAATTGTAATTCGTCACTGCTGCATTGCGGACAGCAAGCAGGAACCCTGGTGCGGCTCTCACAATGGTGGCAAAGCAGCAGCGGGTCACTCTGGTGATAGGTAAGGCGGGCGTCACATCGTTGGCAGCTAGCGACCCAGCCGCAGCTATGGCACATGAGTGTTGGAGAGAAACCGCGCTGGTTTAAAAATACCAGTACCTGATGCCCAGAAGATAACTCCTGCTCCATTGCCACAATCACCGGCTGGGAAAACCCGGTGTTGAGACGGAGTTTGCGGATATCAACCAGGTTCCATACCGGCTGGCTGGCACCGCCCGGTCGGCCACTAATATGCAAGTGCTGGTAGCGGCCCTGTTGGCAGTTGTACAGGCTTTCCAGCGAGGGCGTTGCTGAGCCGAGGATAATAGGTATCTGTTCGCGGTTGGCGCGCATTACGGCAACATCACGGGCTGAATAGCGAAATCCGTCTTGCTGCTTAAATGAAGCATCGTGTTCTTCATCGACAATAATAATGCCTGGCTTTAACAGGGGCGTGAACGCAGCCGAACGTGTACCGATGATGATGGCAGTGGCTCCTGTAGACGCTGAATGCCAGGCGGCCAGTCTTTCTCCGTCGCTGAGCCCAGAATGAATAACGGCTATGGGGCAACAAAAGCGCTGCTCAAAGCGCTGCAATACCTGCGGAGTGAGGCTGATTTCCGGCACCAGAACCAGCGCCTGACGTCCATAATGCAGTACCTGTGCAATGGCCTGCAGGTAGATCTCTGTTTTGCCACTACCGGTTTCTCCTTCCAGCAGGTAAGCGTGATACCCATGCAGGTCCAGCGCTTGCATGGCCTCTTTCTGGCCAGGGAGAAGGCTTAAAGCGTCTTCTCGCAGTGGGCTGTCAACGTCAAACGGCCTTGCTATACCGCTTTGTTGATAAGTCTCTATCAACTGTTTGTTTGCCAGTGTACGCAGTGTCGCCGTGGTAACACCTTCGGCGAGCAAGTGTTTATGGCTTAGCTGCCGGTTTTGTTGCAGGCAGTTTAATAGCTGAGCCTGGCGCGGTGCTCGTTGCAAGGCATTTTCAGGAAGCCCTTTGCCCAGATGTGTTAACCGCCAATATTTCTCCATGGGCAATGATTTGCCCTGCCGTAGCTGAGTGGGTAGCGCTGCGGCTAGAGCCTCGCCGATGGGGCAGTGATAGTAGTTGGCTGCCCATAACAGTAGTGCTAGCAGGTCCGCAGAGAATACTGGTTCAGAATCCAGTACTGTAGTAATGGGTTTAAGCTTGTGCGCTTCGAGTTGGCTATCGGATTCTACGGCGACGACAATACCAGTCACTTTGCGGCGCCCAAACGGCACCTCTACACGCATTCCTGGAACAATCATTCCGGTAACACTCTTTCCGGTA
>Ga0164313_10002929_pt1 | contig 15207 bp, 13 predicted proteins | sample GuaBasSedimGuay4_FD_113735 | JGI IMG/M metagenome (GOLD analysis project Ga0164313, IMG submission 113735) | Subseafloor sediment microbial communities from Guaymas Basin, Gulf of California, Mexico - Guay4, Core 4569-4, 0-3 cm | ecosystem: Environmental > Aquatic > Marine > Hydrothermal vents... | reverse complement strand
TCAGGGCAAAAAACTCAGACGGCAGATGGGGCGTTTCAGAAAGCAGACCTGTATATGTGCCGCCTACTGCTACCACTAGCTCAACTGCAGATATTGTTAAAATAGAATATTACTTTGATAATGCTGATCCCGGTGTTGGCAATGGGATTGACCTGCCAATTACATCCGGTCCTTTAATTGATTTAGATCCCGCGCTTGTGCCTACCTCTCCAACTTTGATTGATGGAGTACATTATATCACTTTCAGGGCCATGAACGCTGACAATATGTGGGGCATGGCAGAAATTGACACTTTCGATATCCTTGATGATTGTACACAACCTATTGCCGCCTTTACTCCACAAATTGCCTGTGCAGGGCAACCGGTAACCTTTGTGGATAATTCTACAAGTGTTCAGGGTGATGCAACCTACCGCTGGTACCTGGATGGAGATGCCATTGTAGATGAAACAATAGTTGGTGATGCAACATTTACCTATCCATTTCCCGGAACATACGTAGTTGCCTTAGCTATTCGCCAGGGTACAATCTGTCTGGATAGTATTACCACTACCATTGATATTCAAGCTTTGCCTCTAGCTGTTTTTAGCACATCCGGTACAGAGGTGGACCAACCCGTTTTTTTTACTGCCTCAGCATCAAATTTACAACCGGTTGTTACCTGGGAATGGGACTTTGATGATGACCTTATTATTGACGATAATACCGCTGGAAATACATCATTTATCTATACCGCAGAAGGCACCTATAACCCAACACTTACCATTAGTGATGGGCTAGGCTGTGATGTTATCGTAACCAACCCAATTACCATCTCGGGAACGAGCATCTCGCCGCCATTTGTTGATTTCCTTGCTAATAATAGCTGCGTGGGCAGCAACATTAACTTTATTGACCTTTCGCAAAACCTGCCGGCCGGCTCTACTTATAGCTGGGATTTTGATGGCGATGGAGCGGAAGATGATGCCACTGCCGGATCTTCGAGCTTCACGTATTCTGTCGCCGGAATTTATGTGGCCAAGCTTATAATAGATCTTGGCGTTGGCACCATTGAAGCCACCCATAATATAGAAGTTGTAGACTTCCCTATTGCTGACTTTAGTGCAACCGATGTTTGCGAAGGTATAGCCATGGAATTCACCGACTTAAGTGCCAGTGTAGAACCAACGGCTGTTTATATGTGGGACTTTGACAATGATGGCATTATTGATAGTAATGCTAAGACTGGCGTTACCTACACTTTTGCCGGCACCGGTCCTCAAATTGTCTCTCTTACTATTTCTAATGGCTTTGGCTGTAGTAATACTATAGTTAAACAAGCAAATGTTATCGGACTGCCAGCACCAGATTTTGATTGGGGTGCTGTATGTACCGGTGAAACGGTCTTCTTTAATAACTTATCTACAGGTGTAGATGCAGGAGCCACCTATAGCTGGGACTTAGACGGTGATGGAACAGAAGACTTCTCTACTGCTGGTGATGTTGAGTTTACCTTCGCAGCGAATGGTATATATAATGCCAGCCTTACTATAGCTAATATTAGCGGTTGTGCTTTAACTACCACTAAGGCGATAGAAATATTTGACAGACCAGAAGTAAGTATTAATGTATTGGCCCAATGCTATGGCCAAGAGTCTCAAATGCTGGATTTATCGCAAAAAGTAAGCCCTACGGCCCTATATTCATGGGATTTTGAGAGCGATGGAAATGAAGATGACATTACTGTGGGCAGTACAGCATTTACTTATACTTCATACAACTCATACCTTGTAAGTCTTATCATCGATAACGGTGGAGGCTGTGCTGCTTCTACAGAGGAATTAGTAGTTTTCTCCGATGCAGCTACTCCAGACTTCTCTGTAAATAAGATATGCGAAGGTGAGCCGGTAGTGTTTACAAACCTTTCAACAGACGTTAACCCAGCCGCTATTTATTCCTGGGATTTTGATGGCGACGGCCTAGAGGACTCAGCACTACCCGGAAGCACTGACTTTACTTACCCTACAGCAGGCCTTTATAATGCTACTCTTACAATAGATAATGGCAGTAATTGTCTGGCTAATAAAATCATTCCGCTTAATGTAACACCACCGCCGGCTGTTGATTTAGGTCCGGATGTTAATCTTTGTGTGGCAAGTACAGTAATATTTGATGCCGGTACCGGTTATTCTTCTTATCTATGGCCCGATGGCTCTTCGGAGCAAACCTATACCATAGACCAGATTGGTAGTTATATGGTTCGTGTACAAGATGCTAAAGGATGCTATAATACAGACACCATTGCTGTGCAATTATTAGGCGACCCAGTGCCATCTTTTGAGTACGGCATTGAACTGTCGCTAGAAGGTATAACTATTGTGTTTACAAATACAACCCCTACTAATCCCATTGATACTCTTATCTATAACTGGTCCTTTGGTGATCAGATAGTATCCGAAGAAATAAGCCCGTCTCATTTGTACACCGATTTTTCTTTCTATAATACAATTGTATATAATGTTTGTCTTACAGCTGCCAATGAGTGTAACGATGTAACTATATGTGAAGACATATTTGTCTCACCGACACAATTTATGCAAGAAGGTGGTTCTGAGATGAGGATTTATCCAAATCCTGTTGAAGAATACTTAAATGTTGAAGTAGATCAGGATAATTTTAAGAGTATTATCTTAATCGACACTCAGGGCAGAGCTGTCTGGAGTACTAAAACTCATGGCTCAAATTATGAAATTAACATGAGTGAATTTAATCGAGGTGTGTATTTATTAATTCTCGAACAAGATGATAAGTATTTGTATAAGAAAGTCCTGAAGAAATAATGAAAAAATACCTGCATAAGACTTTACAATCAGTATCTCTCTGCTTAATGTTAGCAGCACTAATCTCAGGTTGCGAGACTCAGGAAATTGTCGTTCCGGAAATAGAGTTTTTCATTGCCAAAGAATGGAAAATTGACAAATTCTCGATTAATGGAAAGGTAATGGAAGCTTCAGAGATGGATCCTGGCGATTTAATATCTCCTTACCGACTGAAGCTAAAAGACGATTTCACCTTTACCCAAACATACATTGATGGTACAATAGGAAAGGGAAACTGGGCGTTAAAAGCAGGCTTTTCGCAACTTATATTGTCTTTCACTAACTCAGGAGATGAGATTAGTTACTTAATAAATACTCTTGAAGTAAGGCAGCTTGATGTTACACTAATGCAAGGGATAAAGGATAATCAAACTGGTACATGGGACTACCGGTATATTTTAGTACCAATAAGAGGGCAATAATGAAAAAGAACTACCTAGTATTAATATTGATAATAATGCCATTAGTTGGCTATAGTCAAATTACTGTTGGTCCTAAAATGGGAGTTAATATTGCCTCACAATTCAAATCAGACTTTAGTGTGCCTAAATATGGTTTCGCATACGGAGCAGCAATTGATATTCCTTTTGGTGGTGGCATAAGTGTACAGGGAGAATTTGTAGTAACCCAAAAGGGTTATCGGGAAATATACAAAGGAGACGAAATCTTTGATGAACTTACAGCCACCTATCTCGAAATTCCGGCTATGGCAAAATATACCATAACTAAGGTTAATTGGGCTTATTTCGCACAGGGCGGTGTCTACTGGAGTTATTGGTCCAAGGGAAGTTATGAGTCGAGTACCGATGGCGAAGATATTAAGAGTGAAGACTATGAGTTTACAAGTGAATTTGAAGACGGCTTTAAAGACGTGCGTTCTGATTTTGGTCTTGTAGGTGAGGTTGGTGTCTCCTATGACAACCTTGGTTCCGGAGTATTGGCGCTGGGGTTAAGATATTCGCACGGATTAGTGGCCACAAATAAACTAGAATCTCCTCCGGCAGATGCCGTTTATAATCTGAATAGGGTTTTCACCATCTCACTTACCTATTTTATCTATTTATAATTTCTAAACAGCTTTAATTTCTGTTTTTAGCTAGTAATTAGTAATGTTGCTAGCCATAACCCTGACACATAACTTAGATGTTGAGCTTTAGAGTACGCCCACGAATAAAAAGATTCTCTAACTATCCTGTAGATGCAGTACTTGATTGTTTTCATGACGCACTTGAGTCTAATGAATTTAAATTAGACAGCACTATCTTAAAGAATCATGTTATTGTTAAGATTCCTGAAGAAATCCATCATTACTGGTCACCTGAGCTACAACTCGAGGTAAGCGAAAACTACTTGAAAGATGACGATTACTCCGATAATAATGAGGAGACCATGATTCGTGGGTTTATTGGTCCTAAGTCTACAGTATGGACTATGTTCATCTTCTTTTATATCGCCTTTGGGGTGCTAACATTATTTGGCACCGTGCTTGGATCCTCTCAACAAATGCTGGATCAGAATGCAGATGGATATTGGTATGCCATCTTGGGTGGCGTCGGTCTGGCAACTACATTTATTGCTTCTCAAATCGGTCAGAATATGGGTAATGAGCAAACTGAAATGTTTCTTAGATTAATTAATAAAGCATTCGATCAATGTGAATGTGCCGACGAATAATATAGTCAACCATCCCTATAATGGCGAAGCATAACATCGCTCTGGTATTAAGCAGTGGTGCCGCAAGAGGTGTGGCACACATTGCCGTTGTTGAAGAACTACTTGCCGATGGCCATAAAATAACTTCTATTGCCGGCTCCTCGATGGGTGCAGTTGTTGGCGGTATGCATGCCGCCGGAACATTAGTCCAATATAAAGAGTGGCTCAAAAAGCTAGACTTTTGGGATGTTTTTAACCTTTTAGATTTCAGTATTAGCTCAAACGGCTTTATCAAAGGAGAAAAGGTCTTTAGAAAAACGGCGCCGTTTATTCCTAAAATTAATATTGAAGATCTTCCTATCCCATTTGTGGCAGTGGCCTCCGACATAATTCATAAAAAAGTTGTTGTCTACGATAAAGGAGACCTGAAAACTGCCATTCGCGCTTCAATTTCTATTCCCACAATCCTTCATCCAATTAAGGTTGGAGACAGTTTAATTGTAGATGGTGGTGTGGCTAATCCCTTGCCGATAGATCTGGTTATGCGCCACCCCGGCGATAAGCTAGTTGTAGTAGATGTAAATGCAAATGTGTCTTTTACGAAACCAAAGATGAAGGAGAAAGAGCAGAATTTTATTAATGATTTACGTAATCATTATAAAAGGTGGCGCAAGTCTGATGAGAAAAAAGACGACAACCTGGGAATATTTGATGTGTTGAATGAGTCGATTGATCTTACCCAGGAAACCCTTTCGAAACTCATGCTTCAGCAGTATAAACCTGATCTTACCATCAATGTATCGCGCAAGGTTTGTGGCACTATGGATTTTCATAAAACCCCGGAAATTCTAGCTTTGGGGAGAGAAGCTTATCATAAAGCTGTGGCGGAAAGCGATGAGTTCTAACCTATATCACCCCCCTATTTAAAATTCTTAAAAACAACCCTTACTAGACCCTATGCTCCTTTTATCTAAATAAACAATATATATTTATATATTGTTATAGATATATAAAACTATATATATTATGCTGACGAACAGCTGTATCCTAAAACAAAAAGAGGTTGCCTCCGCCAACTGGAGGAAGCAACCTCTCTAAAAAAATATTTAGTAGTGGTTAAAAGGGATATTCATTCTTTTCGATCACATAATCAGCAATTCGCCTCCTTGCATCCTTAAGATTCATCGGTTCAATTTTAGTAAACCTTTTTAATCCCATAAGCATTAACTTTTGCTCATCACCTTCAGCGAAAGCATATATTGCTTCTTTCCCTGCCTTAATTGCAACATCAACTGCATGATGCAAGAATACCCTCGCCATATCAATCTCAATTGCACAAGCCTCTTCGCCACGCATACTAACTAGTTTTTCAACTCGTAAAATAATCGATTCTGCAACATAGCCCTCAGCGAGCATATCAGCCAGGTTCATTAACACCTCCTGCTCATCACTAAGCTTTTGCATAAGCTTTTGCACTGCTCCGCCGGCAACCATTAGGCCTGCCTTTTTCAGATTCTTTAATACTTGCTTTTCCGCAGCAAATAAAGAGTCGTCGCCATTATCGCCAAAGGATGGTATAGATACTAATTCCTGTGCTACGGCTTGTGCAGGTCCGAGTATATCCAAATGCCCCTTCATTGCTCTTTTAAGGAGCATATCAATTGTGAGCATACGATTTATCTCATTCGTGCCCTCAAAAATTCTATTTATCCTGGCATCGCGGTAGCCCCGATCGAATGGGCCGTCAGCTGAATATCCCATACCGCCACCAATTTGCACTGCTTCATCGACAACATAGTCTAAAACTTCTGAACCATGTACTTTAAGTATGGCACATTCAATGGCGAATTCCTCCAGGGATTTAAGCCTCGCCTGGCTCGGGTCCATGCCATCAGCAACAAAGGCATCATAAGCATCATCGATATTCTGTCCGGCCCTATAATGCCCGCCTTCTGAAGCATAAATTTTTAAGGTCATTTCAGCGAGTTTATGCTTAATAGCGCCAAACTCAGAAATTGACTTGCCAAATTGTTTACGCTCATTTGCATATTTTACAGCTGCTGTGACCGAGGCCTTCGAGCCTCCTAAAGCACCGGCTCCAAGTTTAATTCGGCCAACATTTAAGATGTTAACGGCTATTTTAAAACCATTTTGACGCTCAGAAAGCATGTTTTCTACCGGTACCTTGCAATCATTGAAGAAAATTTGTCTTGTAGAAGAGCCTTTAATACCCAATTTCTTCTCCTCTTCATTCATGGTAATGCCACCAAAACCTTTCTCTATTATAAATGCCGTAAGGTTTTTATCATCCTCTATTTTGGCAAAAACAATAAATATATCAGCAAAGCCACCATTGGTTATCCACATTTTCTGACCGGTAACCAGATAGTGGGTACCATCATCTGATAAAACAGCTTTGGTCTTCCCCGAGTTGGCGTCGGAGCCAGAATCAGGTTCGGTTAGACAATATGCTGCCTTCCACTCACCGGTAGCTAGCTTGGTAACATATTTTTGCTTTTGTTCTTCGTTCCCATAATACAAAATAGGCAGGGTGCCAATGCCTGTATGTGCAGACATCGCCACGGCAAAAGAGAATCCCTTGCCGGTAACTTCAGACACCAACATGGTGGTATTAAAATTCATACCAAAGCCACCCAAAGATTCGGGGACTGAGGTTCCTAGAAGACCAAGCTCTCCAGCTTTAGTTATCAAACCAGGCATTAATTCAGGATCCTTTTGTGAGTCAAGCTCATCAAGAATCGGATATACCTCTGTCTCTATAAAATCACTACAGGTTTGAGCAATCATTCTTTGCTCTTCATTCCACTCTTCTGGAATAAATATGTCCTGAGCGACAGTATCTCTAATTAAAAATTCGCCTCCTTTTATTGCAGTTTTTGTTTCCATTCTCAAAATTTTTAAGATTCTAAAATTTAGGCTTTAGACTTATAAATCGTATTGCGTTTTTAGTCTATTGTCTAATATTTATTGTCTATTGTCTGTATTATAATAATTCATAAATTCCGGCAACGCCCTGACCTCCGCCAACACATGCTGTTACCATACCATATTTTTGATCTCTTCTTTTCATTTCGCTAAACAGCTGTACCGAAAGCTTTGCTCCGGAGCAACCTAAAGGATGTCCAAGTGCAATAGCTCCTCCATTTACATTCAGCTTTTCAGTATCCAGATGCAGCTTATCAATAACTGCCAGCGATTGCGCCGCAAAGGCCTCATTCAATTCAATTTGATCTATATCATCAAGCTTTAAACCAGCTATTTTAAGTGCTTTCGGCACCGCCGCAACCGGGCCAATACCCATTATACGAGGGTCAACGCCGGCAGTAGCATAAGACACCATTCGTGCAATTGGCTCAAGGTTTAATTCCTTCACCATTCTCTCCGACATCACCATCACAAAAGCAGCGCCGTCAGATGTTTGCGATGAGTTACCCGCTGTTACTGTTCCGCCGGCAGCAAAGGCCGGGCGTAATTTGGCCAACACTTCGAGGTTTGTATCTGCTCGGGCACCTTCATCGGTATCTACCACATATTCTCTGGTTTTCTTTTTTCCGTCCTCATCTACATATGTTTCTTCTACAGTTATCGGAACAATCTCATCTTTAAACCTGCCTGACTTAATTGCATCTACCGCCTTCATATGAGAGTTGTATGAAAATTCATCCATAGCTTCACGGGAAATATTATAATCTATGGCTATTTGCTCTGCCGTAAGACCCATGCTTGTATAATACGTTGGGTGCTCCGTTGCCAGCTTATAGTTTAGCGATGTTTTATAGCCCATAACCGGCACCAGAGACATGGATTCTGTTCCTCCGGCAATAATACAATCCGCCTGGCCCGCATGAATACGCGCCGAAGCAATGTTGATTGCCTCTATTCCCGATCCGCAATATCTGTTAACCATCATTCCCGGTACTTCCATTGGCAGGGCAAGTAAGGAAATCATCCTACCCATTTGCATGCCGGCTTCAGCTTCCTGTACGGCATTGCCAACAATAAGATCATCCACTCTGGTGGCATCAAAATCTGCTATCGAGCCTGTTAAATGCTTAATCACATCTGCGGCCAAATCATCAGGACGGGTAAATCTAAACCCTCCTTTTTTGGCTTTGCCAACTGCTGTTCGATATCCTGCTACTATATATGCGTCCATGTTATAAGATGTTTTTATGTCTAATATCTAATATCTAATGTCTAGTGTCTTATTCTTAATTTCTTAACGGCTTCTGCCCATTCAATATCGCCTGGATACGCTCTAATGTTTTAGCCTCGCCAAGGAGTGACAAGAATGCCTCTCGCTCCAGGTCAAGTAAGTATTGTTCGCTCACTTCCTGCGTATAGGACAAGTCTCCACCACACATAATCCAGGCTATTTTATTAGCTATTAACAGATCATGGTCAGAAATATAATTACCCATTTTCATGCCTGTAACACCAGCAGAAACAAGGGCTAACCCTGCTTTGCCTTGTACTCTTATATTCGTCGCCTGGACAGGTTGTACATAACCCTCATCGGCCATTTCCAGTACTGCTGCCTTTGCATCGGCTATTTGCCTGTTCTTACTTACACTTACTCCATCCCCTCTTCTGAGAATATTCATGTCGAAAGCCTCATAAGCAGATGTAGCTACTTTTGCGGTAGCAATATTCATAAAGGCGCTTTGCAAATCATTAAGCTCTACATCACCGGCGGCATAATTATCCGAGATTCTTTTGGTGAACTCTTTGGTTCCTCCACCTGCAGGGATAAGTCCTACACCAACTTCTACCAGGCCAATATAAGTTTCAGCAGCTGCCTGAACTCTGTCGGCATGCATGGTCATTTCACAGCCACCACCCAAGGATAGTCCATGAGGTGCCACAACTACCGGAATAGACGAGTACCTTACCCTCATCATAGAATCCTGAAAATGCTTTATCATGAAGTTGATATCATCATACTCCTGCTCAATAGCCAGCATAAAGAGCATGGCTAAATTAGCTCCGGCAGAAAACTGCGCTCCCTGGTTACCAATAACTAAACCACGATAGCTTTCTTCGGCCATGGCAATGGCTTTGTCAATTCCTTCAATAACCTCACCCCCCAGGGTATTCATTTTAGTATGGAACTCAATGCCTAATACTTCATCGCCTAAATCGAATATAGTAGCTCCGGCATTCGACCAGACTACATTATTTTCTCTTAGGTTATCAAGGATAATAAAGGCCTCGGCACCAGGTACAGATTTGTATGACTTGCTCTCAATATCATAATACTGACGTACGCCATCCTTAACAGAATAGAAGGATGTAATTCCTGCTTCAAGCATATCATAAACCCATTGGTTCGGCTTATAGCCTGCTTCTTCCATCTTGGCGACCGTCTCGGTAATGTCTACCTGGTCCCAGGTTTCGAATGGCCCTACTTCCCAGCCAAAGCCGGCACATACAGCGTCATCTATCTTATAAAGCTCATCGGCGATCTCAGGAATACGGTTCGATACATACTGAAATAAACCATAAAAGGCCTCGCGATAGAATTCGCCAGCTTTATCCTTGCCGCCAAGCAGCACTTTATACCGGTCTTTAACATTATCAATTGCTTTGGTGAGTTCCAGCGTCGCAAATTTCACCTTTTGCTTTGGCTTATACTCGAATGTTTCCAGGTCCAGCGTAAGAATTTGTGTTTTTCCTTTCTCGTCTTTGGTCTTCTTATAAAAACCTTGTTTCGTTTTATCTCCCAGCCAGTTATTCTCAAGCAGGGTGTTCATGGTATCCGGCAGCTTAAAGGTTTCTCTTGCCTCATCGTCCACTAACCCTTCGTAGAGATTATTGGCAACCTTAACCAGGGTGTCCAGGCCAACGACATCAGATGTTCTAAAGGTGGCCGACTTGGGTCTGCCCAATACCGGACCGGTAAGTTTGTCGATTTCATCAATATTAAGACCTAGCTTCTGCATGGTCTCTACTACCTTAAGGATGGCATAGATGCCTACACGATTGGCTATAAATGCCGGTGTGTCTTTACAGAGAACTGTTGTCTTACCCAGGTACCGATCGCCATAATGCATCAAGAAATCTATCAGCTCAGGATCAGTTTCCGGAGTAGGAATAATCTCTAATAGCTGTAAATATCGTGGTGGATTAAAAAAGTGGGTACCGCAGAAGTGCTTCTTGAAATCATCAGACCTGCCATCAAGCATCAGATGAATTGGAATCCCGGAGGTGTTTGAGCTAATAATTGTTCCCGGTGTGCGGTACTTTTCCACTTGCTCAAATACGATCTTCTTTATATCGAGATTCTCAACTACTACCTCAATTATCCAATCACAGCCGGCGATGTCCTTCATGTCATCATCGAAATTGCCCAGAGAAATTCTGCTGGCAAACTTCGCATTGTATAAGGATGCAGGTTTAGACTTGAGTGTTGATTGAAAAGCTTCGTTTACAATTCGGTTACGAACAACTTTATCTTCCAGACTCAGACCCTTTTTAGTCTCAAGCTCATTAAGCTCTCTAGGTACAATATCAAGCAATAGGGCTTCAACACCAATATTAGCAAAATGACAGGCAATGCGTGACCCCATTATACCTGACCCGAGAATGGCTACTTTCTTAATTGACCGGTTCATATTTATTAGTTTATTATTTATCAGAGATTAAGTATGGTAATATTTTGACAACTTGATCTCAACTCGTTTTATGTTTTAATTATATTTTCATTAACAACATTCATCACTCTAAAAAATGCCTCGAGGTCCTTCTTTGGGATTATCTCTCTCATTTTATCATTAAAGCTGCGAACAGTTTTACGTGAAATTTCTTTTCTCCTAATGCCTTCTTCCGTAAGATATATCCTGACCGATCTTTTGTCATGCTCATCTTGTTTTTTATATATCAAGCCCTTTTCTTCCATGCTCTTAAGCAACCGTGTTAAGCTGCGTGATTCCATCCCCATTAAAGGTGCAATCTTGGTTGCCGGAGTACCTCCCTCAGTATGAATATTCAATAATACATATCCAAGCGAGGTAGTAATATCATGCTCCTGACCCATTTGATTATACATCCTAAATATTCCGTACCACACGGCCCTTACATGATAATCTATCGTCTCTACAGGCTTCATAAACCAAAATTACAAAAAAATGTTATGCGTGCATACTATTTTATTAAAAAGTTATGCATGCATACTAAATTATAATCAAAATGCTTAAAAAGGTTCATTTTACAAAATATTGAGATGGCTCTGTTATATGTTTTAGGTGATTTATAATTCTAACGTTAGCATAATTCACTATTTTTAGATATCTACTAGCGCTTATGAAAACAATTAGAAGTCTCTACTTAATTATTAACTATAAAACGTTAATTGTTACTGCCTTGTCACTGATATCAACCTGGCTATGCATGCGTTATAATTTCCAGGCAAATTTTCCGCTCACCCTGGTAGGAATAGCCATTGTGTTTCCGGTAGTATTTTCTATTGATAGTGCCTATAAAAGAAGAGAAAGAGCTTTGGCCTTATTGGCCGATTTCAAAGGGCATATGAAAGCCTTGTTTATGGCTGCCACGGATTGGCTGGTAATTGATGATGAAGATTATCATAAACAATTTAAAGCGGATATTATTAATGTTTACTCTGCTGTGAGAGCTTTTTTTGTTAGTAAAGAAGACGATGAAGAGGGCGAAAAGAAAATTGCCGAGGCTATGACTCAACTCTCAACAACTGTGCAAAAGTTAAGAGATTATGATTTACCTTCTGGTGAAATGAGCAGGGTTAACCAGTATTTAAGTAAGCTCTGGATTGCCATTGATAACCTTAAATCAATTTACTTTTACCCAACACCAATAACACTGCGAGCTTATAGCCGGGTATTTATCTATAGTTTTCCTGTACTTTATGCTCCCTATTTTGTTTATGCTGCCCAAAGTTATTCTGTTGGATTAGAGTATATGATGCCTGTACTATTTAGTTTTATCCTTGTTAGCCTTGATAATATTCAAGCACATCTTGAGAGCCCGTTCGACCAACTGGGAGAAGATGATATTAAATTTAATGTGGAGAAGTTCGAGCGGCTGTTGGAGTAGATTTTTCTTTCACTTCAGCAATTACTATAATAACCAACCCTAAGGTTCATCCTTAATGATTAGATGTTATGCGATGTAAAATTGTATGATTCAATTGCCTAAACCTGACTTAATTTCTAATTCTTTAGATTTGAAAGAAGAATAACACAATTGCGTTTATTCTGCCACATTGGGCAATTAAATACAATTGTGTTTATTCACTAGTTAGCACTTATTTGAAAAAAAATGAAACGATTGACTAAACTTATAGAAAAGAATATTTCAGGAAAAAAGGTTTTAGGACTTTTTATCTTGACCAATGCTGTTTACATCTTTATGCTGACTGTTACAATTCCTAAAACAATGGAATTCTCTAACGGAATGAAATTATTGGATATGATGCCCTCTGGATATGATTTGAATTATGTAAGTGAATTATTCAGTTCTCTTGGAGAAAATGGACGTGAGACTTATCTAACCAGCCAAATACCTGTGGATATGATTTACCCACTACTTTTCGGACTTTCATACTGTTTGCTTTTGGGATATTTCTTAAAAAAACTAAACAAACTCAATAGCCCATATTTATATTTATGCCTACTTCCTGTAATTGCAGGAATTTCAGATTATTTGGAAAATATAGGAATAATTACAATGTTGAACAATTATCCAGACTTGACAGAGACTATGGTTAATGCAACCAATACTTTTACAGTTCTAAAAAGCACTTCAACAAGTATATTTTTTATTGCCTTGATAGTAATCTTAATAATACTTGGAATTAAATTCGTGAAAAGAAATAAAACAAGTGCTAACACCGTATAAAATTAATTGCTTGGTACGAGCCTGCTTACGAAAATCCTCGCGGATTTTCTATTCGGTTGTATTTGCAAAATTAGGTGCTTGAAACACGCAACTAATCTTATACAAGACCATTAGGCTTAATTAAAATAGAATGAAATGAAAGTTTACAAGTTTTTACTGATATTGCTATTAGCCCTGTTAAGCAATGCGAAACTGTTTTCCCAGCAAGTAGCAGATTCTCTATATAATCCAAGGATTAGCAATAAAATATATCAAAATCAAGATGGTACAGTTATTTACATTGACGAAGGGCATAATAACTTTCACACAAAAGACGGAAGATATACGTCTTTTACCCATATACTCGAATTAGATGGCTACCAGGTCAAATCTTACGATAAAATATTTACTGATGATAGTCTTAAAGAAGTTACTATACTGGTCGTAGCAAATGCTTTACCAGACTCTATAGGGAATCCAATAATTATCCCAACAGAAAGTGCTTTTACAAAAAGCGAAATAAGAAGTTTGAGAAAATGGGTGGAAAATGGGGGGCGCCTTTATCTTATTGCAGACCATATGCCATTTGCTGGAGCAGCTGCAGAGTTGGCAAACGAATTTGGATTTGAGTTTTATGACAGTTTTGTTATGCACAGTTCCGAAGATGGAATAATAGATTTCAACAAGGAAAAGGGAACGCTAAGTGATTGTTTCATAACAAATGGCAGGAATTTAGACGAGGCAGTAAATCAAATAAGAACCTTTACAGGCCAGGGGTTTAAAATCCCTCAAAACGCAAAGTCGATATTAAACCTAGATGAATCCCAATCCGTTTTTCTTGTAGATACAATGTGGGTATTTAACGATAAAGTCAAGCATTTTCCTGCTAAAAATCTGTCTCAAGGAGCCGTAATGGATTTTGAAAAAGGAAAAATTGCAGTTTTTGGAGAGGCAGCTATGTTTACCGCACAATTGGCAGGAGCAGATAGAATAAGAGTAGGTATGAATACTAAAGAAGCAGAAGAAAATTATCAACTATTGCTAAATATAGTTCATTGGTTGGACGATAAGTTAGAAAGTAAAAACTAAGCCTAACATGATTTATATGCCATACCCTGTGGGATACAGCACACACACTAACCGTTATCTGTGATTAAGTAACAAGAGCATTTTGACATTGTTACCAATTTTTGGTATCTTTATAGAAATACTTGAAATATGAGTAGAAATACATCAATATCGCTTGGGAATTACTTTGATAAGTTTGTACAAAGTCGGTTGACTACCGGAAGATTTAAGAACGCAAGTGAAGTAGTTCGGGCTGGACTTAGGTTATTGGAGGAAGAAGAAAGTAGGATGATTGCTTTGAGAGATGCCATTCAAGAGGGTGTAGAAAGCGGAATTGCACATAATTTCAATCCTGAATTACATCTTAAAGAATTGAAGTCTAACAAGAAGCTGAATGGCTAAGTATCTATTAACCAACAAAGCAATAGAGGATTTATCTGATATTTGGAATTATACATATGATAAGTGGTCTGAGCGTCAAGCCGACTTTTACTATCAAATGTTAATAGAAAACTGCCAAGAAATCTCTGATAAACCTGATATAGGTAAAAATTATGAAGGAATCTTAAATTTGTTGTTTGGACTTAGGGTAGGCAGCCATATTATCTTTTACAGGAAGTTAAATCAAAATGAAATTGAAATAACAAGGATTTTGCACCAGAAGATGGACTTGAAGAATAGAATATTGGAATAACCACACATAACACCGGCCAAACAAAAATGGCGGTAAACTTGTATTATGACATCTCAGGGT
>Ga0164313_10002927_pt1 | contig 15212 bp, 28 predicted proteins | sample GuaBasSedimGuay4_FD_113735 | JGI IMG/M metagenome (GOLD analysis project Ga0164313, IMG submission 113735) | Subseafloor sediment microbial communities from Guaymas Basin, Gulf of California, Mexico - Guay4, Core 4569-4, 0-3 cm | ecosystem: Environmental > Aquatic > Marine > Hydrothermal vents... | reverse complement strand
TTCTGCTTCTCACGAAGCTGAAGTTTGTAGTCCGAGGGTTTACGCCCGCGGCGACGGCCATGCTCGCCCGGCCCGTAGGGCCTGCGTTCGATGGCACAAGAGCTGCTGTAGCAGCGCTCGCCTTTGAGAAAGAGCTTCATCCCCTCACGACGGCAAAGTTTACACTTTGCGTCAGTGTACCTGGCCATTTCTAACGAACCTCCTGAACGACCGCGGCTGTCTGCCGCTCCGTTCCTTGCTTGAAACTACAGCCGACGGCGCTTTTTGGGCCGGCAGCCATTGTGGGGTATTGCGGTGCAGTCCTTGATCCTGGTAACTTCCAGGCCCTCGGCCTTGAGGCTGCGCACGGCAGCTTCACGCCCGGACCCGGGACCCTTCACCCATACTTCAACCTTGCGCATGCCGCCGGAAATAACTTCCTGAGCGCAGAACCTCGCGGCCAGCTGAGCGGCGAAAGCGGTAGACTTTCGGCTGCCCTTGTAACGACCCTGGTGTCCGCCGGACGACCAGGTGATCACGTTACCCTGAAGGTCGGTCATCGTGATGAGTGTATTGTTGAAGCTCGACTTGACGTGGGCCACACCCACGGAATCAAGCTTCTTCTTCTTGGACTTTCTCGCCTTACCCTTGCTGTCCTTGGCAGTCGCCACGTCAAACCTCCTGGAACCTCACGGTTCTACTTCTTCTTGCCGCCTGGACGGGACTTGGGTCCCTTTCGGGTGCGAGCGTTGTTCTTCGTGTTCTGGCCTCGGCAAGGCAACTTGCGCCTGTGCCGCAGTCCGCGATAACATCCGATGTCCATCAGACGCTGGATGTTCATGGCGTTTTCGGTACGCAAGGTACCCTCAACCTGATATTCCTTGTCGAGGATCCCGATGATCGAACGGGTCTGTTCCTCGGTGAGGTCCTTGGTCTGAACCTCGGGATCGATGTTCGCCTTGGTACAGATCTCGACAGCCCGGTGATCACCGATGCCGAAAATGTACGTCAGCGAGGTCATGATCCTCTTGTTGTTCGGAATATCCACACCGGCAATGCGCGCCACTATGGCTCCTTTCGTCCTGTCATGATTCCCGCCGGGCCGCCGTACATCGACACCCGCGCAGGATTCCTGTTAATGGCCAATCGGCCAACTCAACCCTGGCGCTGATTGTGACGCCGCGTAATACAGATCACACGCACGACACCCTTGCGCCGGATAACTTTGCATTTCGAGCAGATCTTTTTGACCGAGCTGCGGACTTTCATTTCGTTGCCTCCTGCCGGATCCCCGGGATCCGGAGCTATTCATCTGAAACGGCCGACCCTACCCTACTTGTAGCGGTAGGTGATGCGGCCCCGCGTAAGGTCGTACGGGGACAGTTCGACCGTCACCTTGTCCCCCGGCAGAATGCGAATGAAATGCATCCGCATCTTGCCTGAAACGTGTGCCAGCACGACGTGCTTGTTTTCCAATTCAACTCGGAACATTGCGTTCGGCAAAGCCTCGATGACCGTGCCTTCTACGCTGATTCCTTCTTCTTTCGCCATCTGGTCAGCCTCTCAGAATGCCGCTGTTCCCGACCCGCGGCGGGTCAGGATGCTGGGGCCGTTTGCAGTCACGGCCACCGTGTGTTCAAAATGGGCCGACAGTTTGCGGTCGGCCGTCCGGATGGTCCATTCATCCCGGTCGGTGACGACCCGCTTGGTGCCGCAGTTGATCATCGGTTCGATGGCGATCACCAGGCCCTCTTCCATGACAGGATCGGGCATCGTGAAACACCGGAAGTTCGGCACCTGGGGATCTTCATGAAGATCACGTCCGATACCGTGCCCCACCAGGGATTCCACCACGGAAAAACCGTTGTCCCTGGCGTGCTTTTCGATGGCCGACCCGATGACGGAAATCCGTTTGCCGGGTTCAATGGCCCCGATTCCGAGTTCCAGACACTCCTGGGTCACCCTCAGGAGTTTGGCGGCTTCATCGTTTACGGCGCCCACCGCGATGGTCTCCGCACTGTCCGCATGCCACCGGTCCTTGATCAGCCCGATGTCGATACCGACGATGTCGCCTTCGATCAATTTCCGGTCCGAGGGGATGCCGTGCACCACTTCCTCGTTGACCGAGATACAGGCAGACGCAGGGAAACCGTGGTATCCCTTGAAAGAAGGGATACAGCCGGCTTCCCGAATTATGGTTTCGACTGCTTCATCCAGTTCCCCGGTGGTCGCTCCGGGGACCACGAGTTTCCGGATTCCCAGGAAGACAGAAGCCAAAACTTCGGCGCTGGCCTGCATTTTGTCAACCTGATCGGTCGACTTCAAATTTATATTCTGTTTGCTCCAGGACACCTATGACTCCAGGGCGCCTGAATTGCAGAAGTCGCTCACTTCAAAACTTCCGAAATCCGATTGGCCACTTCCTCGGGAGTCCCCAAACCGTCGATTTCAAACAGAGGATACCTTTCCTCCAGCAACCAGGCGGCCGGAAGGGTCTTCTTACGGAAAACTTCCAGGCGGTGCTTGATGGTTTCCTCGGTATCGTCGGCCCTCTGGTATAATGCCGTTTTTCCCCTTTTGGGGTCCTTCGACAATCCGCAGAAAGGGCAGAACTTAGGTCTGCTCGAGCCGAATCCGACCAGGTTCATCACTTCGTTGCACGCCCGGCAGGTAATCCGGCCGTTCAGCCTCCTGATGATCTCATCGGCCGGAGCGCGAACCACGAGCACCGCGTCGATGGATTGCCCGATCTCATCCAGCATTTCGATAAATGCCGACGCCTGCACCGCGGTGCGGGGAAATCCGTCCAGCAACCAGCCGTTTCCGAGGTCACCCTGGGACAGCCTGTCCTTGATGACTTCCATCATGAGATCGTCGGACACCAGATCACCGGCGTTCATGACCTCGTGCACCTTCAGCCCCAGCTCGGAGCTGCTGCGAATGGCCATCCGCAGAATGTCACCTGTGGAAATATGCACCGCACCCTTTGTATCCACGATACCGTGCGACTGCGTACCCTTGCCAACCCCCGGGGGGCCCATGATAACGATATTCACCAGCTACCTCCGCGCCCGCAGACGGCCCTTGGTCATGAAACCGTCGTAATGACGCATCACCAGATGGGACTCGATCTGTTGCAGCGTATCCAAGGCCACACCCACGACAATCAGCAACCCGGTACCCCCGAAGTAGAACGGCACCTGGAAGATGGCGATCATCATATCGGGCAGGATGGCGATGAGGGCCAGGAAGACGGCTCCCGGCAGGGTCACCCTGGTCAGGACACGATCGATATATTCGGCGGTCTTCTTGCCCGGACGCACACCGGGAATGAAGCCGCTGTTCTTCTTCATGTTGTCCGCCAGATCCACGGGATTCATGATCACCGCGGTATAAAAGTAGGCGAACAGGATGATCAGGGCCGAGTACACCAGCACATAGACCGGGTGGGGCGGCCGGAACAACGTGCTCAAGGTGGTGAAGAACGGAATGTCCGGAAAGATCGAACCCAGCGTTCCGGGGAACATGATGATCGACTGGGCGAAGATGATGGGAATCACGCCGGCGGTGTTGACCTTCAGCGGGATATAGGTGTTCGCCCCGCCGTAGACCCGGCGTCCCACGATCTTTTTGGCATACTGCACCGGAATCTTGCGTTGCCCCTGGGTGATGGCGATGATCCCACCGATCACGAACAGCATGAAGGCCGCGATAACGATGGCCTTGATGATGTGCATGTCCCCACTGGCCAGCTGCTGACCGGTATTCAGGATGTCCGTCGGGTAACGAGCCACGATTCCGATGAAGATGATCAGCGAAATACCGTTGCCGATCCCCCGTTCGGTGATCTGCTCACCCAGCCACATCACAAAAACCGTTCCCGCGGTCAAGGTGATGCAGGTCAAAAGTTTGAATCCCATGCCCGGGGTGGTGACGATGCCGCCGGACATCTGCTCCAGGCCCGCGGCCATGCCGAAGGACTGGACCAATGCCAGGGCCACGGTACCAAACCGGGTATACTGGGTAATCTTCTTGCGCCCCTCTTCGCCCTCCTTGGCCAGCTTCTCGAAATACGGCACCACCGCCTGCAGAAGCTGGAAGATGATCGAAGCACTGATATAGGGCATGATGCCCAGGGCGAAAATCGTGGCGTTTCTCAGGTTGCCACCCGAGAACATGTCGTACAAGCCCATCAGCGAGCCGGACTGGGCGTCGAAAAACGCAGCCAGCGCGGCCCGGTTGATGCCGGGCGTGGGAATATGCCCACCCAGCCGGTAGACCAGCAGGATCATGGCCGTGAACAGAATCCGTCGCTTGAGTTCCGGAATGCGGAACATGCTTTGGTAACTGCCGGTAATATTCAAAGCAGGGCTTCCTTTGCCTTATTCTAAACTTACAAGTTGCCCATGTCAGATCAGCCCGAAACGGTGACGGAACCACCGGCGGCCTCAACCGCGGCAACAGCCGTCTTGCTGGCCTTGGCGACCTCGATCTTGAACGATTTCTCCACCTTGCCCCGGCCCAACAACTTGATGGGACGGTCGGCGTACTTGACCAGGCCGGCTTCGGCCAGGGTCTCGCCATTGAGCTCAGAACCCGCCTCGAACTTGGCGTCCAGGGCTTCGAGGTTCACCAACTGGAAATGCTTCTTGAAGATGTTGGTGAATCCGCGCTTGGGCAGACGCCGGTTCAGGGGCATCTGGCCGCCTTCGAACCAGGGCGGGATCCCGCCGCCGGAACGGGCCTTCTGTCCCTTGTGTCCCCGGCCACCGGTCTTGCCAGTGCCCGATCCGGGACCGCGGCCGCGCCGCTTCTTGTCGCGGTTGGCGCCCTTGGGCGCACCGATGTTGTTCAACTTGAGCATGACTACTTCACCTCTTCCACGTTCACGAGATGGCGTACCTTGAACACCATGCCGCGGATCGCGGGAGTATCGTTATGGACCACGGAGGTCTGGTGCCTTTTGAGCCCCAGCGACTCGATGATGCGACGGTGCTTCTGCGGCCTGCCGATCAGGCTGCGCACCTGCGTGATTTTCAACTTGGTGTCACTCATTGTCCTGCGACTCCTTGTCCTCGACCACGGGCTCAGTTACTGCCTCGGCCACGGGCTCGGCAACAGGCTCGGCAACAGGCTCGGCAACAGCTTCGGCGACCGGAGCAGGGGCCTCCGCTTCGACCTTGGCCGGCCTTTTTTCCAGCCCCAGAATCTCGGGTACGGTCAATCCCCGCTTGGCGGCGAATTCCTCCACGGTGCGCAGCTGCTTGAGCCCGTCCATGGTAGCCTTGACCACGTTGTTCGGGTTCCTGGATCCCAGCTGTTTGGTCAGGATGTTCTTGACACCCGCCGCTTCGAGGATGGCGCGTACGCCACCGGCGGCAATGACACCGGTACCGGGGGAAGCCGGCTTGAGCAGCACCCTGCTGGCGCCGAAACGACCGATCACCTTGTAGGGGATGGTGTCCTTGAGCATGGGAACGGTAATCTGGACAGTCCGGGCCGCCTCGCTGCCCTTGCGGATCGCGTCGGCGATCTCGTTGGCCTTACCCATGGCCACTCCGACCTTGCCCTTGCCGTCACCCACGGTGACGATGGCACTGAAGCTGAAGCGACGCCCGCCCTTGACCACTTTGGCCACGCGGTTGATGTTGATCACGTTCTCGTGCATGTCGGAGCCCTGATCCGGGCCACCGCGTCCACGTCCGCCCGGACCACCAGGTCCGCGACCGCGTCCGCCGGGTCCGCCGGGTCCACGTCCACCGGGGCCTCCGGGTCCGCGTCCTCCAGGTCCGCCGGGTCCACGTCCGCGTCCGCCGGGTCCACCAGGGCCTCCGGGTCCGCTAGGTCTTTGATTTGCAAAATCCGCCATCTGAAATGCTCCTGTCTCGCTTGCCGGTTTTCACCGGTAAGGTCTAGACTTCGATTCCGCCGTCCCTGAGCCCGCGGGCCAGAGCGGCAACGCGCCCGTGATAGAGATAGCCGTTACGGTCGAAGACCATGGCGGCGATCCCTTTTTCCTTGGCCAGATCGGCAACGGCCCGGCCCACGCTGTATGCGATTGCGCATTTGCCGGTGATGCCTTCGGGGGCATCCACCAGGGCAGCGCGTCTGCTATCGCTCGAAAGCAGCGTTCCGCCGGCCTCGTCATCCACGACCTGGGCGTAAATGTATTTGTGGCTGCGACTTACGGTCACCCTGGGTCGGTCGGGGGTACCGGACAGCTTCTTGCGAATGCTGACCTTCCGCTTCAACCTGACCTGGCGCCGTTTCCTGTTGATATCACTCATTTTGCTTCACCTCTCGACCAGACGGTCAACTTACTTGCCAGCCGCCTTGCCGGCTTTTCTGGCCACGTATTCGCCCACGTAACGGATTCCCTTGCCCTTGTAGGGCTCTGGCTTCCGGTAGGCGCGGATCTCTGCGGCAACCTGTCCCACCCGCTGCTTGTCGATCCCGGCGACCGTGATATGGGTCGGATCGGTGCAGGTGATGGTGATGTCATCGGGAATGGGATAATTCACCGGGTGGCTGAACTGCAACTGCAGATCCAGCACCTTGCCCTTGACCGCGGCACGGTAACCCACGCCGATGATCTCGAGCTTCTTTTCGAACCCGTCAGTGACGCCGAGGACCTGGTTGGCGATCAGTGCCCGTACCAGACCGTGCCTGGCCCGGATGGTTTTGGATTCGTCCGGCCGGCCGACGGTCAGCTGCCCGTCATTTTCCTCGAAGGTCAGGCCTTCGGGGATATGCTGCCTGTGCTCACCCTTGGGTCCCTTGACCACCGAGGTGTTCCCGTCAACCTTGACGGTAACCCCACTGGGGATAGGGATCGGGTTCTTGCCAATGCGCGACATTTCAATTCCTCCGCAATTCTGGAAATACCAGCAATTAAACCAGGGTGACGATTACCAGACTTCGCACAGCACTTCGCCGCCGACGCCCCGCATCCGGCACTGGTGCCCGGTCAGGATGCCCTGGTTTGTCGACAGGATGGAAATCCCATACCCGCCGCATACCTTGGGGATGTTGTCCTTGCCGGCAAAAATCCGACGGCCGGGCCGGCTGACACGCTGGATCCCCTCGATTACGCCGACTCTCTGTCCGTCCCTCACGTAGTACTTGAGGAACAGGCGCAGGGTGCCCTGGGCGTTGTTCTCGATTTCCTCGATCTTGTCGATGTAACCCTGCTTCTTGAGAAGATGGGCCATCTCCCGCTTCTGGTTGGAAGCGGGAATTTCAACTCTCCGGTGTCCCGCCTGGATGGCGTTCCGAATTCTGGTCAACATATCCGCAATGGGATCTGTCATGCTCATTGCATAATCTCCTGGTTCTCTTTACCAACTGGCCTTGGTGATACCCGGGATGTCACCTTTAAGGGCGAGTTGCCGGAAACAGATACGGCACATGCCGAACTTCCTGATGTAACCTCGGGGCCGTCCACAACGGCGGCACCGGTTGTAAGCCCGAACCTTGAATTTGGGCTTCCTGGCACACTTGGCTATCAAAGCTTTCCTGGCCACAGATCAATCCTCCTTAGCGCCGGAACGGCATTCCCAAGAGGCGCAACAGTTCGCGTCCTTCTTCGTCATTCCTGGCAGTAGTCACAATGGTCACGTTCATTCCCCGGGCCTCGTCGATCTTGTCGTACTCGATCTCCGGAAAAATCAACTGGTCCTTCAAACCCAAAGTGTAATCCCCCCGACCGCTCAAACGCGTCGAGACACCGCGGAAATCCCTGATTCGGGGCAGTGTCACGTTGATGAAGCGGTCAAGAAATTCCCACATTTTCTGGTCACGCAAAGTAACCCTCGCGCCGATGTCCATACCTTCGCGAAGCTTGAAATTCGAAATGGACTTGCGCGCCTTGGTCTTGACGGCCTTCTGACCGGAAATGGTCTCGAGTTCCGCCACGGCGAACTCGAGGATCTTGGGATTCGTCGGGGCTTTGCCCAATCCCATATTGATCACGACCTTGACCGGTTTCGGGATCTGCATGGAGCTCGTGTAGGCGAACTTCTCCTGCAGGGCCGCGGCCACATCCTCTTCGAATTTTTTCCTCATACGGGGCTTTTCAACAGCCATTGTTATTTCCTTCCGGCGGCGAAGCACCTGTCCGTGTTCCGCAACCTGCCAACATCTAGTCGTTCAGCATCTCGCCGCTTTTTTTACTCACCCGCGCACGGCTGCCGTCAGACAGGACATCCTTGCCGATGCGCGTGGGCTTGCCCGTGTTGGGGCAGACCAGCATTACGTTGGAGGCGTTGATCGGCCCCTCTTTCTCGATGATCCCGCCCTGGGGAACATCCTTGCTGGCCCTGGTGTGACGCTTGAGCATGTTCACCTTTTCGACGATGACCCGGTTGGAGTCAGGAAAGACCTTCAGGATCTTGCCCTCCTTGCCCTTGTCATTGCCGGAAAGCACCCGGACATTGTCGTTCTTGCGAATCCGCATTACAGGACCTCCGGCGCGAGAGATACGATCTTCATGAACTTCTTCGCGCGCAACTCCCGGGCCACCGGGCCGAAGATACGGGTGCCGATGGGCTCCATGCTCTCCTCGGCGAGGACGACGGCGGCGTTGTCGCCGAACCGGATGTAGGTACCGTCCTTGCGGCCGATTTCCTTACGGGTCCGGACAACCACACACTTTACGACCTGGCCCTTCTTCACGTTTCCGTTGGGAATGGCCGACTTAACTGAGGCGACGATCACGTCGCCCACCCGGGCATAGCGCCTTTTCGAGCCACCCAGGACGCGGAAGCATTCGACGATTTTGGCGCCGGAATTGTCCGCTACGGTCAATCTTGTAGATTCCTGAATCATTGCATCATTCCTTGTGGGCTACTTGGCTTTTTCCAGGATCTCGGAGACCCTCCAACGCTTGGTCTTGGACAGGGGACGGCAGGCCATGACCTTCACAACGTCACCTTCCCGGCACTCGTTTTCAGCATCGTGAGCCACGAGCTTGGCCGTCCGCGTAATGATCCTCTTGTACAGAGGGTGCGGGAACCGGCGGCTGACCTTGACGACCACGGTCTGATCCATTTTGGAGGACACGACCTGGCCGATCCGGACGGCTCTCATGTTTCGTTCCGTATTGCCCATCATTCCTTCTCCCTGGCTCCGGGGTTCACCCGCCGGGCCAACATCCGCCGCCCTAGAGCGCGGCTCTCTTCTCGGTGATTATGGTCTTGATAACCGCGATTTCCCGCCGCGCGGAGCGCACCTGCAGGGGGTTATCCACAGCTCGCATTTTGACCTGAATCTTCAGGTTCATCAGCTCTTCCGATTTTTCCCGATCGAGAGTTTCCAACTCCTCGAGGGGCAAATCCCGTAATTCGTGGGCTTTCTTCATCACTAATCTCCCGTCCGGCTGATAATGCGCGTCTTGAACGGCAGTTTGGCAGCACCAAGAACCAGGGCCCTCTTGGCCGTCTCACTATTGACCCCGCTGATCTCGAACAGGAACCGGCCGGGCCTGACCACGGCTACCCAGTACTCCGGGGCGCCCTTGCCCTTGCCCATCCGGGTTTCGGCGGGCTTCATGGTAATGGGTTTATCCGGAAAGACCCGGATCCAAACCTGGCCCACACGTTTCATGTGGCGTGTGATGGCGACACGAGTGGCTTCGATCTGCCGGCTGGAAAGCCAGCCTGCATCGATGGCCATCAGACCGTAGTCGCCGAAGGAGATGGTGGACCCGCGGCGGGCGATACCCCGGTTGCGGCCCTTGTGCATCTTCCTGAATTTGGTGCGCTTCGGCATCAACATGATACGTCGTCCTCTTTGTTTACGGCGCTAGGCGCGCTGCTCTACCACTTGCTTGCGCAGCTGCTCTTTGAAATCGGAAGGGAAGATCTCACCCTTGCAGATCCAGACCTTGACGCCGATGGCGCCGTACTGGGTCCGCGCGGTGGAAGTTCCATAATCGATGTCCGCACGCAGGGTGTGCAGAGGCACACTGCCGTCGTGGTAGGACTCGATGCGGGCCATTTCGGCTCCGCCCAGACGTCCGGCGCAACGAATCTTGATTCCCTTGGCGCCCATGCGCATGGCCGTGGCGATGGATTTCTTCATCGCGCGACGGAAAGCGACACGGCCTTCCAGCTGGGCGGCGATATGGTCGGCCACCAGCGGGGCGCTCAGTTCGGGCTTCTTGACCTCGTCCACGTCCAGCTTGACGTTCTTGCCGATCATCTTCTGCAGTTCGGCGCGCAGCTGATCCGCTTTGGTTCCCTTTTTGCCGATCACGACACCGGGCCGGCTGGTGGCCACGATGATGATGACCTTGTCACGGAACCGCTTGATCTTGACCGATTCCACGCCGGCGTTGCCGACCCGAGCCATCACGTATTTGCGAATGAGGATGTCCTCGTTCAGCCAGTCCGCGAAGTGCTTTTCGGTGAACCAGCTGGAGTTCCAGTCCTTGACGATTCCCAGCCGGAATCCGATCGGATGTGTCTTCTGACCCATGGTCTTCCTTCCTTATGCCGTCCGTTTATCAGACAGCTGACTCGACAATGACCTTGATATGGCTGGTCCGCTTGTTGATGCGGAACGCCCGCCCCTGGGCCCGCGGACGGATCCGTTTGAGCGTGGGACCTTCATCGATCCGAATCTCCTTGATGAAGATATCGGAGTTGGTCATGGCAACCTGGCCGTCGTTCATGAACTGAACGTTCGCTGCGGCCGACAAAACGACCTTGCGCAGGATCGGCGAAGCCTTTTTAGGTGTCAGGGCAAGAATGCCCATGGCTTCATCCACATTTTTACCCCGGATCAAATCGGCCACAATACGGGCCTTGCGGGGTGAAACCCGGATGAACCGGCAGACGGAACGTGCTTCCATCAATACAACCTCCGGTTACAACTTCTTGCTGGTGTGCCCACGGTAGGTTCGCGTCGGAGCGAACTCACCGAGCTTATGGCCCACCATGTTTTCCTGAATGTACACAGGCACGAACTGCCTGCCGTTGTGAACGGCGATGGTATGACCCAAAAACTCGGGAACAATCGTCGAGCGTCGCGACCAGGTCTTGACGACACGCTTTTCGCTCTTGCTGTTCAGGCCCTCGACCTTGGCCAGGAGGGATGCTTCAATGAAGGGTCCCTTCTTGATTGATCTAGCCATGTCCTCTAATTCCTCCGGTTCTACTTTTTCTTGAGCTTGCGGCGCCGCACGATGAATGCGTCGCTGGGCTGCTTCTTGCGCGTCTTGAATCCCTTGGTCGGCATGCCCCAGGGGCTGACGGGATGGCGTCCGCCGCTGGTCCGGCCTTCACCACCGCCATGGGGGTGATCAACCGGGTTCATGGCCACGCCGCGTACCGTCGGGCGGCGACCCAGCCAACGGCTTCGGCCGGCCTTGCCGCTGACGATGTTTTCATGCTCGGAGTTGCCGACTTCACCGATGGTGGCGTAGCACCGGCGGTGAACCATGCGAACTTCGCCGCTGGGTAGGCGCAGGGTGACGTAATCGCCATCCTTGGCCATAACCTGGGCGAACGAACCGGCACTGCGGGCCATCTGACCGCCCTTGCCGATGTTAAGTTCGATGTTGTGCACCAGCGTACCGAGGGGAATGTTCTCCAGGGGCAGGGCGTTGCCGGGATTAAACGGCGCCTGCGGGCCGGAGAGGATGGGATCGCCCACCTGGACACCCTTGGGCCAGATGATGTAGCGCTTTTCCCCGTCGATGTAGTGCAACAGACAGATCCGGGCACTGCGGTTGGGATCGTATTCGATGCTGAACACCTTGGCCGGCACTTCGAACTTGTTCCGCTTGAAATCGATCTTGCGGTAACGACGCTTGTGGCCACCGCCCCGGTGCCTGACCGTGATGCGGCCGCGATTGTTCCGGCCGCCCTTCTTGGTCAACGGCTCGAGCAGGGATTTCTCCGGCTCGGACCGGGTGATCTCGGCGAAATCCGCGACGGTCCGGAACCGTTGGGTCGGCGTCACGGGCTTTAGTTTCCTGATTGCCATTCTATCCTTCTCCTCGTGCTAGACGATTTCGAAGAGGTCGATTGAATCGTCCTTGGCCAACGTCACTACGGCCTTTTTCCAAGCGGCGCGCCTACCCTCGAACCGGCCCATGCGTTTGACCTTGCCCTGGTAGTTCATGGTCCGCACCTGCGTAACCTTGACCCCGAAGAAGTGCTCCACGGCCTGCCTTATTTCATGCTTGTTGGCCTCGGGAGCAACCTCGAAATAGTACTGATTGTGCATTTCCCGCATCATGGCGCCCTGCTCGGTGATCAGGGGCCTTTTGATGACCTTGCTCAAGTCCTTCATGACCCGAACACCTCCTCGGCCCCGCTGAGGGCCTTCTGGGTGAACACCAGGTTGTCGGCCCAAAGGATCGTGTAGGCGTTGAGCTCGTTGGAGCGCAATACCCGGACACCCTTGAGGTTGCGGGCGGAAAGGTAAATATTGTCACCCTCCGCATCCAGCACCAGCAGGGTATGACGACCTTGCAGTTCCATGGCCTTTAAAATATTGGCCATCGTCTGGGTTTTGGGGGCGTCCATCACGAAATCCTCGATGACGAGGACCCTTTCGCTGCCAGCCCGGTCGCTGAGAGCGCTTTTCAGCGCACGCCGCTTGATCTTCCGGGGCAGGGTGTAGCTGTAATCCCTGGGATGGGGACCAAACGCCACGCCGCCGCCGACCCTGGTGGGGCTGCCGGCCGAGCCGGCCCGCGCGCGGCCCGTACCCTTCTGGCGGTACAGCTTAGCCGTGGAAGCCTTCACTTCGGCCCTGGTCTTGGTGTCGTGCGTACCCTGGCGCTGGTTGGCCAGATAGTTGCGCACGGCCTCGTACAGAGCCTGTTTATGGACGGGCTGCCCGAAGAGCGCGGTGGGAAGATCCACCGATCCCTTCACTTCGCCCGTTCCACTGTAAAGTTTTGCCGTTGCCATTTCTTTACCTCGTTCGATTCCGGTCCCGCCGGACCCGCACTTCTGAAAGTGTTCTAAAAGCCTCGGTGCTACCGACTGGGCCGAATAAAGACGATTCCGTTCCTGTGGCCGGGGACGCTGCCCTTGACCAGGATCAGGTTTTTCTCAGGATCAACGGAGACAACCGTCAGATTCCTCTTGGTTTCCTGCTTGTTACCGTACTGGCCGGGCATGGCCTTTCCGGGCAGGACGCGGCCGGGGAACGTGTGCATACCGATGGAACCGGATGCGCGGACGTTCTTCGAACCGTGACCGTCGGGTCCGCGATGCTGGCCGTGGCGCTTGATGGTGCCCGAGAACCCGCGACCCTTGGTCGTCCCGGTCACATCAACCAGTGCTATTTCAGCCAAAACCGAAAGATCCACCGTATCGCCGAGCTTGTACTCATGACCCTCATCGACCAGGAACTCGGTCACCGTCCGCAGCGGCTCGGTGCCGGCCTTGCGGAAATGACCCTGCATGGGCATGGGGGTGTTCTTGGGCTTCTTCGTTCCGTAACCCATCTGGACGGAGTTGTAGCCCTCGTTCGCCTCGTTCTTGACCTGGGTAATCACGCAGGGTCCCGCCTGGATAACCGTAACGGGAATGCTGAGGCCGTCCTCCTGGAACGTCCGGGTCATGCCGAGTTTTTTTCCGATCAGACCGATCATTGTCATAGCTCCCTTACAAACCGCTCCACGTAATGCAATCAGACCTTGATCTCGACGTCCACGCTGGCCGGAAGGGTCAGCTTCTTGAGAAATTCGGTGGTCTGCGGGGTCGAGTTCTCGATCTCGATCAACCGCTTATGCACCCTCATCGCGAACTGCTCGCGCGACTTCTTGTCGACGTGCGGTGAACGAAGAACCGTGTAGATGGCCTTCTTGGTAGGCAGGGGTATCGGCCCCCGCACCAAGGCCCCGGTCTTCAACGCGGTGGCCACGATCACTTCGGCGGAACGATCAAGCACCGCCGGCTCGTAAGCCCTCAACCTGATTTTGATTTTCTGTCGAGCCACTTTAACTCCTGTGCGAAGGCTACCCCAGCTTCATCGTTTCCGGCTTTCCGGTTCCCGATGCCTGCTCGCCTGTCACAAACCCCAGAGGGGTGTTTCAAACCTGTCTATCAGTGTGAAGGGGGCCCTGATGAGCCCCCTTCGGGAAAACTACTCGTGGATCTTCGCCACCACGCCGGCGCCGACGGTGCGGCCACCTTCGCGGATCGCGAACCGAAGGCCTTCTTCCATCGCGATCGGCGTGATCAGATCAATGGTCATCTTGATGTTGTCACCCGGCATCACCATCTCCACACCTTCGGGAAGATGAGCGTTGCCCGTCACGTCCGTAGTACGGAAGTAGAACTGGGGACGGTAACCCGTGAAGAACGGAGTGTGGCGGCCACCCTCCTCCTTCGTCAGGATGTAAACTTCGCCCTCGAACTTCGTGTGGGGCTTAACCGAACCCGGCTTGCAGATCACCATGCCGCGCTCAACGTCTTCCTTCTTCATGCCGCGAAGCAGAAGACCAACGTTGTCGCCGGCCTGGCCCTCGTCCAGGATCTTGCGGAACATCTCGACACCAGTGCAAACAGTGCTCTGGTTGTCGCGGATTCCCACCAGCTCGACCTTCTCGCCGGTCTTGACGATGCCGCGCTCGATACGACCGGTGGCGACGGTGCCGCGACCGGAAATCGAGAACACATCTTCCACCGGCATCAGGAACGGCTTGTCCAATGCCCGCTCGGGCAGAGGAATATAGCTGTCCAAAGCGTCCAGAAGCTCGAAGATGCACTTGGCTTCCGGGGCGTCCGGATCGCCGCTCTCGAGCGCCTTGAGCGCCGAACCGCGGATGATCGGAGTGTCGTCGCCGGGGAAATCGTACTGGTCCAGAAGCTCGCGCACTTCCATGTCCACCAGGTCCAGCAGCTCCTCGTCATCGACCATGTCCACCTTGTTCATGAACACGATGATGTAGGGAACGCCCACCTGACGGGCAAGCAGGATGTGCTCGCGGGTCTGGGGCATCGGGCCGTCGGCGGCCGAAACGACCAGCACGGCGCCGTCCATCTGCGCGGCACCGGTGATCATGTTCTTCACATAATCAGCATGGCCGGGGCAGTCGACGTGCGCGTAGTGACGCGTCTCGCTGTTGTACTCCACGTGGGCCGTGGCAATGGTGATACCGCGCTCACGCTCTTCAGGAGCCTTGTCGATCTGATCGAAGGGCGTGTACTCAGCCAGCCCCTTCTTGGCCAAGACCTCGGTGATAGCCGCGGTCAAGGTGGTCTTGCCAT
>Ga0164313_10002926_pt1 | contig 15212 bp, 11 predicted proteins | sample GuaBasSedimGuay4_FD_113735 | JGI IMG/M metagenome (GOLD analysis project Ga0164313, IMG submission 113735) | Subseafloor sediment microbial communities from Guaymas Basin, Gulf of California, Mexico - Guay4, Core 4569-4, 0-3 cm | ecosystem: Environmental > Aquatic > Marine > Hydrothermal vents... | reverse complement strand
TGATTTCGAGCCACCCGCTTTGTTGCGATCAAATCATGGAGCTGCTCAAAATATCTCGTGGAAATGCGAATATGAATATCCATGCCCTGATGGACTGGGAACTCGTACACAAGGTGCTGAAGCCGGGAGATCGCAAGGTATACTTCGAGGCAGAGAAGGATGTCATCGTCATGTTAAAGCACATTATCCTTCAGCGTAAACGCCGCGAACTGGATCCAATGGTCAAAGTTCTCGAAGAAATCAGCATCGTGGAAAGCCAGTGTCAGGAATCTGCTGAATTTTGCCGGATGGTGAAGGAGTTGAAGCAATTCTCGCGTAAAGCGGATACTACACTCGAAAATATTCTTGCCTCAAAATCAAACTGGCTGTATCAGGCCATGTTTAAGGCGATGTAAATAGGTCAGATTTGCTAAGCCGAATAATAAATATGGCGTTGCAAAATCTTGAAACAATTTTCAACGTCTTTTCTTTTGCGCACTATCCTGCTATCTTGCCTGTATGACCATAGCCCCCTTTGTCGCACTTTATCCCAGGACTGAGCTGATAGGTCGGCCCGATGCCTTTTTTTCAGCTTCGAAACACGAGTTTCCTGACTTTCGCAATCGCGGGTTTTTACAAGAGGATTCGGAGGAAGGCATTTTTATCTATGATATTATTACTCCAAAGCGCACGTATTCCGGGGTGCTGGCATGTCTGGATATTCTGGATTATATCGACGGGAAGGTTATGCCTCATGAGAATACGATTGCGGCCAAAGAGCAGTACATGACAACCCTGGTGCTCGAGCGCAAAGCATTGATCAAACCAGTACTCCTTTCGTATAAGCGCAATCAATCAATAGAACAGGTCGTGAGCGACGCACATGATCAAAAACCATTTTTTGAAATTGAAATTGGCGAAGAGAGACACGTGCTTTATAAGTTGACCGATAAGAAAACGGTTGAGAAACTCCAGGAGACGTTTAGATATGATGTATCTAAAGCCTATATCGCAGACGGTCATCACAGGTGCGCCACCTCTGCAAAATTGTATCGCGAATCATATATGGAAGGGCAAGCCAACGCGTATCAAAAATTTCTCTGCGTGCTCTTCCCGTTTGAGCAGTTGGTGATACACGATTATAATCGCATCATCGACATCCTCAACATCATCTCACCGACCATGTTTATGGCACGAATGTCAAAGTTGTGTGACATAAAACCGTTGTCTGTTGCGGCAAAGCCGAAGCGAAAGTTTGAGATGACCATGTATATTTTAGGTGAATGGTATCTCCTGACATGGAAGAATTCTGTCATCAAAAAATATGCGGTTCAAAGTGTCATTCTTGACGGTGCGATTCTCAATAAAGAAGTGCTCAACAAGATCCTGGATATCAAAGATGTCCGTGAAGATCCGAGACTGAGGTATGTCGAGGGGATCGCGGGGGTAGAGGGTGTGATGGCAAAAGCCGACAAGAGCCTTTTCCGGATTGCGTTTTGCGTGTATCCTGTCCAGATGAGCGAGATCGTCCAGATTGCCGAAGTCCATAAAACATTACCGCCCAAAAGCACGTGGTTCGAACCACGCATCAAAAACGGCTTGATTTCCAAACCACTCTGATCTGAAAACGCGATGCAAAAAATAACCGCAGACATTGTCTATACGATGGCCGGAGAGCCTGTGCGAAATGGTGTCGTAATATTTGATGATACGGGAAAAATAATCCGTGTTGCAGAACGCATGGAGTTTGAACCGGGAGAGGTGAAGCACTACAAGGGGGCATTGGCTCCGGGATTTATCAATACACATTGCCACCTCGAGCTTTCACATATGCTCGGGAAAGTGGATACCGGGACCGGCCTCATTCCGTTTATTACTAGTGTGGTAAAACAGCGTGAGGCTGCTGCGGAGATTATCAGCGAAGCCATACGAATTGCGGAAGATCAAATGCTGAACGAGGGGATCGTCGCTGTCGGCGATATTTCTAATTCGGTAAATACATTTCAGCAGAAGCACCTCGGTCGGATGCGCTATTACACATTCGTGGAGATGTTTGATTTTTTGCAAAACGATCAGGCACAGACGTTCTATTCAAAATACATGGATGTGCATGATCAGTTGGAGGCTTCCAATGGTAATCGCAAGTCCTGTGTACCCCACAGCCCGTATACCGTGTCACCTGTGCTCTTCCAAAAAGTCGTTTCGTTTAATAAGGGCGACGATCATACAGTGAGCATCCACAATCAGGAAATGATTCATGAAAATGCCCTGTTTCTCAACAAGAGCGGCGACCTACTCGAATTCTATGCCTCCTTTGGTTTTAGCCTTGAAGATTTTGAACCCATTGGAGCCGGATCCATCATGTACGCCCTAGAGCACCTCAACCCCGCACATCGCAACCTCTTCGTACATAATACTCTCACTACCCGCGATGAGATAGCCGTCACCCAGCAGTGGAGCTCCAACGCATTCTGGGCAACATGCCCAAATGCCAATCTCTTTATCGAAAACCGTATGCCGGATTATCGACGCTTCATTGATGCCGACGCACAGATGACCATCGGCACGGATAGCCTGACGTCCAACTGGCAACTATCGATCCTCGAAGAAATGAAAACGATCAGCCGATATCAATCGTACGTCTCATTCGACACCCTTCTAAAGTGGGCTACCATTAATGGCGCTCGCGCACTGGGCTTTGAAGAGGACCTCGGCAGTATCGAGCCTGGCAAGACCCCTGGGATCAATCTCTTCTCTTTTGACCCGTCTACTGAGTCGTTTGGCGATCAGGTGACTGTAGTGAAAATCGTTTGAGACGCGCTTCTTATATCCGCTGCATCCGATCAATCAGTGTGCCATTACCCAAGCCACACGATAATTCCCATTCCAACAATTATCAACATCAACAAAAATGCTAATTCTCGTATAGCGGATTCCTTATCTTACGCCCCGATGGGATTTTTCGACAAAATTTTTGGCAACACACAGGTGGAAACCGACGACCCTGACATCCGCTTTGGTCGATACAGTGACGCCTATAAGCCCGAGTATAAATACGATGAGTGGGACAAGTCGATGGACCTGTTTGAAGAGGGAAAATACATTGAGAGTTTCCAGAATTTTTTCGAATATCTGACAGACGAAACGCAGCACAATGTCAAAACCTGGATGGAAGGAGAGGACTTGCATTTTGAGGTCTTGCAGGGCTCGAAACTGATCAAGGGGAGCATCGGCAAGGAGATGATCAAAGCCGAGGCAAAAGTGGCGCATGCCGAAGAGTTGAGTATTGGGTTTCTGAGGAGGATGATGGAGTTGAATTTTTCGTTAAAATACAGTCGTTTTGCGCTCGACGAAGATGACAATCTTACGCTGATTTTCGATTCGTATTTGCTGGATGGTTCTCCTTACAAGATGTACTACGCACTCAAGGAGATTGCGGTAAGTGCGGACAAGCAAGACGATTTGCTCATCGGCGAATTTGAGAAGCTCCAACCTATCAATACAGGACATCTGGTGACGATTCCAGAAGAACAGCAGGATGTCAAGGTGGGATTTATCCGGCGGCGCATCCGGCAGGTGTTTGACGAAATAGATAGCAGCAAGCTGAATTCAGAACAGTACTCCGGAGGAGTGGGGTACCTGCTACTGGACCTGGCATATCGCATTGACTACCTGGTCAGACCAGAGGGTGCGTTGACAGAGGCCCTGGAGCGCATTCACAGGGTGTATTTTACACATGATAATAAGTCCAGTGCCGAGAAAAACCGTACGGTGCGAAAGGAGTTTGAGAAGATCCTGGAGAGAAGCGATGACGCACTGAAGGCTGAAATGTACATGGTGTCATCTTCGTTTGGGATCACTAGCCCGAGCAGCCACGAACAGTTGGTCGCATTTATTGACTCGGAGTTGAAGAACATGGAGTGGTATATTGAGAACCGCCATTTTCAAATGGCTCTGGCGTTTCCGGGATATGTTGCTGGCTACGGCTTGTTTAATTATGCGTTTCAACCTCCAACAAAGGAATTGCTCCACATGTATTACCGCATTACGGAGCCCGAGTATTTTAAAGCGCTTGGGTATGCACCAATGTACTACTACCCTGAGTCCGGTGAGCTCGATAAGCGCGCTATAGCAAAATCTCTTGTGGCCTGGAGGGACAAGCACAAAGCAAAGTTTCCAAAACTCAAGCCGGATATCAAATCTTTACAATTAGAGAATATGACGGTGTTTACAAAGTCATTTTTTAAAATGATCAGGGGGCTGGACATGACAAAAGCGGGAAGATGACCGGAACAAAAGAGATCATAGAGCATTTTCGGGATGTCGTCGTCCAGATTGCCACGCCATATGCCACCGGCACGGGGTTTTTCCTGAAGTCTCAAAATTTAATCATTACAAATGAGCATGTAGTTCGCGGCAATCGCAGGGTGATCGTAGACGGCGAGAAGTTTGACAAGCAAATTGTCCGGGTGTTGTATACAGATCCCCGGCTGGATATGGCATTTTTGGAAGCACCAGCAGAAAACGAGATGCCACCTGTCTATCTTGGTGCCGGAGAGGAATTGTCAGAGGGAGAGATTGTCATTGCAGTTGGACATCCATTTGGATTAAAGTATACCGCGACACAAGGCATCATCTCAAATGCATTGCACAAGCAAAATGAGATAGAGTATATCCAGCACGATGCAGCGCTCAATCCGGGAAACAGCGGTGGGCCACTTATTGATTCGCACGGGCACGTGATAGGCATCAACACCTTCATCATCCGCGACGGCAACAATATTGGGTTTTCACTTCCAGATGAGTATTTGGCCATTGCGCTAAGTGAGTACCTAAAGCATGAGGGCAAGACCGCAGTAATGTGCCACTCATGTTCAAATATCGTTCTGGATGACGATGACTTTGACGACTACTGCCCGCACTGTGGTACTAAAGTGCAACTCCCATCCAGAGCGGCGGAGTATGAACCTGCAGGTGTCAAACGAACGATTGAATCGCTACTTGAGGGGCTGGGGTACAATGTCGAGATTTCCCGTAAAGGGCCGAGTAGCTGGGAAATCACAAAAGGGAGTGCAAAAATCAATGTCACATATCACGAGAAAACAGGATTGATCATGGGAGATGCTTACCTGGCGACCCTTCCAAGAAAGGACATTAAACCTATCTATGAATACCTGCTCCGGCAAAATTTTAGTGTTGAGGGATTGACATTTAGCATCAAAGGGCACGATATCATCCTCTCGTTGCTTATCTATGACAGATACCTCAATCTGGAGACTGGAAAAATACTCTTCAATCACCTGTTTGGAAAAGCAGATGATTACGACAATATCCTTGTGGAGCAGTATGGTGCGAGTTGGAAGGTCAGGTAGTAACTGAATAACTGTTAACAATTTGTCATCGGAATGATTTTTGATCGATTATGTATATATTTCGACCACCTTGTGCGTTGTATACGTGTCCATAATCGGATGCGATCTTAACTGTTGAATTTGACAAATTTTTTATTTTTACGTTCTTTAAGCAATTGAGGGGGATGAAGAAGCTATATTTTTTGGTGCTGGGGGGGTTGATTATGCTTTCGACGGATGTGATCGGACAGGATATTCACTTCTCACAGTTCTATATGTCACCACTGACATTGAATCCTGCGATGACGGGAGTGATGAACTGTAATTCGAGATTTGTTGGTAATTATCGTAACCAATGGTCGCCGGTGATTCCCGGGAATGCGTACAACACATACTCTGTATCCTATGATCAAAAGATGCCAGTCGGCCGGTATGACAATTTTGGCTTTGGGGTAAACCTCTGGTCTGATGTAGCGGGCTCTCTGGACTTTCAAACGGTTACAGGAAAAATAACGGGTTCATATGCCAAGCGAGTAGGTGGAACACGAAAGAAATCACATTATGTCGTGGCCGGAGCAGAGTTTGGTCTCTCACAGCGAAGTGTGAGCTTTCTCAATGCGCAATGGCCATCGCAGCACGATGGGAATGGCGGGTTTGATCCAAGTAAAGATCACGGTGAGAGCTACGGAGATATCGACGATAGTTTCTTATTTGGTGATGTCGGATTGGGTTTGCTCTGGTTTTCTGTACTGGGCGATAAAACCAATTTCTACATCGGAGGAGCGTACAATCACCTCAATCAACCGAATATTTCATTTTACAATGATGGCGTAGTACAGTATTTCTCCAAGAGTGTGATACATGCTGGTGGAGAATTTGAGCTAAATGATAAAGTATCCTTAATCCCGGGTGCGGTTGCATTCTTTCAGGGACCATCCATGGAGATTAATGCAGGTGCAAGTTTTCGCTTTGCGATGGGTTCGAGATACGATGAGCAGTCTTTTCAGTTGGGTGTGTGGTTTAGAGTAGCAAACCATCATCTGGATGCCATTACTGCTGATGCACTCATCCTGTCCACGCGATTTGATTTCGGACAGTTTGGCCTCGGATTTAGTTACGATGTGAATGTATCGAGCCTTAAGCAGGCTAGCAATTCGAATGGATCATTCGAGCTATCGATGATTTATACGATTTGCGGACCTCAGAGCAGAGGAGTTTATTGTCCTAAGTTCTAAGGTGTTCTGAGTACAGAACGAATTTTATCGACCTCCCCTTTGTTACAATCCTGTGAACAAGAGCGATTTTGTGAATTTTGCATAATGAGTATTTGAATATGTTTGGATCAAGCAACGGGAACGACCAGAAAAATAAGAACAAAAAGGTGTCAAAAGACGGAGTGAATTCTCAATCAACAAACAGCCTCGTACGCGGTACAAGCGTCGAAGGGACAATCACAACCGAGAGCGACATTCGTATTGACGGCAAGCTCACCGGACATCTGATCTCCAAAGGCAAAGTGATCATCGGCCCATCAGGGGAGATCAATGGTGACATCGAGTGTCAGAACGCCATGATAGAAGGTCACTTTTCAGGTAGATTGCACGTGCATGAGCTCTTGCAGGTCAAGGACTCTGCGCATATAGAAGGTGAAGTACAGACCAATAAACTCGTGGTCCAGTCTGGCTCGATCTTTAATGTCACATGTAGTATGGGTGGCAAAAAGATGAAAGCGCGCAGATCAGAATCGCTTGAGCTTGAGAAACTCAGCAAGGTGGTCAAGACTGCGTGACATCCGGTAAGACACCTAAAGACAAAAAACGCTATAGAGCCGCGCTCCAATATTCAGGGATGGCAGTACAGTTCTTCGGTATCATAGCGATCTCCGCCTGGGGTGGGCAGAAACTCGACGCATACTTCGACACGCCAAAACCGTTTATAACGATTTTCCTTATTTTGTTTTTTTCAACTGGTTACTTTATCAAACTGTATAAAGACCTCACTCAGTAAATCATCAAAAAACAAGGTATTTCTGCCGGTAGATTCTGGCTGCTATTTGGCGGCACTTCACTTCTGACAATCCTGGTTCTGGCGGTGATGCACGTAGTATTGCCTGGCTCTGAAGCGTTTTCTGACTTGTCCGTAAATGCATGCATTGCATTTGGAGGGATTGTCATCATGGCGTATTTTTTAGGGAAGCGCGTGGCGATGAGTGGCGCCCGGTATGTCTTCATCAGAATGACCATCATGTTGATCTTTGTAAAAATGTTTATTGGCGTGGGGCTTGTCGTATATCATGTGCGGATAGTACTACCAGAAAATAAATTATTCATTATCCCATTCTTAATCATTTACCTGATTTTTACGATTTTTGAGATTTATGTGCTCGAAAAGCTGGGGCGGATTCAGCCCGGACAGAAAGCTCAATAATGCATCACAGATAAGAATTATGACAGTATTGTACCAAGCAGAAATAGACGGAAAAGAGATTGAGATCACGCGTCAGGATCTTGAGGCCCTCGATATCGAATCGACCACACCGGGCGAATATCATGTGCTGCGCAAAATGCAGGGCTTCAACATTAAGGTTTTGTATGCTGATCATATCCGCAAGGAGTACAAGCTGCTCGTAGGGGACAAAGAGGTCACTGTCAATCTCAAGGATTCAGTCGAAATCCAGGTACACGATATGGGACTTGATGCATTTGTTTCGTCACATTCAGGGGACGTCACAGCGCCGATGCCCGGACTTGTCCTCGAAGTCAATGTCAAGGTCGGTGATAATGTCAAATCCGGGGACCAATTGATCATCCTTGAAGCGATGAAAATGCAGAACGTCTTGTCATCACCGGTAGACGGCGTTGTCGCAGAGGTATATGTCAAACAAGGACAACCTGTCGATAAATCTCAAATATTAGTATCGTTCGAGTAAGTGCGCATTTCCACGCAATGCGCCTCATGGCAACATGCTTAACCACTTTCGCTAACGTAACAGTGGGCGATACATTCCTTAATCGTCCACGTATTGTTCTGTAAAGAAAGGCCGGTATGATTCAAGCGAGCGCTCTTTGATGATCTCGCGATAATTGAATTGTGAGACAGGAAAGACTTCATAATCTGCTCCTTCAGGAAGAAATTCCTCTTGGTGCTTTTGTGTATTGTTATAATACTTCATGGCCTCAGTAGAATTCTTGAACGAACGGACGAGAATCAGTGACTGGCCGGTTTTGGGATCAAATACGAGGCTTGAGATCTTCAGTCTGTCAAGTTTATGGTATTTCCGATTGTAGTTAGAAACCGCAATCTTGGCATCCTTGGTATTGATTTCCTCATAGTTATTGATCGAGACAAGCATATAGTGCACTGCACTCGGTTGCGCGCGAAAGTGAGGTCCGCTACTGCCTGAATCGTTTTGTTGCAGATTGAGTCTGTTGTTTTTATAGGCTCCAAGGAGGAGGAGCATATCTCTTGCTTTTGTCTCTTCCGGTGAATTCGGGAAATTACTCACAACATTTTTCAGAGCGGCGACGTACTCGTCACGCCCCTGTAGATTGCCAATACACATCGCTTCCATGATTGAGACTTTGGATTGAAATGCGTGTTGCGTGCCATATTCCGTCCTGCCAAGCCGTATCTGATTCATGGCCTCTTCATAATTGCCCTCTTCGACAAGAATGTAAATGCCCTCATAGTGCAATTCGAGTTTGCGTTCTGCAGTGAGCTGCTTGTTGATATAATCAGGGTCGGACAAGGCGAGAGCATATTTGGAGCTCGGGAACTGTGAGATGATCAAGTTTTTATATTGCTCCGCTTTTGCGTCGTTGTTTAACATGATGTAACTGAGATACAACTGATAGTATGCCTCGAGGGAAGTAGCACTTTCCGGATACCTCGAAATAAGTTCTTCAAGCACTTTCACTGACAGATTTGCATCTTCAAGTTTTTCGCGATAGAGAGATCCAAGCTGCAGCATGGCATTTTGGATTTCGTCGAGTGCCTTCGTAATTTCTTCATCTGTGGCCGGCACATTTTTAAAGTAATCGGCCAGATCTTCTTCGTCTACTTCATCTTCTTCAAACAGATCGGGAGTCTCGCCATCAGCATAAGTTCCTGTCGTCAATTGTTTAGACTTCACGCGCCAATTATCCGAAAGCGGTCGGTCTCCCCAGATGCGATTAAAGTCTCTGGCGCCGCGTTTTAAAGAGCGATCATCATAAGCAAAAAATGAGCTTTGCCCTGTATTGACTGATGAGACCGGCCTTGCAGTCGGACTTCCCGCCGTTGCCGCTGAAGCCGCAAATGCACTGCCGTTCTTCCCTTTTCCTCCTGATTTTGGTCCACCCTGAGAGGATGCCTGAGTACTGGCTACTAACGCATCCAGTTTCCTTTGTTCCTTAATCACTTTAGCCAAAGCCAATCTTTCATCGTCAGACATTTCGCTGATACCTAGCAAGCTGTCCTGTAGTGCAATTGTGCCAAGGTGCAGGGCAATATCTGTGAGATTGTCACTCATCAGTTGAGCGAGTTCGTACCGGTCATCCTCTTTGCTCATTGTGCTCAGAGCCGCATCGTAGGCGCCTTTGGCCTCGATATACATGGTCTTGTCAAAGTACAATGTCGCGAGCAGGTAATAGGTCTCTGTCTGTTGCGACGTATTCGATCCGCCTTCTGCTATCGCATCATTCAAGTGCCTGATGGCCGCATCCTTGTCGTTCAGAAAGAGGTCAATGCGCGCATATGTAAAGAAGAGTTTGTCTCTGAACTCAGCATTCTTATCGTCGCGGAGCATCTTTTCCAGGATCAGGATACTCTCCTTGAGCGAAGCATCTCCTGACAGATATGCTGTCCGGGCCATACTCAGTTCAGCATTGAATGAGAGCTCATAACCCGGGTGATAGTCAAATGCTTGTTTGTACCAGACGTAAGATTTACCTGAAGACTCATCCTCCAAATCCATGATTTGTCCGAGGATAAAGGCGAAGCGGGCACGCTGAATTTTATCTTTTGTGACTTCGATGGCATTTTGAAGATGTGGTATTGCCCCTTTGTAATTCTGGCGACTCAATGCATAATATGCTTCTACTGCCGGTATCTGTACGCGTACTTCTTCTTGCAGGTGCGGATTGCTCTTCAAGCTATTCATGTGATATTCGACCCGTGGATAGTTTTCGCGCTCGATATAAGTCCTTGCCAGCCAGAGTTGTGCTTCCTGGTAGGCGGGGCGGTGCTTCACAGTTCCCGGATTTTCCTGCTTGGCAGCTTCATCTTTTTCAGGCTTTTCCTGCACCTCTGGCGTTGGTTCCGACCTGGTCGTATTTCTTTTTGAAGCGACATTGTCAGTTGACTTGTTGGACTTGGGCGAGGCCACATCACCCGTAGATTTACCCTTTGCAGACCTCTTCTGCTTTTTGCGCAGCGCTTTGTTATAAGCCTTTCTTTCTTTTTCTTCCTTTTTTGCTCGCTTGTCACTTTCCTTTTGGCTATCTGACTTGCCAGTAGATTTATTTGAGCTTGCTGAAGATTTTTTCTTTTTTTTCTTTTTTGCCGAACTCGTGCTTGATCGCGAACCATCTGGCTCAAATTCATGCATGAAAAATTCCAGTGCATTTTCAGCCGATTCAAAATCCTGTTTGAGATATTCCGACTTACCAATCAGCAAATAGCAATCATCCACCCATTTACTGTAGTCGTGCAGGGTTGCGACGATAGATACTTTTTTGATGGCTATGTCAAGGTTTGCAGCCACGGATTCAGGATTGCTTGCCGCGCGATACTTGTAGATTGGCAAGACCTCGTTGTAGTTATCGCTATGTTGCGCCTCTAATATTGCAACACTCTCCTCCACGAGTTCGTTAGCATTAAAATAGCCGTTGAACTTGGCGTTCGTATTGTGATAAAATTTGCTAAAACCCGATTGATCCGACTTGCTTTTCTGTGTGGCACACGACGAAAACAGAACCACAACACAGATGTACCAGTATATCTTCTTCACGCGTGATTGTAAATTTTCTTAATAATCCCCTTAACTCTACAATAATGCTCCGAACTTTGTTCAGTGCCAACGTCATATAAACTATTAGGACCGCAAATTTATTTTAATTTTTGCAAAAATTAGGAAGGCTAAAGTGGCTGACAAAAAACAAAAAAAGGGTTACAAAGATCCATACAAGCTTGTCTTGCTCAAAGAAGAGACTCTTGAGGAGGTGGGATCGTACAGATTGTCGCTTCTAAATGTGTACCTGATGGTGAGTACGATTCTTGTCATAACGGCTGTGATCGTCCTTTCTATCGTATTCTTTACCCCTCTCAAGCGTCTGGTGCCCGGCTATGCAGATATTACGCAAAATCGCGAGTATATGGGGCTCTACAACGATATCAAAGACCTTGAAAAGCAAGTCGAGGCGCAGCACGTTTACATTCAGCGCTTCAGAGCGATGGTGACAGGAGATTCGATCGGAGGTATTACTTCTCTCTCTCCAGCTGCCCGCGAGATACTCGAGAATATGCCTGCGCAACCAGCAAGGGCTTCAGCCCAAAGCGCGGGAAATCAGGCAAAGAGCAATCTGCACAGCGCGGATATCGACTTTCTGTACATCGTGTCGCCAGTAGATGGTGCGGTAAGTAAGACGTTTTCCCCTTCTGAGGAGCATTTTGGAATAGATATCGTCGCTCCCGTGAATACTCCCATCAAGGCGATCCTCGATGGTTATATTATCACTTCTGACTGGACTCTCGAAACCGGCAACACAATTGGCATCCAGCATGCCAATGATATGGTGAGCTTTTACAAGCACAATGCCAGAAATCTGAAAAAACTTGGCTCTTTTGTCAAAGCGGGTGAGGCTGTTGCTATCATAGGCAATACCGGAGAATTATCGACTGGACCACATCTGCACTTTGAATTGTGGATGCAAGGCAAGCCCGTAGACCCTGCACATTTTATAGATTTTGAATGATTAGGTAGTTGTCTCAGGACAATTACACTAAACATGTATATTCACCAAGGGGATACATCAAGCAAATAAGGATGAGGTTAAATATCATATACGCGGTAGCCATTACCATTGTGCTATCAATACAGTTTACCGCTTGTGATAGCGGTGATTCAGGAGCGGATGAGTCGTCGGAGTTGTCCGAGGTGACAGTCCGCATTTCAGGTGAACCAGACAATTTGAACCCTACCAGATCGCGCAGCAGCTATGCCACACCGATAGAGGGCTTGATCTTGTTACCGCTTGCGGAGTTTGACCCCTTCACGTATGTCCTTACTCCGCTGATCGTCAAAGAGCGTGCGAGGGTAGAGGATATCAAAGACGGACTGTATGCCGGAGGACAAAAATATCACTACGAGATAAGAGAGGAGGCAGTATGGGATGATGGTACCCCAATCACCGGGTATGATTATGCGTTTACGCTGAAAGCCGGTCTCAACCCGAAGGTAGAAGCTGCTGCCTGGCGTGGGTTTTTGTCCTTTATTCAGGACGTCGAGGTCGATCCTGACAATCCGAAAAAATTTGCGGCTATCGTGGCTGAGCCATATATGCTGGCTGAGTTGATCACTTGCAATTTTAATCTTTTTCCAAAGCACATCTATGACCCGAATGGTATCATGGACGACGTCCGTGTTGCTGACTTGTCCAATGACAGCACGGTTGAAGTGATGATAGAATCAGATCCGAGGCTGGAAGCTTTTGCGCGTGGCTTTGCATCCGTGGGTTACAACCGCGACACGGTAGAAGGCGCAGGCCCATACAAACTGGTGGAGTGGATCACAGGGCAGCATATTATTCTCGAGAGAAAAGACAACTGGTGGGGAGACCGTGTCCCGGATGCACCGAACTTGCTGCACGCGTATCCACGTAAAATCACGTACCGGATTATCCCGGATGAAAATTCAGCGATAGCTGCCTTGAAAGACGGTTCTGTGGACTTGATGGGAAAGGTGTCAGCACCCAATTTTATCCAAATGCGCGATGATCCGCAATGGCAGGCGATGTTTGATTTTCACACTCCTGAAATATTGCAGTACCGCTATCTTGAGATCAATAACCGGCATGAAATCCTTCGGGAACGTGCTGTGCGCAAGGCGCTGGCCTATACGGTGGATTATAGGGCAATCATTGATAACGTAGAGCTGGGAATGGGCGAAAGGTCAATTGGCCCCGTGTCAAAATCCAAACCGTATTATAATGACAAGCTCAAGCCTATCGAGCAGGATCTCGACGCAGCAAGAAAGTTGCTGGCAGATGCAGGATGGAAGGATACCAATCAGGATGGCGTAGTCGATAAGGTCATAGATGGTCGCAGGACAGAGCTCGAGCTGAATATCATTACCACGCAGAGTCCGGCGGGCAGACAAGTCGCCTTGCTGGTGAAGGAAAGTGCGTCAAAAGTCGGAATTGAAATTGAGATACTGACCAAGGACGCCAATGCACGCCGACAAGCTGTGAATAAGAGAGAATTTGAGCTCTTGCCCACGCAGAGGACTACTGGCCCTTCGATAAATGACCCTTACCAGCTGTGGCATAGCGACAGTGATCAGCCCGGGGGAAGCAATCGGGCCGGATTTCGCAATGCAGAAGTAGATGAGGTCATCGGGCATATTCGACTGGCAAAAGATGAAGAGGAGCGCAAGCAATATTTTTTCCGGCTACAGGAATTGCTATATGAGGAGCAGCCCGTCATCTTTCTGTATATTCCAGTTGAGCGCATCATCGTAAATAAGCGGCTGAAAATGAAGCCTTCATCCAGAAGGCCGGGATATTTTGAAAATTTATTTATGCTAAGTGACGCTTAACGCACTTGCGCATGATCCGCTACCTGCTCTATAGGTTGCTCATAGCGATACCGGTACTCTTTGCAGTATCTGTGTTTGCATTTTTCCTGGCTCTCTCAGCGCCAGGTGACATCGTCGAAGATATTATTGCTACCGAGCACGAATTGGGCTCATCCAACAGTACCTACACACAATGGCGGCAGGATTATGCACGCACTAATCGCAGAATAGGAAGAGATAAACCGCTTTTTTATTTCGCCATCTTGCCATCCTCGATGCCGGACACGCTACACAGCATAGAGATTAAGGCTGAGAGAGAGGCTGCACAGACGTTTGCGAGACGTACGGGCGATTGGCCGGCAGTGGCGCACTATCAGGCCAGTTTGCGTCACATACTGACAACGTATGACCATGCCCGGTTTGATACCATACGTGGCGTCCAATCTGTTTGCAATGACCTGCGATACTTGCTTATTACGGCAAACCGGGACCGATCGGCATTTCTCTGGAATAGCATACATGATCAATTACCACTATCAGAAAGCCAAATGACTGAGGCCGTTCTAGCTGCCGGAGAAGCTTACCGAACGGTACTGGCCGGTGAGCACGATGCAAGTACTTTTATCCCAAAATTTGCATGGTATGGTTTTGATAATCAGTACCAAAACTGGATGAGTGCGGTCCTGGTGGGTGATTTTGGTGTCTCAATCATTGATGGCCGTCCGGTTTCGCACAAGATCCGGGAGGCTGCTGCGTGGACCCTTAGGATTAACCTCACGGCTATATTTCTTGCGTTTGCGATTGCTATCCCACTGGGGTTGGCAACGGCGAGGCGGGCCGGGTCTCGGTTTGACAGATATATCAACTACACATTGTTCACATTTTTTGCAATACCCTCGTTTTGGTTGGCAACCCTGCTCATCGTATTTTTTACGACGCCCGAATATGCGGAGTGGCTCGATATTTTCCCCACAGGGGGGATCGGAAATTACCACTATGCAAGTGGGTTCAAGCGTTTTAGCATTCTCGTTGCATCCTTGTTCTTGCCTGTCGTAAGTCTGTTGCTGGGTGCGCTGGCGTATCTCACCCGTCAGATGCGCGGGAGTGTG
>Ga0164313_10002925_pt1 | contig 15213 bp, 13 predicted proteins | sample GuaBasSedimGuay4_FD_113735 | JGI IMG/M metagenome (GOLD analysis project Ga0164313, IMG submission 113735) | Subseafloor sediment microbial communities from Guaymas Basin, Gulf of California, Mexico - Guay4, Core 4569-4, 0-3 cm | ecosystem: Environmental > Aquatic > Marine > Hydrothermal vents... | reverse complement strand
ATCCAGCGCTGGTCACTGCCGCGATCACTCGGGTTGGCGCGATAGTCCAAGACAGCCGCCAGCCGGGGTAGCGCCAGTTCTTGGTCAGCCCGTCGACGATCACCACCGGGTCCACTTCGACGTCTTCGACGTGGGAAGCGGCGCTGACGATGTCGTCGTCGCCTTTCCAGATATAGTGCGAGTAAAACTCGTCGACGATCAGGGCGCAGTCGAGGTCTCTTGCCGTCTGGACCCATCCGGCCATCTCTTCGCCGGCGACGAGCTTGCCCGTGGGGTTGCACGGATTGCTCATCAGGATAGCGCCAAGGCCGCGGCCGAGGACCTCTCGGCGGAGCTCCTCGGCGGAGAATGAGTAGCCCCGTTCGAGGTCAAGGAAGACCGGCGTCGGGGAGAAGCGCCGGAAGACGTCGAGGAGCTCAGTGTACGCGGTGTAGTCCGGGAGGAAGTGGCCGACGTGGACCGGCGAGACGGCGGCGCAGGCTCGCATCAAGCCGACGCGCCCGCCTCCGCTTATGGCGACGTTCTCGGCGGTGTACTGGCTGCGCTTCCCCTTGCGGAAGAGCTCGTTGTACATCGTCGCAACGGCCTCCCGGAGCTCCCAGAGCCCGGCCACCGGCGCGTAGTCGAGGTCTTCGGGGTGGATTGGGATCTGCGTCACCCGGGGCGGCGCGCCGTCGAGGTCTCCCGTCTCGGGCTGGCCCTGACCGAGATTGCACCAGGTCGGGTCGCCAGGCCGGAAACCCAGACGCGTGGCTTCGGTGGTCACGTAGATGACGCCGGTGCGCGGCACGGGGCGGAAGGAGGTCAGGCGCTGAATCTCGGGGGGCTGATTGGGGGAGCTCATGGGAGGCGGGAGGGTAGCAGAAGGGGAGGGGGCTGCTACGATGCCGGCGACCCGGCACGACCATGCACAACACCTTCGAAATTAGCCGTACGAACACCACATTCGGCGTCTCCTTGCTCGTGCCCTTGCTCGTGCCCTTGCTCGTCTCGGGGCTCGTTCTCGGGCTCGTTTCGATGACCGGCTGCGGTGATGACTCGGGGTCCGACGCCGCGGTCGACAGCGGCCGCCGCGATAGCGGTCGCTTCGATTCGAGCACCTTCGACTCGGGGGCCCCCGGCGACGGCGCTACGGATTCGGGGGCGACGGACTCGAGCACCTCGGACTCGGCGCCCGGTGACGGTGGGACGGCGACCGTCGTGGTCGATGGCGTGATCTCCCCGTCGGAGTGGGACGGGGCCCTCGAAGCGACAAACGGCGTCGCGTCGTCCTGGGGCACGAACACCCTGACCCACGTCCGCGCCCTCGTTGCGGACGGTCGGCTCTATCTCGCCGTCGACGCGGCCCTCGAGGCCGGCGCCGAGAATACCGTCGTGCTCTACATCGACAATGAGCGCGCCTCGGGGTCCGGCGTCACGGACCCGGCCGACCTCACCGACACCGACGGCGCCCTCGACAATGCGCTGAGTGCCGCCATCACCACTCCATCAGACTTTCAAGCCGACTTCGCCTGGGGCACCCGGGACCTCAGCCGGGTTGCCGACGCCTTCGATGACCGCATGGGCTTCCGTGACGTCGCGACGAACCCGGCGGACTTCGCCTGGATAGATTCGACCGAGGCCCCGACGGTTTGCGGCGCCACGGTCTGCGAGGCATCCATTCTGCTCTCGGCCCTGGGCGGCGCCGGGCCCATCGGCGTCTTCGCCCGCCTCGTCAATACCGACGGCACCGACGGATCGAACCAGTGCCTGCCTGAAGATGACGCGGCGAACCCCGACGTTGTCAGCATGATCCTCGCCGTCCCTCGGTAGTGAACCTCGATGCGTGATGTCATCGCCATCCGCGACCTGGCCGTCGACTGCATCGTCGGCGTCTATCCGCACGAGCGCGACACGCCGCAGCGCCTGGTCCTCGACGTGGAGCTCGAGCTCGACACCGAGGAGGCTGCGCGGTCTGAGAACATCAGCCATACCGTCAACTACGACCTGACCTCGGCGCAGCTCGTCTTCTTGCTGCAGAGCTGCCGCTTCCAGCTCATCGAGACCGCAGCCCACGCCCTCTGCCGCTACCTCCTCGCGCCCCCCGCGCCGGGCATCCGGCGGGCGCAGATCGGTCGGGTCCGCCTGACGATGAGTAAGCCCGAAGCCCTCGGGGGAGCGGCGGTGCCCTCCCTCGCCATCGAGCGCGACGCCGAGTGGGCCGGGGCCTTCCCGCAGGAGCAAAAGAGCTTCGGTCTCGTCGATGTCATTCACGAGACGACCGAGGCCGGGATCTACCGGCTCAACCTCGAGCCTGGCGGCGTCATCCCCATGCACATGCATCGGCAGATGAACGAGTCGGAGATGGTCCTCGGCGAGGGCCTGCGCTGTCAGGGGGCCCCCGCGGCTCCGGGCCTCGTGCGCCGGTGGCCCCACGGCGCGCCCCACACCTACGAAAACCCGACGGCGGAGTATCAGTCCATTCTCTGCGTCGATTGTCCGCCCTTCATCGCGGAGGACGAAATCGAGGTCGACGCTCCCCCTGCGGTGATCGAGCCCGAGCCCGAGTGGCGATCCGGTCCGCAGTGACCGACCGGGCGTCGATCACCTCGGGCCGTGTATTGGTTACCGGGGCCAGTCGCGGGATCGGCCGCGCCGTCGCGGAGCTCCTGGTGAGCCGGGGGGCTCGGGTCTTCGCCACCGGGCGGGACGGCGCCGCCTTGGAGTCGCTCCGAGCCCTCGCTCCGGAGCAGGTGGCCACCTTCGAGGCCGAGCTGACCGACGAGGTAGAGCGCCGGCGCCTCGTCGAGTTCGCGACGAGCCTCTGGGGCGGCCTCGACGGGATGGTGCTCTCGGCAGGCATCGTGCGTTACCAGGAGGCCCTCGCCATCACCGAGGCCGACCTCCGCGCCCAGCTCGACGTGAACCTCATCGCCCCCACGATGCTGCTCCGAGACTTCGGGCGGCATTTGAGAGATCGGGGCACGGGAGGGGCGGCGGTCCTCGTTGGTTCCACCCTCGGGATGCGTCCAGCTCCCATGACGGCCGCCTACGCCGCGACGAAGGCAGGTCTCCACGCGCTGGCGAGAGGTTTTGCCCATGAGCTCGGTGCCCACGGCATTCGAGTGAACGCGGTGGCGCCGGGGATCATCGACACCGAGATGATCCGCGCCGTGCGGCTCCGAGAGGGCGAGGTCGAGCCGGAGGGGCCAGCCCGGGATGCGCGGATCGAGGCCGAGGTCGACGGCCTCCGGGCGCTATGTCCGGAGGGGCGCCTCGGGACGCCAGAGCAGGTCGCCGAGGCGGTCGCCTATCTACTCGACGCCGAGTTCGTCACCGGAGAGGTGTACGTGCTCGATGGAGGTCTTGGGCTGCGGTGACGGGCCCCCCGCTGCTCTGCTCTGCTCTGCTCTGCTCTGCTCTGCTCTGCTCTGCTCTGCTCTGCTCTGCTCTGCTCTGCTCTGCTCTGGGCGTCGCGCCGGAGCCTCAGCCGGTCTGGGCTTCTCGAAGGTTTCGGGCGTACCGACCCCGCACCAGTATCGGCGTCCCATCGGCGAGGACGTCGGCGCGCCGCACGAAGAGTGGTACCTCGACCGGACATGACCACTTGGCGCCGGTGAGCTCCCCCGACGGGTGACCGAGGGTCAGGTGGAAGCCGGGGGCGGTGCGGTCCTGGAGGAGCGCGCCGACCGAAACGATAAGCCCGGTGTTCGTGCCAAAGGCGAGGCGACCGACGCGTTTGCAGTCGGTCGACCGGCCCAGGAGCTCCATCAACGGGTCACTCTCTTCGATGCCCTCGATGCGGGTGACTTGACCCTTGTCGAAGTGGATCGCGAGGCGAGGGGAGCGTGGGTGCTCGGTCGCGTCGGGCATGAAGACGCCCCCGTCCGGCACGAGCACCCCGTCGACCGAAACCGGGGTGGTGAGGACCTGCCCGCCGGGCAGATACGACCACTTGCCTGTAGGGATCAGGCTGCTCGCATGGTGCCATCCCATGGGGCCGAGCTTGATGTGCAGCTTCGTGCCCATAGCGGAGTTCACGTCGATACGCTGGGCGTCTCCGAGTGCGCGGTTCAGCGTCTCGCCGAAGCGGTGGGCCTCGTTGTGGTCGCCTCGGACCGCCTGGAGCATCACGGACTTCGTGATGCCGGCTAGGTGTGCGTGGCGTCGATGGCCCTTCGCGGTGGCGATGAGTGCGCGCCGGAATGCCCCGGGCAGACCGTCGTAGCTGCCGACGAACAAAGACGCATCGACGTCGCTCATGCGCGTGGTGAGCCGTTCGACGAACGAGTCGTTGGACGCTTGGTCCGCGCCCACCATGAAGACGGTGAGGTCGATGCCTTCTTTTCCTGCCGCCCGTAAGATCGGCGCGCCGATTTCTTCGTAGCCCACCTCGACGACGAGCACCGCGCCGCTGCCGGCGGTGAGCCCGAGGTTCCGGGTGAAGAGATTCCGTGCGATGGCGAGCAGGGACCCGTCGGTCTCGACGGCGGCGAGGTATTCCCGGGCTTCGAAGCTCAGGGTGATGCTGCGCTGTTTCAAGGTGCGCCGCAGACCTGAACCGTTGTCTAGAAAGTCCTTACTGCCTTTGCTCACGCATTGAAAGCTAGGGCACAAATCCCCGGCTTCACAGTCGGAATCGAACGCTCATGCATCTTCGCAGCGTACCGGATTTTTTCATGTAGCGAAGGGGGCGACAAGGGCGCACTTGGCGCACCCGCGCTTTGTCACGCGATCGGCGCGTTACGAAGGTTTCGTGCGTAACGACCACGCACCAGGAAGGGGGTGCCATCGGCGAGGACGTCCGCGCGCCGCACGAACATGGGGATCTCGATCGGGCATGACCATGTCGCGCCGGTGAGCTCCCCCGCCGGGTGACCGAGGGTGAGGTGAAAGCCCGGCGCGGTGCGGTCCTGGAGGAGCGCGCCCACGGAGACGAGGAGCCCGATGTTCGTTCCGAGGCCGATGCGTCCGACGCGCTTGCAGTCGTCGAAATCCCCCAGCAGAGCCATCAGTGGGTCACCGGCATCGAGACCCCGGGCCCGGGTGAGGTAGCTGTCCTGGAAGTGCAGTTCGATCCGCGAGGAGCGGGGGTGCTCGCTTCCATCGGGGAGGAACGCTCCGCCGTCTGGCACGATCACCCCATCGACCGAAACCGGCGAGGTGAGGAGTTCTCCGCCGGGCAAGTTCGACCACTTGCCCGAGGGGATCAGGCTGCTCGCGTGATGCCATCCGATGGGCCCGAGCTTGATGCGAAGATCGGTGCCGGTGGCTGAGCGCACATCGAGCCTCTGGGCAACGCCGATAGCGTCGTTCAAGGCCTCGCCGAAGGCGTGGGCCTCGGTGAAGTCGCCCCGGAGGGAGCGCCGCAGGATGGCTGCCGTGATGCCCGCGAGGTGGGCATGGCGTCGCCTGCCCTTCGCCGTGGCCGTGAGCTTGCGACGGAATGGTGTAGGCAGGCCGTCATAGCTCCCGACGAAGACGGAGGCGTCGGCCTCGGTCATGCGGTCGATGAGTCGGCGGATGAAGGCGTCGTTGGCGGCTTGGTCTGGCCCAACGAGGAAGGCCGTTGGTATGGTGCCCGCTTCCTCTGCGGCGGCCAGTATCGCCGCGCCGATCTCATCTCGGCCCACCTCGACCACGACCACGACGGTGTTACCAGTGGTCAGCCCGAGGCTGCGGGTGATGATGTTCTTCGCGCTGGGCAGGAGGCTTTCATCGAAGTCGAGGTCTCGGAGGTATTCCCGTGCCTCGAAGCTTCGGGTGATGCTCCGCTTCTCGACGGCAGTCCGTCGTCCTGAGCCCTTGGACTCGGCGCCTTTCCCCCCGGTCAGCACAGTCAAAGGTTAGATCATGTGCGCCTGGGATCCTAGGGGGAACTCGAGGGATTCGTTCGGCGTTCTAGCTTTCTGGATGAAACGACGCGACCAATTCACCGAATGGTGCCACTGCTCGGGCGACCAACGTCGCCTCGGCGACCATCTTGAAGAAGACGGGGCCCTCGGGGCCTTCGACGATCGCCCCGAGCATGCGCTGGCCCGAAGAAGGCGCACCCTCGGCGCTGCCCATGCCGCCGTTGTAGGTGCCGGTGACGTCGATGACGGTGACCGCGAGGCCGTTCACCTCGCTGCGCTCGACCGAGGGTTCGCGGCCCGACGGTAGGGTGAACTGACCCACCCAACGATCGATGTTTGCCTGCACCGGCCCTCCCTGACCACGGCCGAAGTAGAAGACCGTCAGCGTGCCCGCGGTCTCCCCCGCTTCTTCAGGAAAGAGATACTCCGCTACCCGCATCGAGGACGACGGGGTCTGGGAGCGGAAGGGTTCGGGGACCTCCCAGCCGACGCCGCCTACAGGTGATCCTCCGGCAGGCTGCGGTGCGGAGCCCTCGAGATCGACGCCCGCATGGGGGTTCGTCGGGGCTTCGGTCGCCGCTGCGGACGGGCCCGGTTGTTCGGGCTGGGATTCCGCGGCCTCATCATCGCAGCCCGAGACCGCGATGATGAGGGCGACGAAGAGCATGAACCGAAGCTGAGTCATGTTCGAGGTGAGCATGGACCCGTTGCTACACCGGCGCCCGGGATGGGCACAAGGAGGGCCAAAGGACGACGAAACGAGGACCGGTTGACCACGGGGCGTGGACATCCGTACAGTCCTGTGCATGAGCGCAGGTATCGGTCCAGACATTGTCGCGGGCATCGCCCATAGAGCAAGCATGAGTGCACGCCGATGAAACCTTCGAATCAAGCCTTCGAAAAGCGACCGCAAGAGCCCTGGGCGGCCCCCCGGGGGCTCTCGTCGGTCTTGCGTAAATGGCGCCGCGACGGGAAGCGACAGCGGTCCTTCGTCCTCGATCGCGAGGTGCCGGGCCGGGAGGGCCGCACGGTGCCGATCCCTGCTGACCTCCATCCGAAGGTCGCCGCCGCGATTCGCGGTCGAGGTATCGAGGCCCTCTACGACCACCAGGTGACGAGCTTCGAGCTCGCTCGGAGCGGCAAGGACGTCGTCATCGCGACGCCCACCGCGTCGGGCAAGAGCCTCTGCTACAACCTGCCCATCCTCGATGCCCTCGCGCGCAATCGGGAGTCCCGGGCGCTCTACCTCTTCCCGACCAAGGCTCTGTCCCGCGACCAGGAAGAGGCGCTCCGGACCTTGATGCGCGAGGCGGGGCTCGAGCACGGCGCCATCACCTATGACGGCGATACGCCGGGGGACGCTCGGCGCGCGGCGCGGGAGCGTAGCGGCGTGCTGCTCACGAACCCCGACATGTTGCACGCCGGCATCCTGCCCCACCATGCCAACTGGGCGCGGCTCTTCGCAAACCTCGACTATGTGGTCATCGACGAGCTTCACAGCTACCGCGGTGTCTTCGGCAGCCACCTCGCAAACGTGATCCGTCGACTGACTCGTATCGCCGAGTTTCACGGCTCGAAGCCGACCTTCCTCTTTGCGTCGGCGACCATCGGCAACCCCGGTGAGCACGCGTCGCGCATGATTGGCCGGGACGTCACCGTCATCGACGACAGTGGCGCGCCATCGGGGCCGCGTCGGGTCATGGTCTACAACCCGCCGGTCGTGAACGCCGAGCTCGGTATCCGAAGAAGCTATCTGAAGAGCGCCGTGCGCATCGCGGCCGATCTCGTGCGCGCCGGTGTGCCGACGCTGGTCTTCGGTCAGTCGCGCAATGGCGTCGAGGTGATGCTCAAGTACCTCCGCGACCGCCTCGCCGAAGACAAAATCCCGACCGACGCGATTCACGCCTATCGCGGTGGGTACCTTCCCGAGACGCGGCGGAAAATCGAAACCGACCTGCGCGCCGGTAAGATCAAGTGCGTCGTAGCCACCAATGCCCTCGAGCTCGGCATCGACATCGGCAATCTCGACGCCGTCGTGTGCGCGGGTTATCCGGGCAACGTCGCGGCGCTCTGGCAGCGCTTCGGCCGGGGAGGGCGTCGCGAGGGCGAAAGCCTCGCCGTCCTCGTCACGTCGTCGATGCCCCTCGATCAGTACCTGGCGAGTGACCCCGAACAAATCGTCGGTGCCCCCATCGAACATGCACGAATCGACCCCGACAACATCGAGATCCTGGTCCAGCACCTGAAGTGCGCCGCCTTCGAGTTGCCCTTCGAGGACGGGGACGCCTTCGGAGACGTGCCACCGGACGCGGTGAGTGACGCCCTCGGCTTCCTCGCCCAGCACCAGGTGCTTCATCCCGCGCCGGGGGCCTCGGGCAACACCGTCTATCACTGGGCGACGGACGCTTACCCAGCGAGCAACGTCAGCCTGCGATCACTGTCCTGGGACAACTTCGTCATCATCGATGTCGAGTCCGACAAGAACATCGCCGAGATGGATTGGCGCAGCACTCACACCATGCTCCACGAGCAGGCGATCTATCAGCACGCCGGGGAGCCGTGGCAGGTCGAGCGCCTCGACTTCGACAATCACAAGGCGTTCGTGCGCAAGGTGAAGCCCGACTACTACACGACGGCGATGACCCATACGAACGTCAGCATCTTCGAGGAGACGGACGGGGCTGCCCTCTCCCTCGGCGGCAGCCACGTCGTCGCCGCCGGCGTCGGCGAGGTCAGCGTCGTCGAGCGTGTCGTCGGCTACAAGAAGATCAAATACCACACCCACGAAAACGTCGGGTACGGCGACGTGCGGCTGCCCGAGATGCAGATGCATACGACGAGCGTCTGGCTCACCTTTCCGGAGGACCTGGTGCGCTCCTTTTCGGTGCCCCGGGCGCTGGTCGTCGATGCGCTTCGGGGCCTCGCGAACGCCCTGCACACGGTGGCGGCGGTCGGGCTGATGACCGACCCGCGGGACCTCGGGCACTGTCTCGGTGACCGCAAGGACGAGGGGGCGCCGCCGGACAAGATCGCCGGCGACGGGCCGGGGTTCGACCCGACGATCTTCATCTACGACCACATCCCCGGGGGCGTGGGCCTCGCGCCGCGGCTCTGGGAGGAGCGCGAGTCGCTGCTGCGCCGCGCCCGGCGTTTGATCGAGAGCTGTGCGTGTGAGTTTGGCTGCCCCGCGTGCATCGGTCCCGAGGCGGGCATCGGGGGGCCGCCGCCGGAACCCGGGTTCGAATCGAAGCGTAAGGTGACGGCGCTCGCTATACTCGAGCAGATCGGCATCACCGCGATTCATTGATGATGGTCACGCGGGTCGGTTGAAGTTGCGATGAAGCTCAAAGACAAACTCGCGCGTCTTGGTAGCGCTGGACCTGGGGCGCGGCCGATCAATTCGCCGGGCAAAGAGCCGAGCTTGCTCTCGCCGATACCCGACGGCGCAGCGACTTCGCACCGCCGCCGCGCCCGGGTCGAGCGCCTTCGCTCCTTGATGGGCGGCGTCATCGCTCGGCAAGAGAGCCAGGCGAATCGCCTCAACCCCGGGGGGCTACGGGAGCCGGTGCCCCTCGGCGAGCTGCCCGGGGAGACCCGTGAGACACCCCACGGTCCTTTGCATCTCGTCGACCAGTGGCTCGAGCCGGCCCACTGCCACGGCACGGTGCCCGTCAGGGGTGCGCTCACCGTCGACCCGAGCGTCGTCGCGCGCCTCGCCCTCGACCCCGCGTTCGAGGCCGTCGACCCCCGCGGCTGGCTCTTCCTCGATACCGAGACCACCGGGCTGAGCGGCGGTACCGGAACGCTCCCGTTCTTGGTCGGCATGGCGTGGTTCGAAGACCAATCGCTGCGCCTGCAGCAGCTCTTCTTGCCGCGCCCGGGGGCCGAGGCGCCGATGCTGCACGCCCTCGCCGACGCGCTCCGCAAAGCGACCGCCATCGTCTCCTACAACGGCAAGAGCTTCGACTGGCCGCTCTTGCGCACGCGCTTCGTGATGAACCGCGTCCCGTGCCCGACCATCCCGCCGCACCTCGACCTCCTCCACGCGGCCCGGCGGGTTTACAAGGGCCGCCTCGAGCGTGTTCGGCTCGTTCACGTCGAGGAGCAGGTCCTCGGCATGACCCGGGAGGACGACGTCGACGGCAGCGAGATCCCCGGGATCTACATGAAGTACCTGGGCGGCGACCTCGACCCGCGCATGCCGGGGGTGATCGAGCACAACGCGAACGACTTGATCGCTCTCGCGGCCATCCTCGCGAAGGTCGCCGAGGGCTATGAAGGGCGACGGGTCGCCGATGACCCGCGAGATTGTCTGGGCTACGCTCGGGTCGCTGAGCGCGCCGGGGATGCGGCGCGAGCGCGGGAGTTCGCCGAGGCGGCTGCCCGCGGCGGTGGTTCCCGGCGGACGACCATCGAGGCGAGCCTGCTCGCGGCCCGGGTCGCGCGGCGTGCCGGCGACGTGGAGGGGGAGGGCGCGATGCTCGCGTTGGGCCTCGGCGCGGCGGGGGAGCAGGCGGACCTGCTGGCGGCGGAAGTGCGGCTGGCGTTGGCGAAGCACCACGAGCATCGGACGAAGGACTTCGGGTGCGCATCGGAGCACGCTGCGTGCACCGTGCCGGCGGAGACCGAGTCGGAGCGTGACAAGCGCGTGGCTCGTGTCGAAGCGCGACGTGACCGATGTCCCCCAGAGGGGGCGAGTGGCACAGCGACTTCGCGGTGACCGCTATCGGTCGTCGCCGCCACGCGATCTGCTACCGTGCGCCGCAAGTGCGCCATGTACCACGGTGAAAAGCTCAACAGCATCACGCACCTCGTGGGCACGACCCTCGCCCTCATCGGCTTCGGCGCGCTCCTGACGGTCAGCGTTCAGCAAGAGGACCCTTGGATGATCGCGAGCTTCGTGGTCTTCGGGGGCTCCCTCGTCCTGCTCTATACGAGCTCGACGCTCTATCACAGCATCTCCAACGCGAGGGCGAAGCGCGTCTTTCAGAAGCTCGATCACGTCGCGATCTATCTGCTCATCGCCGGCACCTACACGCCGTTCATGTTGGTCTCGCTGAGAGATGCGCGCGGCCCCCAGATGTTCGCCTTGGTGTGGGGCCTGGCGGCGGTCGGCATCGCCCTCGACCTCTTCGTCAAGAAGCGTATCGAGGCGCTGCAGATCGTGATCTATCTGGCCATGGGGTGGGTGGCGGTCTTGGATTTCTCGAGCCTGACCGCGGCTATCACCGCCGCCGGGACCACCTGGCTCGCGGCCGGCGGAGCCGCCTATACCTTCGGCGTCATCTTCTACGTCATGGACAAGAAGACGAGGTTCAACCACGCCCACGGCGTCTGGCACATCTTCGTCTTGGCTGGTTCCATCAGCCACTTCATTTCGGTCTTCGGCTACGTGCGCTGAGCCGGCGCTGCCACTCCGACAGACGATGTGCTCGCCCCCGACCTGTGGCAAGATGAAGGACCATGTGCAGGCTCTTCGGTTTCCGCAGCGTAATTCAAAGCCAGGTTCATAGGTCTCTGCTTCACGCCGACAACGCTCTCTGTCAGCTCAGCTCGGACCACCCCGACGGTTGGGGCGTCGCCTACTACGTGGACGGCACACCCCACGTGACGCGCAGTCCGGCCCCGGCGATCGATGATCAGATCTTTCATCGGGTGAGCGGCGTCGTCGCGTCCGAGACGGTGATCGCCCACGTGCGCAAGGCGACGGTGGGGGAGCTGAACGTGCTCAACTGCCATCCGTTCCAGCATGGCCGCTGGACCTTTGCCCACAACGGCGACATCAAGGAGTTCGACCAGCACCGCGAGGCCATGGTCGACCAAATCGCTCCCCGGCTCCGGCGCTACGTGCTCGGCGATACCGACTCCGAGGTGATCTTCTTCCTCTTCCTCACCAACCTCTCGAGGAGCGGCCCTCTCTCGAACCGCTTCTCCATCGATGAAGTCGTCGAGGCGCTCCGGGACACGGTCGAACAGGTTCGAGCGACCTGCGATGACGAAGCCGCCGAGCGGAGAGCCTTGCTCACACTGCTGGTGACCGACGGCAGCACGATGGCGGCGACCCGGAGCGGGAAAGAGCTCTTCTGGTCCACCTACAAGACGCGGTGCGCCGACCGGGACACCTGCCCCAGCCTCACCCCCGCCTGTGAGGCTCCGACCGAGACGGGCTTCGTGAATCACCTCGTCTTTTCGAGTGAGCCCATCGCCGGCGAGAACATCTGGCACGAGATGGAGCGGGACGAGGTCGTCGGCGTCGATTGGCGCATGCGCCTCGCTCGGTACAACTCGAACAAGAAGAAGCTCGACGTCGTCGCCTGACGAGAGCCGGAGCCGAGACCATGGCGACCCGATCTTATCTCGTCTTCGACATCGAGACGGTCCCGGACCCGGCGTACCCCTGGGACGGGGCCAAGGACGGGTTCCCTCCGGCGCCCTTCCACAAGTGCGTGGCCCTCGGGGTGCTGTGGCTCGACGAGGACCATCGTTTCAAGAAGATGGGGGTCTTCGGAGACAAGCGCGAAGGCGGGGGCCCCGAGGCCGTCGTGGACGAGGCGGCGACGCTGGCCGAGTTTGCCCGTTTCGTGGGGCAGGCCCGGCCCGACCTCGTCACCTACAACGGCCGCAAGTTCGACCTGCCGGTGCTCACGAATCGCATGCTCCACCACGGCATTCCGTTTCCCGCGTACTACTCCGACCGCGATTACCGCTATCGGTACAGCGACCGCGGCCACCTCGACCTCGCCGACATCCTCACGGACTTCGGCGCGACCCGCATGCCCAAGCTCGATCATGTCGCCCGGCTCAGCGGCATGCCCGGCAAGATGGATGACGACGGGTCGATGGTGGAGCCGCTCTATCACGAGGGCCGCCTCGACGAGATCCGCGAGTACTGCCTGCACGACGTCGTGCAGACGACCTTCGTCTTTCTTCGAGTACAACTGCTCCGGGGCCGCTTGTCCGTCGAGGCCTATCGTGACCGGGTCCGGGCGCTCTGGGATGAGCTGGCGAAGGATGCGCGGGTTCAGCCCGTCCTCGCCGCTGCCGACGAGGACCGGGTGATGCTGGTCGACCACCAAAGCGAGCAGACGAACGAACCGTCGGGCGAGCATCGGTCCGAAAAGGACGAGGCGTGATGAAAGCACCGGTAGTCATCTGGGGCCTGGGACAGATGGGCGGCGCCTTTGCCCACGCGCTCCTCTACGCGGGGCATCCGGTCCATCCCGTCACCCGTGCGACGGATCCCGCAGAGGTCGCCGCGGCCGTCCCCGAGCCCGCACTCTGTTTGCTCGCCGTCGGCGAAAACGACCTCGCCGATGTCGTGCCCCGGGTGCCCGAGGCCTGGCGTGGCCGGCTCGGGCTCTTGCAGAACGAGTTGCTCCCCGGGGTCTACCGGGGCCTCGGCATCGAAGACCCGACGGTCGCCGTCGTTTGGTTCGAGAAGAAGAAGACCGTGCCCATTACTCCGGTGCAGTCGACGCCCATCGGCGGGCCGGCGGCGGCGCTCCTCGTCTCGGCCCTCGAAGGCCTCGGCGTGCCCGCCCACCAGGTGCAGCGAGACGCCCTCCGGGACGAGTTGGTGAAGAAGAACCTCTACATCCTGACGGCGAACGCGACGGCGCTGTCCCGCGAGGTGGCCGAGGACGTCACCATGGAGCAGCTCCTCCGAGCTCACCGACCCCTCGTCGAGGGGGTCGCTCGCGACGCCCTGACCATCCAGGCATCACTCACCGGTGAGGCCCTGCCGGACTCGCTCCTCAAAGAGCTCTACGAGACATTCCTCGCCGACCCCCATCACCGCGCCCGAGGCCGCTCGGCCCCGGCCCGCCTAGCCCGAGCCCTCGCCTACGCGGACGAGCAAGGGCTCGATGTGCCAGCTCTCCGGGCTCTCTAGAAGCCGAGGATGCCGAGGCGGAACTCGAAGAACGCCTCTTCGGGCATCGAGTCCGACTCGACCAGGTAGTTGAAGCGCAGGGCGGTCAACACCTGAATGCTCCCGGTCGGCACGATGATGCCCACCTCGGGAGCGAAGCCGAAGTGCCAGCTGTCTTGGCTCGAATACCAGAGCCCGACGTCGACGTCTCGGCGCGTGTAGTACCCACCGAGGGCGATGCCCCCGTAGGGAATCACGGACTCTGCGTCGAGGTAGTAGTGGGCGGTGGCAGTGATCGGGATGACTTCCGAGGAGCGAATCTGGCCGGAGGTCAGCGTAAGCGTGCGCCGGGGGCCCTCGATGGAGGTGGTCTCGCGGCGCTTGTCGTCCCGGAACGACCACCCGGATTCGATGCCGACCGAGAACATCTCATTGACCATGTACCGTAAGCCCAAGGCGAAGCCACGGTAGCCGAAGTTGGACGCGAAGTCGGCGCTGGAGCCGACGGCGACGGAAGGCGCGTAGGCGACCATGAAGCCAAATTGTCCTGGTCGCGGCCAGTGTCGTCGCGGCGCGCCGAGGGCTTGCTGCGGGGATGGGTAGTGGTTCGCCCCGGCGGGGGGCGCGTAGACGATGCCCTCGGTGGCTGATGGGGCGGGCTCCGGGACGGGGTAGGCCGGAGCAGGGACGGGGCTTTCGATGGGAGCCTCGGCCTGGGCAGCCGCCTCGGCCGCGGCGGCCGATTCTACGGCGGGGGCGTCTTCTGCGGCCGCGGTCTCTCCGGCGGCGGGCTCTCCGTCCGCCGCGGCGGCGTCGTCGCTGGCGGGCGGCGCTTCGGTTTCCGTGGCCGTGTCCTGGGCGGTGGCCGAGGAGACGAAGGAGCCCGCGGATGAGAGGGCGAAGAGAGCCAGGATGCTGAGTGCTGTGCGCGTCATGGCGTCACCGGGGCGGGCGGAGTGGGCTGGGAGTCGACGGGGGCTCCGACGACGAGGAACGGCGACTGCTCGAACGCCTGGGCGATGCTGATCTCAATTCGCCGCGCCGTGTTCGGCACGCTGGTCTCGAGCAGCCCGTTGATCGCCCCGGTCCAAATGACCGGCACGGCGGGATCCGTGATCCCTTCTGGCGGAGTGAGCATTTCGTTGGGATCGATCATGGTCATGATCAACGTCCCGACGTCATAGGACACGGGAACGACGTACGGCGGGTAGTAGCAGTAGTAGCTGTAGTAGCCCCAGCAACCGCCCCAGCTGTAGTAGGCCCAGTTGCGCTGGGCGACCGCACCCAGCATCACGAGGACATCGGGGTTGCCCGTCGCCACGTCGACCCGGGTGTAGCCCGCCATCGCCATCTGGTCCGCCACGGTGGAGATGATCAGTTCGTCGTGAATGTGGCCGGGCGGGATCGGCTCTTCGACGCGGTCGCTGAGGTCGAAGACCTCCTGGACCATCCCGTACGTCCGCGAGGTCGAGTAGTCATGCTCGTTGTCCTCGAACGTCAGGATGGTGT
>Ga0164313_10002924_pt1 | contig 15217 bp, 15 predicted proteins | sample GuaBasSedimGuay4_FD_113735 | JGI IMG/M metagenome (GOLD analysis project Ga0164313, IMG submission 113735) | Subseafloor sediment microbial communities from Guaymas Basin, Gulf of California, Mexico - Guay4, Core 4569-4, 0-3 cm | ecosystem: Environmental > Aquatic > Marine > Hydrothermal vents... | reverse complement strand
TCTGGTCGGGGTCGTAGGAGAGCAGTTGCCGGAGACCGCGCACCAGGTCGCGCTCGGTCTCCTCGAAGAAGCCCACGACCCAGGTCGCCATCGACAGGATGCCGTGGGCGCGCAGCAGCCGAATCGCCTCGCGGTCCTTGGTGGTCGTGCCGCCCTTTCGAATCTGGGCGAGGGTCGCCTCGTCGGTGTTTTCCATTCCAAGGAGAAAGCGCTCGAAGCCGGCTTCTTTGTAGAGGTGAAGGATGTCCGCGTCCCGGACGATGTCGCCGGCCCGGGTGGAGCCGACCAGGGTGGGGCGCACACCCTCGGCGATTAGCGCCTCGAGGAACGCGCGCCAGGCGGGCCTGGACGTCGTGGGGTTCTCGTCGGCGAAGTTGAAGACTTCGACGCCATGGTCCCGGTGGAGTCGAGCTATCTCGGCGGCGAACTTCACCGGGTCACGATGCCGCCAGCGCGTCCAGAAGCCCCTCTGCCCGCAGTAATTGCACTGGTGCGGACAGCCCCGGGAGAACTGCACGACGACCGCGCGTTTGCCGCCCCAGTAGCTGTAGCGCCGATGGTCGATCAGTTCCCATCCCACGCGATACGCATCGAGGTCGCCGATGATCGACGCCGGCGGAGTCGCCCGTGGTTCTCCGTCGACGCGGTACGCGATACCCGGAATCTCCGACAGGGGGGTCTGGGCCTCGAGGGCGGCGATCAGCTTCCGCGTCGTCTCTTCCCCCTCCCCGCGCACGACGACATCGATCTGCGGCTGCTCCTCGAGGATCTCCCGCCAGTGATAGGTCGGAAATACCCCCCCGTAGACGATGCGCGCGGTGGGCAGCCGTGCCCGAAGCCGCCGGGTGAGCAGCGCCACCGTGTCGTGGGCGGAGGTCGACCCGGAGTGACCGAGGAGGATGACCTCGGGACCACGGCGGGCCGTGCGCCTCACGATTTCGTCGATGGACAGCGGCCCGAACTCGGCGTCGAGGAGTGTGACCTCGTGTCCTGCATCGACGAGGGGTCCGCCGACGGAGAGCAGCCCGAGGGGCGGCAGATGGTCATCGGGGATCCGGCTGCCGATGGCGGTGTGGGGCGGGTTGATCAACAAAACACGCAAGAGAACCTCCTGCGAGTGTTGTGGGCCAGCGCGACGACCTCTGCTGGAGACGCTGCGGCGAGCGGCCCCAGGCGGATGACGAGCGGTCGAAAGCCCGAAGCGAACGGGGGGCTCAGCTACCGGCGGACGGGGCCTGGCCTTCGGTCAGCGCCGGCGCGGCCGAGTTCCGTTCCTCCGTATACTGCGCCCGGCGCTCCTCGAACATGCGATGCACGCGGTTTCGCAGCTTGGCGGGTTCGATGTCTTCGGCGGCGCAGTCGATGAAGGGCAGCCACTCGAAGGTGTAGGTCATCCTCTCCGTGGGCAGCATCGAGCCACGAAGCAGGAACGGCTTGTCGGTGGCGATGAAGAGAGGCACCACGGGGACCCCGGCCCGCACCGCGACCTCGAAGGGCCCGCGATGGAAGCGCAGGAGCTTGCCGTGGGGCTCACGGGTGCCCTCGGGGAAGGTGATGAGGGAGCGCCCGAGCTTCAGCTGGGCGACCATGCGATCGAGGGACGGTTCGAAGTCGCCGCCGTCGTCGGGTAGCCCCGCCGCCGGGATGTAGTGGGTCATGCGCGTCACGAAGCGCAGGGTCCAGGACCGATACCAGCTCGCCTTCACCACCGTGAGCAGCCGGAACCAGCCCATGCAGAAGATGACGTCCATCAGCGTCGGGTGGCTCGCGACCACCACGAAGGCCCGGTCCTTCGGCAGGTCCGGGGGCAACGGGATGCGGTCGTAGTCGATGAGGTGCCAGAACTTCAGCCAGCCCAGGAAGAGCGGATACGAAGTGGCGAGGGCCCAGGTGGAGAAGCTCCGCTGTCGCTCCCGACTGAAGGTGACGAGGGCGACGAGGGGAAAGAACAAGAGGCTCAGCGTGATGCCCGAGGAGAAGAACATCAGGATCGAAAACGCGGCCAGGGTCTTTCTGAACCAGATGGGCATGGGAATCGCGACGCGTGCTCTAGCACGAACCCGCCGCGATGCAGTTGATCGACGGCGCGATAGTGACCGTGCGGCCCCTCCCGTGGTTCACTGGTGCTTCGACTTGGGGGGATGAAGAATGAAGGTTCTGGTTATCGTCTTTGCGGGAGCGCTCTCGGTGCTCGCCTCTGGGTGTATCGGCAACGACCTCGGGGGCGTTTGCTCTGCCGGTGAGACCTGCGAGTGCAACGGCATCGGGAACTGCTCCAAGACCTGCCCCGACGGCAACTGCAACTACATATGCGACGGCATCGGCAACTGCACCGTCGGGTGTGAAGGTGGCGGCTGCACCGTGACCTGTTTGGGCACGGGCAACTGCATCCTCGAGTGTGGGGGCGGAGATTGCACCCAGATATGCATGGGCACCGGAAACTGCATCTGCAGAGATACCTGCGGCGAGGATGTCGATTCGGGCCTTCCCGATTCGAGTTTGCCGGATACCAGCACCCCGGACAGCAGCACTCCGGATACGGGCCTCGCGGATGCCGGTGACGCCGGTGACGCCGGGGACGCCGGGGACGCGGCGACGGACGCCTCCGCCGACGCCGCTGCGGACGCTGCAGCCGACGCCGCTTCGGATGCCGCTGCGGACGCCAGCGCGGATGCCGCTGCGGACGCCAGCGCGGATGCCAGCGCCGACGCCAGCTGAGGAGGAGTTCTCGCCTTCGCCTTAGCCGTGGCCTCGGACTCGGGCGCGTGGAAGGATCGTGACCGCGGCGCATTTGAGTGTCGTGGCGCGCACTTTTGCTGTCCGGATCTGGTCTCCTCGCTCGTCTAGTGCAGTGAGTCAGATGGCCAAGCTGCGATGGACACCAAGAGCCTCGAAAATACCTATCGGCGCTTTTTCCCCATCATCGCTGCGAAATGCGCGCGAATGCTTCGGGATCCGGCTGAAGCACAGGACCTCGCTCAGGAGACGTTCACCCGGCTGTGGGCGATGCGGGGGACCCTCCGCGACGACGACAAGGCCCTCGGCTGGGTTTATCAGACAGCGACTCGACTCGCCGTGGATCGCATTCGGCACCGGAACGTCGCCGGAGCTGCCCTGGTCTTCGACGTTGAAGAGTCCGACAACCCGTCCGAGCGGGCTGAGGCGAGACAATTGCTGAAGAGACTCTCGATGGATCTCGAGGCGCGAGAGCTCGAGGCTTTGGTGCTCAGCCGCATCGACGGGCTCACCCACGCTCAGATAGGCACGGTCCTCGGGACGAGCGATCGGACGGTGCGGCGCTTGCTCGAGCGCGCAGACCAAGCCGCCAAGAAAGCGTTGGGGGCACCGTGAACGAGCACGCGCAGCACCCTTCCTACTTGATCCTCGACGGATTGGCTCTCGGCCTTGCGGTGGATGGCCCAGCGCGAGACCACGCGTCTAGCTGTGCTCGCTGCACAGCGTACGTCGCGGAGGCTCGCGCACTTCCGCCGGTCCCAGAGTGGGCGAAAGAGATCGAACGAGACCTGCCGAGTCCGGGTGCTCTGCGTCCTATGAGGTGGGGAATCGGCGCCACCGGCCTCGCGGCGTTGGTGGCCATTACCTTCCTCATTCTGCGCCCCGGCCCGGTGACAGATTCCACCGAGTACACGACCGTGCGCGGGGCGCCTGCGGTGGGCCTCTACGTCAAGCGCGGGACTCGCGTGATGCTCTGGGACGGACAGCGACCGGTGGCGGCCGGAGACCGGCTGCGCCTGAAGGTCGTCGCAGAAGGCTTCACTCATGTCTCGGTGCTCACCGAGGGCGATGCCGGCGACTACTCCATTCTCTACGAAGCGTCCGTCGAACCCTCTGGGGAAAACGTGCTGCCACCGGCGTGGGAGGTGGATGATGCCCCCGGTGACGAGTCGCTCACGGTGATTCTCTCACGGACGCCCCTCGCCTCTGATTCGATCGGTGCGATCATTCGAGGCGGAGCGCCCGGTGATGATGTGTGGGTGCGTCGTCTGTCCATTCCCAAAGTCGAGGAATCGCTGCCATGAGGAGATTCTTCGTTTTGTGCGTGCTTGCGGTGCTCTTCGCATGGCCACTCTTGGCAGACGCCCAGATCACCCCCGAGCCGCGTCGGGTGGCCATCGTCGTCGGCGCAAACGCAGCCGCGCCTGGACGGCGCCCGCTGCGCTATGCCCACGAAGATGCCCGCGAGGTCAGGGATGTGCTGCGTACCGTAGGCGGTTTCGCGGCGTCCGATGTGCACCTCTTTCTCGACCCAGCCCCGAGCGCTGTGCTCGAACGCCTCGATCGCGAGGTCGCCGAGCTCTCTTCGGCCAGCGAAGAGACGATGCTGCTCTTCTACTACTCGGGGCACGCGGACGAGCGCGCGCTCTACCCGGGCGGACGCCCGCTCTCCTTCCATGCGCTGCGGCAGCGACTGGGCAACAGCGCCGTGACCGTGCGCCTCGGGATCATCGACACGTGCCGAGGCGGGGGCTGGACAGGGACCCGGGGGCTTTCCGAAACCGACGCCTTCGACGTCGAGGTGCCTCTGGACCTTTCGAGCGAGGGCTCCGTGCTCATCGCTTCGAGCTCTGGTCTCGAGGATGCGCACGAGTCGGAAATTCTAGAACGCGGCTTCTTCACCCACCATTGGAACGCCGCCCTCCGTGGGGCTGGGGACCAAAATGGGGATCAGGTAGTCACCCTCACCGAGGCGTTCGAGTACGCCAAACGACTCACCGTCCGTGATACCGCGCTTCGCACCGCGACGCCCCAGCACCCGAGCTACCAGATGAACCTCCGTGGGCGGCGAGACCTTCCCCTGGCCCGCCTTACTCGAGGTTCCAGCACCATCGTCCTCGACCAGGAGCGTGGTCCGACTCAATTGGTCGATCTCGAGACTGGGCTGATCGTCCTGGAGACGCCCCGGGGCCTCCGCACGATGCGGCTGGCAGTGCCCCCGGGCCACTACCTCGTTCGCGCCACTTCGAGCGGGGAAACCCGCGCCTCCGAGGTGCGCCTCCGCGCGGGTACCACGACGGCGGTGAGTGAGTCTCAGATGCAGAGGGTGAGCCGAGACGGGGGCGCCTCTCGCGCATATGAACCCCGTCCCGTCACGCTGACCACGCTTCACGCCGGGGCCTGGGACATTCGTACTGCCTTCGGTGTGCGGCACGCGGACCCCGGGGCCGGCTTCAGTATGGGTGGAGGCAGCGAGTCTGTCGGCACGGCACTGTTTCAGATCAACTACGGAATCACCGACCGGCTTCAGTGGGTCATCCCCAGCCTAGCTCTCGCCTATCGCTTCGGTGACACGCGTGCGTTTGAGGTGATCCCCTGGGGCGGTCTCACGTCGTGGGGGCTCGGCTACAGCAGTATCGATAAGCTACTCATCTCGGGCTCAGTCGGGCTCGGTGTCGATGCGCGTTGGTGGGTCTCTCCACGCGGAAGTCTCGTCGGTGGCCTCGGTTTCGGCTCGGCGTTCCGCTGGTCGTCTGCGGACAACCCGAGCCTGAGCGTGGAGCAGGCCCCCACGACTTGGCGCCTTCACCTCGCCGCCGGCTACTCCCACACCTTGGCGGAGGTCGTCACGCTCAGTCTCTTCGCTGGCTACTCGCAGGCCCTCATTCACGAAGGCGGCGCGCCGACCGGGCGTGGAGAGTGGCGGGTCCGGGTCGTGTTGGGATCGGTCATGGACCTGGCGCTGCGGACCGTTCCTCTCATCAAGGTTCATCTGGGCGATGTGGTTTCGCTCGATGGTCACGCGGCGATCGAATACGACTTCGCGACGGAAAGCGTCGAGGAGACCTACATGCTGGGCGCGACGTTCGTCTTTTGAGGCCCCGCCTCAGCCGCGCGCCAGCTGCTCGCGGAAGTGCGGTGAGTGCTCGGCCAGCTCTTCGACGTAGCCTCGGACCTGGGCTCGGGAGCCTTCGCTGAGTCCGTCGAACTCGGAGATGAGGTCTTCGGGGATGTGGCGGAAGGAGACGCTCACCCGCCGCACGTCGAAGTTCGAGAGCCGGGTGTCGATGGTTGGGATCTTGCCCGTGCGGACCTTGGTGACCCGGTGGTAGAGGCGGTCCTTGTACTCCGGCCCGCTGAAGATGGTCACCGACCGATGGCGGCCCCATACGGAGAGCTCCGGGGTTTCGCTTAGGTCCGGGTCGAGGAACTCGATCAGCGCCGGCTGCCCGATCGAGAATATCACCACCGGCCCCGGTTCGCTGTCCCGGTGCATGCGCAGCCGGGCGTAGTCCCGGGGTGGGCCCTCGCTGAGCTCGCGTCCGTAGTAGTTGATGAGGCAGCTGTTGGGCAATCCCCTGACGGTGCCGTCGATGGCCTCGTCGTGCTCGCGTAAGGTCGGCCGGAGGCGTTCGAGGATCGTATGCATGACCTCCGGCAACGCTTCGGCCCGGAGGCACCGGTCTTCGCGATAGTCGGGCTCGGCGTAGTAGCCGAGGCAGGCGAACTGCCAGGCTCCGAGCCAGTAGACCGGCCGGGTGAGGCGTCGGCTGTGCCCCGCAGCGCGGCCGTGCTCGTCCTTCTGGTGTCGCTTCTCCCAGATGGGCATGAGCTCACCGAAGTAGCGAATCAGCTCGTCGCCCTCCGCGGCCGTGAAGAAGCGCGGCAGGTACGAGAACCCATCGCGTTCGATGGGGGAGCGTCCATCTTCCGGTGTCTGGGGCATCTGGCGGTATCCATGACACGAGGTGGGGGCCGGCGCTCATCGACCCTGGACAAAGGTCACGGCGGCGGCCATCGCGGCCGCGAGGTGGCCTTCTTCGGTGAAACCGGACCGCTCTCGGGGCACGAAGCGGTGATTGCCGTCCTCGAGCCACACCATCTCCGCCGTCGCTGGAAGCCGATAACCGCGGACCTCCGCCTCGGTGCCGTGATTGTCCCGGGTCCCCTGGATGATCCGAGTAGGCACCGTGACCCGGGAGAGCGCCATGAGGCCGTGGCGTTCCTTCGGGGCGCCGGGACGGTGGAAGGGATAGGCCAGGCAGAGCAGGCCGCGGACGTTGGTCTGGACAGAGAGGCGTGCGGCGATTCGAGCGCCGAGGGAAAAACCGCCGAGGACGGGCCCCCCGGGGATCTCGCCGAGGTTATGGAGGGCGATCTGGAATCGGCGCTCGTGGGCGTCGTCGTCGGTCTTTCGGGCATCGAGGTCGACGACGACGTGGGGGACGCCAGAAGCCTCCATCGCGAGGGCCAACGCCCGGACCAGGGGGTCGCCGCGAGGACCGCCAAAAACCAAGGTGGTCATGGCCAGAGCCTACCCCCTCGACGTGCGCTCGGAGGCATGCGATTCATATCCCAACAGGTGGTGAATGCCCGATTTTGCTTGGAACGATTCGTATTCGGTGGGGGATGAGGAATTCGACTCCCATCACAAACAGCTGATTCGTTACATCCAGATCCTCGACGACCCCGGAGAGCAGGCCGACCTCGACTTCCTCCGCGCGATCGTCGACGGCCTCGTCGCCTATACGAACTATCACTTCTCGGCCGAAGAGGTCGTCATGCGCGAGACGGATTATCCGGGCCTCGACCGACACCTCGCCCAGCACGCCGAGTTCGTGGACAAGGCCACGCGCTTCCGTGACGACTTCCGGGACGGCGCCGTGACGGTCGGCGACGAGATCCTCGACTACCTCAAGCTCTGGTTGGTCAAACACATCCTCACCGAGGACCGCGGCTTCACGCGCTATCGCGAGAAGACCCTCGCCGCCTCGTGAGGATGAATTTCACGGTCGGGCTGCTCGTGTCCCTCGCTGCTTGTTCCTCGAACGACGGGGCGCCGGCGGACGAGCCGGAACACACTCCGTCATCGAGTGGCGGCGGTGAGCACACTGAAGCGCCAGCGGAGGACCCCGTAGCGGAAACTCAGCCGACTTCCGACCCGACCCTCGAAGAGGCGTCCGGAGAGTTCGAGTGGCTGATGTTCCACGACATCCAGGGGCTCCACGGCGGCCGGGCCCTCTACATTCGCCCCGACGGAACGATGGTCGCCCAGAAGGTGTCCGTTGGTGAGCCCTACGGGCTCCGCGACAATCGCTTCGAGGGTGCCCTCGACGCGGACGCCCGGGCACGCATCGCCGAGCTCCTCGTCGAACACGACGTTCGGGCCATGGTGGTGCCCAACCGTCCAGGCATCCCCGACGAGGCTCGGGCGGTGCTCGTGGTGCGCTTCCGGGACGGCACGGTGACGCACCTCGCCAAGTGGAACGGCGTCCGCTACGAGCCGTTCTCGGCTCTCTATCGGCATTTGATGGGCATCGCCGATGCCCTTGCGGCAGGAAGCCCATCCCACGAAGGCGCCTTTGACTACTCCTGGCGCCCCGACGGGGTGACCTGGCCGCCGCTCTAATAGCGAGTGTATCCCCCGGCCGGTGAACATCGTCCTCGCGATCACGTCGGTGTAGGCATCGGCACAGGAAAAGTGCACCATCAGCGGACTCGAAGGGGGATAGATGACGCGATTCTGGATGGTTCTCGCAGTGGTGGCCTTGGTCACGATGTCGACCACGGCCTCGGCCGATGTGCCCGAGGGGATGACCTTCGACGACGGCTTCACGTTTTTCGAGCTGGAGAACAACCGAGGTCACCGGGACGGGAACCCCTTTGACGAGGGCTGGGCCCTCGAAGGCCACTTCCGGGTCTTCGGCCACACGTCCCAGCGCAGCGCCTTCAAGATGGTCATCAAGCAAGGGCGCCGGACCCTCGGCGAGACCCTCTGCGAAGTCGAGGTCGAAAACCAGCACGAACGCGTCGCCGACGGCCCCGAGGCCTTCCACACGACGAACTGTCGCGACCGTGACCAACGAATCACGCAGACTGGCGACATCACCGTCGAGCTCTATCTGATCGACGACGACACGGACCAAGAGAGCCTCCTGCGCACCTTCCCCATCCACGTGCTCACCGCGACCCGGGTTCGTGGCAACGGGCAGCCCGACGCCCCGCACCACTATGTGGACCGCAACGGTGAGCCGGTCAGCACCATCCTCCACCTCCAGCCGAATCGCGGAGAGCCCTACTACGAGCCGCTCAGCAGTCGGCGTCTCAACTCCTACAACGGCCGGAACGTAGTCACCGTCACCATCAACGCCCACCCGGACCGGGACCACTGGAGCATCAGCTCCCAGACACATCTTCGGTGTTCGGTCGACGGAGAGCGCGTCGCCATCTCAGATGATCAGGTGACCGGCACCCAGGTGCGCATGGTGTACGTCGTGCACAGTCACGGCCGTGGTCGAAACCAAGAAGGAGAGACCGAGGACGTCGGCTTCCGCCAGTACGTCGTCACGCTCCCCCTCACCTTCGACAGCTCGGTCGTGCAGCAAACCCACGAGCGCTGGTATCCGCTTGCCGAGGACCGCATCGACGAGCGCTACGGTGTGATCAACCGTCACCCTGGCCAGTGGGAGTGCCAGTGGAGGGAAGAGCGCACCGTTCTCCGCACCTGGCGCTGGACCGTCGGCGACGACGGCAAGATCGTGCCCCACGCCGAACAAGCCGCGGGCCTCAGCCTCGGGCCGAACGCCTTCTTCGTCGAAACCGTCATCCCCGACGGAGGCTCGGGCTACGACGTTCGCTTGCATCGGCAGTCCGTGCAGCGGAACGCCTGGTACGGCCTCGGCTGGCGCACCGACGAAGGCCGCGCCCTCGCCGGTGCCGTGCCCAACGTAGGTAGGCCCACCCCGCCGCAGCCCCGTGGCCGCGGTCGCGGTGGACGCGGTGGAATGCGTCGCCGGTAAGCCGCGCTCACGGGCGCGGCACTTCAGCCGATCTCGCGGCGCCCCTCGAAGGCGCGCCCGAGGGTGATCTGGTCGGTGAACTCGAGCTCGCCGCCGTGGGGCACGCCGCTGGCGATGCGCGAGATACGCACGCCGTGGGGCTTCAGGACCTGATTGACGTAGAGGGCCGTCGCTTCGCCTTCGACGCTCAGGGGCGTGGCGAGCACGACCTCTTCGATGCCCTCACGCTCGATGCGGTGGCGCAAACCATCGAGGGGGAGCTGGTCCGGACCGATGCCGTCGAGGGGGGCGAGCAGGCCATGGAGGACGTGGTAGCGCCCGCGGAAGGACCCGGACTTTTCGATGGCGACGAGGTCGGGCACGCGAGCGACGCAGCAGACGATGGACCCGTCGCGGCGCGGGTCGCGGCAGATGCGACAGGTGGTCTCGGCTCCGTAGTTGCCGCAGCGCTCGCAGCGCACGACTCGCTCGTGGATGTGGGCGAGGGCCTCGCCGAGGGCCGCCGCGTACTCCGGCTCGGCGCCGAGTACGTGGAACGACAGGCGCGTCGCCGTGCGCTCGCCGACGCCGGGCAGACGTGCGAAAAGCTCCGTCAGCTCGGCTATCGGGTCGGCTGGGTCGCCGCGGTACACAGCTCTAGATGAGCCCCGGGATCTTGAGACCCCCGGTCACCTTTTCGAGCTCGGCGTCGACCTCTTCGCGGCTCTTTGTCAGGGCCGCGTTAGCCGCCGCGACGATGAGCTCGAGGGCCATCTCTTTGTCGTCGCCCTCGAGGAGCTTCGGGTCCAGCTCGACGCTGACGAGGTCGTGGGCGCCGTTGACGGTGCACTTGACCTGGTCGTTGCCAGCCGAGGCCTCGAAGGTGAGCTCCTTGAGCTCTTCCTTGCGCGTTTCGATCTTGCGTTGAAGACGGCTCGCTTGCCGCATCAACTCGCCCATTCCGCCGCGAAACTTCATCGTGGTTCTCCCTTTAGCTCAATCCAGTTCGACGTGCACTTTCACGTTTCCCGCGCCCTCGGGGAAGACCTGAAGTGCTTCTTGTACTCGGGGGTGGCGGAGGGCCTCCCGGCGCCGTTCCTCGATGCGGCCGGTCCGCTCCTCGGCGCTGGCCTCGGCGACGGTCTGGCCCAGGGCCTCGGGCTCGTCGATGAAGCGGATGATGACCTCCGGCGATGCCCCGAGGATCTGGGCCGCGCTGGTCGCGACGCCGTCCTTGGACTCCCGGGATTCAGCCTGCTTGCCGAAAAAAGACCCGGTCGGGAACCCGATGACGATCTTCTCGCGGTCGATCTCCTGGGGTACCCCGTGTTCGAGGATGGCGGCGAGGGCCGGCCGGGCGTCCTGCAGGTGGCCGATGATCTGCTCCCAGGTGGGGAGGAGCTTGCCGGCAGGTGCGGCGCTGGTCGCAGGAGGCGCAGGAGGCGCAGAAGGCGCGGGAGGTGCAGGCGCCTCCCGGGGTTTGCTCGCTTCGCGGGGGCTCGCAGCGGGTTCGGAAGCACGGCTCGGGGGCTTCGGGGACGGCACCGATACCTCGGCCGGCGCCGCCCGGCCCGCGGAGTCGGTTGGGGCGGGGCGCGGTGTCTTGTCAGAACTTCCCTGGGACCGATTCTGCTGGGGTCCGGCGTCTTGCATGCGCCGCGACGGTCCACTCGGTCGACGGTCACCGCTGCCCTGGCCGTCCTGGCCGCCCTGGGGCGGGCGCCGTCCCTGGTTCCGTCCGCCGCCGCCCCCCGAGCCGCCTCCGCCGAAACTCTTCTCGATGGCGTCGAGGCGCGCGAGCAATTCTCCCACCTGCCTCAAAGGAGGGCGGGTGGCGATGCGCAGGAGGCCCATCTCGAGCACCGTTCGCGGCGAGCCCGACCGGCCGACGTCTTCGACGAGCTGCGAAAGCGCGGCGAAGGCCCGCTGGAGCTCCAGCATGTCGGTGCCCTTGGCGATGGCCAGCGCCTCTTCGCGCTCCTCGGCGACCAGGCCCGACAGCGTGCCGGCGTCACCGTCGGTGACCCGGAGCACGGTGAGCTCACGCAGGTAATCGAGCAATTGCCGCCCGAAGTGCAGCATGTCGACGCCCTGGGTCGCGATCTTTTCGACGCCCCGGAGTACCTCGGCGCCGTCCCCCGAAAGGGTCGCCTTCGCTGCCGTCAGGATCGCCTCGCGCCCGGCGATGCCGAGGGTCCGAGCGACCTCTTCGCCGCGGAGGGAGTCGCCGCCGAAGGCCACAATCTGGTCGAGGAGGGTCAGCGCGTCCCGCATCGAGCCGGCTGCTTCTCGGGCGACGATCGATATCGCGGCGTCGTCCGCTTCGATGCCTTCTTGGCCGAGGATTGCCCGGACCCGGTCACCGATCACCTGCTGGGGGATGAGCCGGAAGTCGTAGCACTGGCACCGCGAGCGGATGGTGATCGGGACCTTGTGGCCCTCGGTGGTAGCGAAGATGAACTTCACATGCGAGGGGGGCTCTTCGAGGGTCTTCAGGAATGCGTTGAAGGCCCCCGCCGAGAGCATGTGCACCTCGTCGACGATCACCACCTTGAAGCGGTCCCGAGCGGGGCGGTAGGGGATCGATTCCTGGAGCCGCCGCACATCATCGACGCTGTTGTTCGACGCGCCGTCCATCTCTTGGACGTCCATATCGACCCCGGCGGTGATCTCCTTGCACGGGTCGCACTCGTTGCACGGCGTGCCGGTAGGCCCCTTGTCGCAGTTGAGGGCCTTGGCGAGGAGGCGAGCGGTCGTCGTCTTGCCGACGCCGCGGACGCCGGTGAAGAGGAAGGCGTGAGCGACCCGATTTGCGTCGATGGCGTTGGCCAGGGTCCGGGCCACGTGCTCCTGACCGACGAGGTCCTCGAAGGTCTGGGGTCGGTATTTTCGCGCGAGGACGGTGTAGGTCATGGGGGGCCGGGAGCCTACCAGCGGCACGGGCGGGTTTCTACCTCGTGACGCTTCCGGAAACCTCAGAGACAGCGTCCGGTCGATAGACCTCAAACAGGTGAACCGAGTGCTTCTGCAGCCTCATTCGGAGGCGCGAGCAATATCTGGAGTAGTTGTTGAATCGAACCGTCCGGGGACCGCCCTCACGCGTGATCGTCGGACCCCGACGGGCTTCTCCGCGCGACGAGTGCACATTTTGCGACAATATGACGCCCGATACGATGCGCTTACGCGGGTGAATGGCGCGTGAATTGAACTAAAGGGGTGATGTGCTGCGAGCCGTGGCGGTACGGTACGTGCGGGACGAGTTTGGTGGTCAGTCGGTTGGGCCGACCTCTTGCAATGCGACGCAAATCTGGATGCCGTCTTCCAACGCGCGGCGGCTGCGTAGAGTGACGTCCTTCAATGGCTTTTCGGTTCGTGAATCTGGATCGATCGTACGATCCGGGTGATGAAGCAACCAGGCGTTGAGCTCACGCATGGCGATAGCCTCGGTTGGTGCGCGAATGACGATCGAACCTGGTGTCGCATCCAACTCCCACGTCTCGTCGGGCGCCTCCCCTTGATGCCACGAAGCGATGAGTGTCTGTCCCTGGGGCCCCGGAGCAAACCAGAGTCCGACCTCATCGAGTGCCACTGCTTCAGGAGTGAGCTGAGTGGTGTCGAGCTTCGTGAGCCACTCCTCATACTCAGTGCGGGCACGTTTCCGAAAAGCCGCGTTGGCGCTCCCCAGTTTTCCGTGATCATCCGTCGCGCGAATGAGAACCAGGCCCCGTTGCTCCATGTCGAGGAGACGATCGAAAGCCGCCCCGGCATCTTGAAAGATGAGACTATTGCGAGCCAGATAGCCGTAGAGCGCGGCGAACGAAGAAGGTCCGTTCGCCAGCAGTTCCAGGATGGCTGTTTCGAAGTCGTCCACGGTCTACAATCCAAACTTCGAGAAAGTACGGAACGTCTCGTGAAGAACGTCCTCCCCTCCCTCCCGCCTCGACTCGCACCTTGAGCGCTTCGAGGCGGACGAGCTTGTCGGGAAGCGAAACGTAAAGGGCGGAGGCGCCGATTCCGGGATGATTCTTCATGCCCGGCCAACAACCCGCGGCTCACGAACTTCCCTTCAAATCGCCTTCGTTTTCACGCCCGGGCGAATTGAGGGGATCCCTCAGGTGCTCGGTCAGAGTGGGTCATGCGTCATCGTCACGGGAGACCACAAGGGGAATGCTCCCGGGCGCCAGATAGGGATGCCCCTCGTGGTGCTCGACGTGGATGTGCGCGCTGTTCGGATCTGAGAATGCTACGTATTCGATGTTGTCGGCGAGAACGTCCAGCTTGCTCTGCGCTCCCTCAATCGACAGAGCGCCGGATGAATATCGAATCTGAACCAGCGAGTCCGTGCGTCTCACCGAAATGACGTGAACCTCGTCCGGACCCGCCGAGGTTACTTGCCAAGACGTTGCGTTACCTGTGGCCGTTCTAAACGACTCCGCTAGGTTCCGAAGCGCCGCCGACGAGCCCTCGACCTCGACGTGTGCCGGAAGCTCCAGAAACACCTTTAGCTCGGTTTGTTTGTTCACGGTATGTCTCCCGGGCGAACGGTTGCCGGGTCGATCGGTATGTGTTGGTTCGCGCGGATCCGGCCATTGACCTGGATCTCCAGATTCAGGTGAGCTCCTTGCTGCGCTACGTGCCGGTCCGCGGGGTTGACGTCGAAACGACCGATGAGAGTCTCAACGTCTCCCGACGGCGTGGTTGCCGTCCGGCGAAACTGGAAATTGCGCGCCCCGCCAGTCGTTTCCATTACTCCCTCGCCGCGGACGTGCGCTGCACCGAGCTCCACAGCCTCGTCCATGGAGATGGGACGCGGCCCTCCCCCCCCTGGCGCCAGGGTACCCGTGCGCGCAGCGGCCTCCGCAGCATCATCAATTGCGCCCCCGGCCGCCTGCGCGATCCGGCGCGCACGCCGCACTGCTCTGAGAACTCTAATCAGCGGTGCCGCCGTGAAAATAGGAATGGCAAGACCAGCTCCAGCAAACCATCGCTCGGTCTCGGTTGACGCGGGATCGGCTAGCACCGCCGCGTCCATAGCCTCGCCAACTCCGGGAATGAGACTTGGCCCGATGCTCGCTAGTTCGTTCGCAATGGCCTGCTGCTCGGGCGAGGCGGGCGCCGGCCCAGAGAACATCTCCCCGGTGTGACACGAAGGGCAGGCGCCATCGTCTGTCGCTACCGACTGACCGCCGGAAGCAGGCCCGGCCCGCTCTGCGAGCGCAGTGTCCCCAGACCTTCCTCCCAAGAGCGCCCGACGCAGATCTAGCCGGTTCAATGAGTACCCCGGCCGCCGGCCTACGACAATTGCTGGCGGTTCAATCGTGCACTTGTCGGCGCAAGTTTCGTTCCAGCCACTTGGGTCCACAAAACGAAACGGGCTGTTGCCCACGTACGAATACGCGTTGAGGCTCTGACCATAGGCGCTGCCGACGTAGATGTCCGTGCTGGTGAAGTGACGGATCTCGGGGTCGTACATCCGACCCCTC
>Ga0164313_10002923_pt1 | contig 15220 bp, 10 predicted proteins | sample GuaBasSedimGuay4_FD_113735 | JGI IMG/M metagenome (GOLD analysis project Ga0164313, IMG submission 113735) | Subseafloor sediment microbial communities from Guaymas Basin, Gulf of California, Mexico - Guay4, Core 4569-4, 0-3 cm | ecosystem: Environmental > Aquatic > Marine > Hydrothermal vents... | reverse complement strand
CCTCCGTCCACGGTCGCGCTGGAGCACGACCCTCCATTCCCTTTCATCGTGGAGGGCTGTCCTTTCGTCCTCACAAAGCTACGCCGGGACATGCCCGGGCAGCCGCACAGCCCAGGTCCTCCGTCCACGGTCGCGCTGGAGCACGACCCTCCATTCCCTTTCATCGTGGAGGGCTGTCCTTCCGGGCAGCCGCACTACGGCCCCAGATCGGTCGAAATGCGAAACTCGAGGAGGAGAATACCCTCCCGGTCGTCGAAACGACTGACCTGTCCGCCGATCAGGTTCGCCTTGAAACGCACACGGTTCCGAGCGTACCAAGTCAGCCCGGCGCCGGCCAGCAACATACGACCGCCATCGGTCGAACCGTCAGTCAGATCCGTGTAGGACAAGCGTCCGGAAAGCTCCAGAGCACCGCCCCATTTATTGCCCCAATTGACCGCCGTGGTTGGGTGAACCCCGCCAAAAATCCCTTTCTCTTTGATATATCTCCGCCGCTCACCGGTCAGAATCCATGACGCGAGGAAGTAACCTCCGTAAAACCCGAGCGAGGAATCTTCCGCTTCATTTGCGGAATTCACGTTCGAGTAAAACGCCTCCCATTGCAGGAGGCGCGGACCGTCCACTTTCGCAAACTCCACACCTACCGTGTTCGCCGAATTCGCATCCAATTCACCCGTGTCGATCAGGAAATCCGCAGAATGGGCTTCCGGACGCGAACGGTATTGAATGAATTCACTCGATGAGTAGATCGAATTCATGCTGACCGCCCAATGGGTCATGTGCTCGGGTTCGTCGGGCGCTGGACCCTCTTCCCATCCTGAAATCCACGATAGCCTCCCGATCAGGCGTCCGTAGTCCTGACTTGCATCACCAGTATCACTGGTCACCGCGTCGGAGAACAGGCCCGCGGTAAGAGTCACGTTGTCATCTTTGAAGGTCCGATGCATTTGAAGACCCAGATTGACGCCAGGCGCAAGCGCCTCGCTTACCGACGCCTCTTCCATAAACGTGATCCAGCGGCTGCTGGTCAGCACATCGAGTCCCATCGGGGCCGTGAATTGGCCTAACTTCAACTCGCCGACCCACTTCAGATCCTCCATCGCGATGTACATGTTCTCGATGTAGAAGGTGTTGGGAACGTAACCCAGTTCGATTTGATAAAGGGCGGGGAATAGCAGGTGAAAATCACCCTTGGTAAGCACACGGAAACGACGCAATGCGAGTTGAGTCGAATCACCGCCTCTATTACCGGTCTTGAAAAAATGGGTCATATCGAGATCCGTGCGGACACCGATCCGAGCATGGAAGGTCAATCGCTCGACCGAGAAGTGTGACGCCATGAACGACATGTTGTCGTCTATCCCGGAAAAGGCGGCCGGATTCTTGAAGGAGGTTTTTTCCTGGATTTCGAACTCGATTCCGTCCCACCCCATCCATCGGAAGCGCCAGGAGGAATCCGATTCAGGCACTGGCGGGGGTGCGGTCTCGGGCGTGGGCGCCTCATCACTTGATCGGATCACCAGGGGACCCTCGTCATCGTCCTCCCCAGAGGAATCTTCGAGGGCCAGGGTATCGGCCTGATCAATCTCCTCCAACCGCATGGTGGGAGTCATCGGAATAAAACCTGAAGCCTGCTGGCCCGAAACAAGCAGACCGATCCAGAAAATCAAAGCGGTGCGGGTGCGGCCGACCGGCACGGGGGAACATCCCGGGCCAAACGATGACGATCCGTTCATGAACGAACGGCACACACTCACCTTGGATTCTCCAATTTCCAGCGATTGTGCACCCAGAACCAGTTGGCCGGATCCCGCCGGACGGCCTGTTCGAAGGCGCGATTCATGTCCGCGGTTATGGTCTGGTTGGTCCGGGGTTCGCCGCCTTCCCGCAACGGAATCTCATCCCCCACTTCAATCCTCCACCTGGCAAGCCCGGTTCGATAACAGATGGCGGTAAAGAACGGGTAGTTGAACCGACGGGCAAGAACCGCCGGCGCGGCCGAAGTGGAACATTCGATCCCCATGAACGGTCCCTGAACACCACGAGGCCCACCGTTCTGGTCGCTGAACAGGCCGAGCAGGATTCCTCCCGCCTTCAGCATCCTTTTGAGCTTCGCCGCATCGCGCCTTCGCTCGAAGAAGATCGTATTCGAACTCTCACGGTAGGAGAGAAGGAGATCGTTCAAGGCCTCCGGTTTCACCGCCCGGTAAGTGGTCGCGGTCTTGTAACCGGGCAGCATGCAGGCCGTGTTGGCAAAAATCTCAAAATTGCCGAAATGGCCGAAAGCCAGGATCCGACTCGGGAGTGAACCCGTCTTCTCATCCGGGATAATCTTCTCTGCCCCTACCAGTTCAAGCACACGATCCAGTTTCTCCCCGACCCACCCGGCGGTGCAGATTCCACAGACAAAGCTCTCTCCGATTCTCCGGAAGTTTTCCCGGGCCAGCGCATGAATCTCCACTGGCGACATTTCCCGCCCGAACACCGCTTCAAGGTTGGTCAGGGCGACCCGCCGGTGCCTTCGATCAACCACATAGGCAAGCCACCCAAAAAACCGACCCAACCGAGCCGCACCCCTCAAGGGGAGGGCCCTCAATCCGCTGAAGACGCAACGGGCAAAAAATACGATAATCCGATCCACTAGGTTTTACGCTCTAGGCGATTCGAAATCTCTCCGACCAGGCGACCCGCCGTGCCACGATGCTTCTCAATCACACCGAGGGCCTTTGACCCGACCCGACTCGCCCGGTCAGGATGGTCGAGCCAATCCCTGCAACGCGCATGGATCTCATCGCCATCCCCAACCACACAGGCGCCACCCGCTTCAATCAGTTCGGGCGCGATATCCGGGAAGTCACTCATATCGGGACCGAAAAGGATCGGCTTCGCCGCCATGGCCGGCTCGATGGGATTCTGCCCCCCCCTCCGCACCAGGCTCCCACCCACAAAGGCAATCTCGGCGATGGAGTAAAGTCGGCTCAGGTAGCCGATGCGGTTGATCACCACGACATCCGGATCACCGCTCTCCAAGTCGGTCAGGCGCGCGAACTTGAAGCCTGCGTCAATGGTAAGATCGACCACCTCTTCGGCCCGCTCAGGGTGCCTGGGAACAAGAAGAAGTTTCAGATCCGGATCGTCCTCCCTCAGCCTTGAGAAGGCGGACAGGACGACCGCCTCTTCGCCGCGGTGAGTACTACCGGCAACAATGATGCGATCATCAACCCCGAACCCGAGAATCCTGCGCAGACCCTCACCGGTCCCTTCGTTCGCTCCCTGCGCGACAGCATCGAACTTCAGGTTCCCGGGACGGCCCAGGCGTCTTCGCTCAATACCCAGGGAGGCGAATCGCTCCGTTTCTCCGGTCGACTGTCCGACAATCATTTCGAAGGCCTCAAATGCCGCGCCAAAGAGGCACCACCAGTGCCTCCGTGACCGCAGAGATCGATCGGACAGGCGGGCGTTGACCAACAGGCTGCTGATACCGCATTTCGAGAAATGACGGAGATAACCCGGCCAGATGTCCGTCTCGACCAGAACAAAAAGAGCGGGGCGGATGCGGGCCAGACATCGGCGGTAGGCCATCGCGGTCTCGTAGGGGAAATAGAATAAACCATCGATTGTTCCCTTAAGCCGCTTCTCGGCCATTCGATGGGCGGCCAGGGTCGAAACCGAGACAACCAGCTTCCTGTTCGCCAGCCGTGCTCGAACCCCTTCGATCAACGGTATGGCGGAAGTGAGTTCACCCACTGAAAGGGCATGCACCCAGACCGGGCGCAATCCTTCGTCATCAAGATCAGGATACCGTTGAAAGCCGAGTCGCGGCAGCAGCGTCCGCCGTCTCTTCTCCTTGAGCAAAAGAACCGGCCAGATGACCAGGAGGGTGAGCGGGAAGACGATATTGATCAGGAAGAGATAAACCGGCCAGACCAGCCAGGATGGAATCGGGAGGCGCATTGACCGGACCAGTGGTTACATCCGCTGGTAGAGTTCCCGCGCCCGGTCTGCCGTCATCAGTTCTTTCCAGTCGGGTCCGAGCGCATTTTCCCAGAGCGGATCCAGACTCAGGGCGACCCGGACCATCTCATCATATTGCTCGTCGGTGGTCTCGGCATTCACGCCCTTGGGAAGGGTGATTCCGTGCCGTTCTACCATCCGGCGAAACTCCCTGACGTTCTCAGGGTAGAATTCCTCCAACTGGTCAAAGACGATACAGTTTCCAACCCCGTGCCGCGTCCCGTGAACGAAGGAAAGACCGTAGCTGAGCGCGTGGCAGACACCGACTTGGGAATAGGCGATGCTCAACCCCCCGAAATAGGAAGCGACCATCAATTTCTCGTCCCCGACCGCGTCGTTCAGGTCGGTGAGAAAAACCTCCCGACACATGTCCTGCGATTTTTCGGCAAAGGCACGGGCGAACTCGTTGATGAAGGTCCCGTTGAGCGACTCCGCGGAGTGGATATAGCAGTCCATCGCGGTGAAGAAACGCTGGTCGCGGGGCGCATCCGCCACCAGGTCCGCGTCGAAGATGACTTGGTCAAAGGGTGTGAAATCCGAGTTGATCCCCAGTTTCCTCACCGGGCCGGTCAAGACCGTCGTCCGGGACACCTCCGCTCCGGTTCCGGCCAGGGTTGGTATGCCGATTTTGTAGACGCCGGGATATTTTATCAGATCCCAGCCCTGGTAATCGGCCGCCGAGCCGGGATTGGTCAACATCAACCCCACCGCCTTGGTCAGATCCATGGTGCTGCCACCGCCAATCCCGACCAAGGCATCCGGCATCCGGTTCGAGAAGTCCTTCACCCTCAGCGTCAGGTCATCGACGTAGCTGGTCTTGGGCTCGACGTCGACGTTGACGAATATGATCAGGTCGTTGGCGTGCACCGGAAGGTCGTGCACCCAGGACCGGCTTTCGAGCACGTCGTCGATCAGGAAAACGGTGGGGGTCGCCGAGTCCGTTCGCTTGTTGGCCAGGACATCGCCCAACTGGCGAATGGACCCCCGACCATAAATGAGTTGGGGGACAACCCTGAGATTCTTGTGGTTCGGAGTCATGTCGGGTATCACGGGAAATGTTCCTTGACCACGGCTTCGAATTCGGCCGCCTGTTCGACCGTGTCGATCTCGATCAGGGTATCGTCTGTCACGCCTACCTGGATACGGTAGCCCGATTCGAGAACACGAAGCATTTCGAGTTTCTCAACCTTTTCGAGCCGTCCCGGTTCCATTTCAGAAAACCGGTCAAGAAAGGCTCCCTGATAGGCGTAGAGGCCGAGGTGAATCAGAACCGGTATGGCCGCGGCCGCGGCCGTGTCGAACGCTCCGTTCCGCTCCCGAAAATGCGGAATGGCGGCCCGGGAGAAAATGAGGGCACGGCCTTCGCTGTCGCAGATACACTTCACCTGGTTTGAGTTGAAGTAGTCGCTCTCATTGACCAGTGGCGTTCCCAAAGTAGCCATTTCGACCTCGCGTTGTATCAGTTCGGCCAACTGCCGGATCTGGCCACCGGTAACCATGGGCTCATCGGCCTGCACGTTGATCACCTGGTCGGCTCCGATCGTCCGGTTGGCCTCCGCGATCCGGTCCGTCCCGCAGGTGTGACCAACGTCGGTCATCTCCGCGTCAAATCCGGCCCCTTCCAGAATGGCCTTCAATTCCTCATTATCGACCGCAAAGTGAAGCGGATACTCCGGGGCTTCACTGCGGATACGTTCGGCCGTCCAGAGGATGACCGGTTTGCCACGAACCTCGTGCAGGAGCTTCTTTGGGAACCGGGTGGAAGCCACTCGGGCCGGCACGATGATAGCGATTGTCTTGCTCATGGGTTCTTCAGGTTAAGGGCACCTTGATTCAGCTCAGCACCGAACGCATATTGGCGAGCCGTTCGGCCAACTCCTCCTCCGTCCACGAAAGTTTGATCAGCATGGAGACGGTGCGACCGATGATTGCATCTGACACCCCCAGATTGAGTGATCTCCATTCACGCTCGGGTTCCCACCGCTGCACGGCCAACGGAGCGGGGCCGATGAGTTTCTTGAAATGGTCCCACTTCGTGTGGTAATGCCAGTTGTTGTCGAACCAATAAAAGCAGCCATCCACACCGGCCGCTCCCAGTTTCTGCGTCGCCGCACGGGCTTCCTCCTCTGTTGGCAGAAAGAAGGACAGGAAGGCAGCCGAATCACCATCCGGATCCGGGATTTCGCGGAATTCAACCCGATCGAGATCGGACAGGCCGTCCTTTAGAAACTTCTTGTTCCTGCGCTGGGTGTCGATGATCCGATCAGCCTTGCGCAATTGGGCCAGGCCGACCGCGGCATGCAGTTCACTGATCCGGTAATTCGTCCCGATGTGCGGGTGCAGGTCCGCTCCGCGATCGACGCCCTTGTGATCGTGGCCGTGATCCGCATAGGCTTGGATCACATCGTAGAGCTCGGCATCATCGGTCACGATCGCCCCGCCTTCCGCACAGGTGATCGTCTTGACGTAGTCGAATGAGAAGGTACCCACCCGGCCTATCGTCCCCAATGCCTTGCCCCGGTAGCTTCCGCCAAACGCCTGGGCTGCGTCTTCGATCAGCGTCACGCCGCGCCGATCACAGACCTCCTTGAGCTCCGCGAGCCTCGGCATCGACCCGCACATATGCACGCAGAGAACAGCTTTTGTTTTCTCTGTGATGGCGGCATCGACCGCCTCAGGGTTCAGGCAAAGAGTTTCATCGAGATCGGCAAAAACCGGGGCGGCCCCGGCCAGCAGGACAGCCTCCGGGTCAGCCACAAAGGTAAAGGGCGGCAGTATGACCTCGTCCCCGGCACCCGCTCCGCATACCGCCAGGGCGGCCGCCACCGCGGACGTGCCGCTGGACACCATGTGGACATGCTTTGTCCCCAGTTTTTCAGCCAGAGCGGCTTCCAGTTCCCGGGTCGGCCATCGGCCGGCCCGCGCTCCGTCAAATCCGTAGCGCATCAATACGCCGGATTCCAGGGCCGCGTTGACCTCGGCCCGTTCCTCGTCACCAAACCATTCAAATCCCGGCATGTGTTTTTCCTTCTCTTCGTCGTATCCGGAGAGCGGACAATCCGCCAACCAGCCCGGAAGTAAAGGATCGTCCCGGTCGCTTTACCAGCAGGAAAATGGGGATGGATGGTTTTGAACAGAAGGTCGCCAAGATCGCAAAGATGCAATTCTGATCAATTGAAAATCACTGCAGGAGCACACCTGTCGCATCCGATTGGGTGGCAGAATCCCCAATTGTGCGTCCTTCGTGACCTACTGTTCATAATTCCCTCCTCCCCACTTCTGCCTTCTCACTTCAAACTTCCCCTCTCCCCTCTCCCCCTTTCGTTACTTTCGTTCCTTCTGTTCAATTCCCTTCTTAATTCATCAATCTCAATTCCTAATTCCCTCCTCCCCACTTCCCCCACGGCGCGCCGGGCCGTCACGCCCTACCTTCATCCTCCTCCCTCCTTCCATCTGTCCCTGTCTCCCCAATCCCTGACCTCTACTTCCTACATTCCCTTCTGACCGCTGACCTCTTCAGCCACCCCCTCCCCCCCTTTCGTTCCTTCTGTTCAATAAAACATCAACTGAACCCCAACCCAAATCCTTGGCGATCTTCGCGTCCTTCTGTTCAGAAAACCTCAGAGCCCGAATCAGCCTCCTTCCCAGCCTTCTGTTCAATTCCCTTCTTAAATCATCAATCTTAATTCCTAATTCCCTCCTCCCTCTTCCGCCCCGTTCCATCCTTTAAGCCTCGCAGGACAGTCGCGGTCTGATTTCATCAACATCGTGAGCGAGCCTGCGAGGACAACCGACACATCCGGATCTCCGATTTCGAGTGGGGTGATCCGTGTCCTCTATCAGCTGCTGTTTACCCTGCTCCTGATCCCGGCCGCGCCCTTTCTCGTGATCAAGATGCTCCGGCGCGGCCAGTGGACGCATGGGTTTGGTCAACGTTTCGGGCGCTATGATGCCCCCCTGGTCGAGGAACTCGCCGGCCGGGAGACGCTCTGGCTGAACGCGGTCAGCGTGGGTGAGGTCAACCTGACCGTCCGACTGGTTGCCATGCTTCGGCAACGCCTGCCAAAAACCACCCTGGTGGTATCCACCACCACCACCACCGGGATGGCCGAACTCAAAAGGAAACTCCCGGATGATGTTCTCAGGATCTACTACCCACTCGACCAAAGGTCGTTCGTTCGCCGCGCTCTCACCACGATTCGACCCGCGGCGATCGTCCTGATCGAGGCCGATTTCTGGCCCAATCTTCTCTGGGAAGCTCAGGCCGAAGGGATTCCCGTGCTTTTGGTCAACGCCTTGATCTCCGAACGCTCCGCGCGACGTTACCGGAAATTCGGGATGCTCTTCCGTCATCTTTTTGCCTCGTTCGACCGGGTGTTCTGCGCGGATTCGATCGACCGGCAACGCCTCATATCCTTGGGTTGTCGACCCGATGCTGTGGACGTGGTTGGTCATCCGAAATTCGATACGGCCTTCCAACCCGATGAAAACCCGTTGGATGTACGCTCGATTCTCGACCAGATCGGCCTTCCGAGGGAGGCGACTGTCTTTCTCGGGGGAAGCACTCACGCCGGCGAAGAAACGACCCTCGCCCGCCTCTACCTGCAGTTGAAGGCCGACCATCCGGATCTGTTTCTGGTTCTTGTCCCGAGACACTTTGAACGGGCGAACGAAGTGGCGCGTGATCTTCGGGGGATGGGAATAGAGGTGGTCCTCAGGACGGAGCTACCCTCGTCTCCGCCTGATCTCTCCGTAGCGCCGCATTGCCTGATCGTAAACACGACCGGTGAGTTGCGGCACTTTTATCGCGAGGCCGATGTCATCTTCATCGGCCAGAGCTTCGTGGAAGGCGGAGGGCAGAACCCGATCGAACCCGCGGTCCATGGACGAGCCATAATTGCGGGCCCCAAGATGGAAACGTTCAAGGCGATTCTGCCGCGCTTCCTCGAGCAGGATGCTCTGATCCAGGTTCCGGATGCCAAAGAATTGGCGGTCGCCGTCCGCGATCTGCTGGACAATCCCGGGAAGCGAGCAAACCTCGGCCAACGTGCACGAAAGGTGGTTGAGGACAATCAAGGTGCTCTCCAAAAAACCGCCGATGGCATTGTCGCACGTCTCAGCGAGCCCGGCGAACGGTCATCACCGAAGATCATCTGACCCCATCGCCCATCCGGCGTGCCAGCCCCGGGGTCATTCCTTGCATTCGTGCATGCCAATGCAGGTACCGAGGCAGCGATTCTGCCGACATCAGCCATCAAGGTTTGACCCCTTCGAATGCCCCTGGCCCCTTCGAATCAGCCCCAAACCGGATCCATTCGTATACAAACAACGGCCTGCCCCCTTCGGGTTACCGGCCCATTTCGGCCGCTCGTCCACGCAGGGCGTCGATCAGTTTTGGCAGGGCGTCGAAACGGTTCAGGCGAATACCCGCAGCACCGCCACCGGGGTGAAGTTCGACGAATTCAGAAGCGGGCGAGAGACCAAATCGCTGGTAATAGGCACCGCGCAGGAAGTCTTTTACTTTCTCCACCTCCACATGTGCCGTGTCCACATGCACCTGGAAGAAATCACCCTGCCCGGCCGCATTGACCCGCACGGCTACATTGGAGGCACCGAACGCACGCTTGAGCATGGCTTCGGCCAGGTCGAGCAGGGCCAGCCCGCGAAAGAAACTGCCGCCTTCAAGCAATCGTAGAGGACGGGGCGGCGACTGGGAGAGCGATGCGTCATCCAACCCCCGGTTATAGTCCATCGGAACCGCTCCGGCATGTTCGAGCCAAGCTTCCAGACGGCGGTATCCGTCCAGTCCGTCTTCCCAGGAAACCGTATCCATCATGGCTTCAGCCGAAGGCAACCGTTCCGGATCGATGACAAAGCACCGGTCGCCGCCCTGCGAACGAGTCACCATTTCGATCCAGGACTCGGGGTGATGGATCAGGTAAAAGTTCTTGGCGACCTCGGCGAACAGGTAGGCCACCATCGCACGCAACGGGACCCCGGCCTCCTCGACCACGCGTCCATCCTCCAGGCTGCGGCGCAGGAGCGGATCCCGCCAGCCCGCAACCAGGGTGTTCAGCAGGGAATCCGTTTGATTGACCGCTTCATCGGCCACCATGTGCTCAACTTCCATCAACTGCTCGGTATGCCATTGGCGATTTGAAGCCAAGGCCTCCCGCAGGGCGTCGCGGGATATCCGCAAGGGGATCTGCCGTAGAATATCGTAGACATCCCGGCACCGTTTTTCGCTCAATTCGCCTGTCTCGACAAGTTCCTGTTCGAGGGGCGGAAAGAAGTCGGTGCCCAACGGCAGTCGCGTCAGAATGGCCGCCATCTCGGCTGCCTTGCCGGTCAGTTTCCGCATCTCGACCGCGGTCGGTTCGGGTTGATTCGACGCGGCGGCGTACACCCCGGCCGACCACTGCCAGGCCTCCCGATCGCGGTCAACGCTGTAGGGAAAGAGCACTCTGAAGCGATCCGTCGGCACCGGGAACACCTTGATCACACGGTAGTTCTCACGTGGATTGGACGAGATCACGGCGCCCTGACCCGCGCGGCCCTTCTGCGCTGTGGCCTGATCGAGTGAACCGGCCCGCACTCCCGTCCCATACTCTGCCTGGCACGCCAGATGTACGAGCAGATCCGGCCCGATGTTCAGGTTGTAGAGCGCGTTCACCGCATTCTTCAAGGCCACGGTGACGGCCGACGAACTGGAGAACCCACCCTTGGGGATGCTGCCGGTCGACATCACCTTAAGCCCCCGGAATCCGTCGCGCCCCAGGTAGGTTTGCACCCGTGCTCCGAGGGTTCCCTCGCGAAGCGTTCGCATCGAAGCGATTGCATTGCCGATCAGCGAGAAAGGTCGCCGCAGGCTGTTGTCCAACCAGAGGGACGGTGGCGGCAGCGGGATGCCCTGAGATCGCCGTTCTTCCAGTTCGGTCTCGGAAAAATATCCCAGGGACAAGAGGAGGTGCTCAGCCATCCGGGTTCCAAATCCCTCAAAACTGTACCAGTCGGCAATCTCGTCACCGGGATACATGAACGCCTCGTCGGCCGGTACCGTATTGAGTCGCTCGCGAAATTCGGGGTTTGTCGGGAAGAGGTGGATATTGCCGTCTTCCGCGCTCTGGGTCAGAATCACGATCTGATCGCGCCCCTCCGCATTGAGGGCGCCGATCGGCATCTGCCAGGCCGGACCGAAAAAACGTCCCATGTCGGGATGCATGAAGGCGATCCGCAACCGCCCCCCGGAAATCCCAATTCCCACCGGACGATCGTCACTGAATGCCAGTCCTTCCGTGCGCGCGGTTTCCAGTAACTTCTCAAGCTGGGCGGCGATGGAAGCAACCTGACCGGATGGTCGATCGGCCGTGAGCATGGCGGCAGCCGTTGACACATCGCTCACCTCAATCGCTTCCGGTCCGCGGGATGACGCCAGCACCCCTTCCAACAGCGCCAGATCGCGCGGGCGCGTCACGTCCGAGCAGAGAAGATCGTATTCCGGCTCGCCGGCCCGCGTGGTAATACTGCGGACCTCGCCCCTCTGCGAAACAATGGATTCGACAATATCCGTGAAGTAATACTGCGCCTGCGCATTCGCGTTTTTCAGATCGCGGGTAAAGCGGCGCAGGGTTGAGGCCCGAACCGCGTAGAGAGGACAGTTGGCTTCGGTGATGGCCTCCAGGGCGGTCCGCTCCTCGTTGTTGGTCATCGCGTCGATATCTCGCTGCTCCACGATCCTGACCACTCGTCCGGCCTCGTTTCGAACGATCCGTCCCTTCCCCTTGCACTTGGATGGTTCGTAGACGGCCGAAAGCAATGTGAGGTCGGCATCATGGGGACCCGCCTGATGGGTTTCCACCAGCCTGCGAAAGGTCGCGGACGGCACGATCCGGTCGCCCATGGAAATCACCAGCAAGGCATTTCCCTTTTCGAGCGCCTCGAGACTCAGGGTCTCAAATGCCGCGTAGGCCGTGCCCCCGGTGGGATTGTCCGAATGCACATAAATCAGGTCATCGCCCAGCGCCTGAACGACTTCGTCTTCCTGGTAATGAACCAGGCAGACCACCGGGCCCTGCGATACCCGGCGAAAGGCCTCGACCGAATGCCGGGCGAGCGCCCGTCCGCAAACCGACTGCACACACTTGGGAGACCGCCCGAAACGGGTTCCCCGCCCAGCCGCCAGCATGACCAGCACCGGCACGTCAGCACGGGCATTCGCCGCCTCCGCCAAACCGCCGGTCGGCCGAACTTTGTCCGGTGAAAGGCGCACGGCGTCTTCGAGCCGAACGGGTGCCGGTCGCGCCGATGTCGACTCAGAGCTCGCAGTATCCACAAATCCCATTCGATCTAGAACGGCATCACCAGGCAAGAGTGAACCCCATGCGAGGGATTCGCCCTGGATGGGAGCTTTGCCCCGAAACCAAATCGGGAACGGAGAAAGGTCCGACCGAACCACACCGCCCTCGAAGAGTGAGATAGACCGACGGTATCCGGGCCTATGTCCCGTCGCCTTCAGGCCGCCGCACGAACACGACGTCAAAGGTCTGCCTCGCCACTGCCTGATAATAGAGCCCCGCCAGACTATCTTCCTCCGGTTTGTAAACCAGAGTATAGTTGGAACCCTGGTAATTGACATCATCCAGAACGATCTCGACCTTCAGGATCGCTCCGACCCGCCGCCACTCCGCCCGTCCCACGTTGATGGGTCTCGGATTGAAGTAGCCCGCTTTCAGGGTGCCATCGGGGTTGGACGTTCGGATCTGCAGGATATAGCCCCCGTCCGGCCGGACCCACGAACCGAGCAAAACGTCGGCCGTGATCTCCTTTTCAATGATCTCGTCCTCCTTTCCAGACGAACAGGACGCAAGAACCATGACGACCATAAGCCCCGCGGCGAAAACAGCGCCGGAACGCAATAGCGACCGGGGATTCCGGGTGTTGGGATTTCTCTTCATAATACGGTGCAACCTCAAAAAACCCGGGGTCATTCCTTGCATTCGTGCATGCCAATGCAGGTACCGAGGCAGCGATTCTGCCGACATCAGCCATCAAGGTTTGACCCCTTCGAATGGCAGATCCCTTCCAATGCCCACGCTCAGTCAATCAAAGGGACTTCAGATGCCAGGCGGAAATTAACCAGCGCTTCCAACTGTCCCTCGGCCTGGATAAACCGTGCCGCCATCCGGGTGCCGAGTTTCTCCGACAGGATCTTGAAATATTTCTCCTTCAGATCAGTCCGCCCGCGTTCGATGGCAAAGGAACGCTCGGCCAGGTCGGCCGCGATTTCATCGGTCATCTCGTCAATGGTCTGGGCAAAGTCGAAAATAACGCCAAATCGCAGATCGACCAAAGCCTGCCGTTCCGTCTCATAAGTCTCGTATATCGGCCAGAAGATCGCGGCTTCATCAGCCTTCAGCCCCATCGCATCCGTGATCAGGTCGATTTTGACCACCTCGAAATCCTCTCTCAGTAACGCGATATAGGCGTCCATGTCCGCCTTCGTCTCCACCACCGGTTCTTCGACCGTCGAATAGGCCTGAGTCTGAAAAAAGAGAATCACGCTCGCCAGAGCGCATGGAATAAGAATCAAACGATCACAGATATTTTTCATGACCTGACACAATGCGGTCCGCCCCATCGGTCAATCAGATTCAGCGGAAAGGGCTGTGGATTCTGTGATCCCGGGGCTGATCCCACATCTGGTTCTCCGTGCTACGTAGTTGCTACATAGTTCCTACATAGTTGCTACGTAGGTCCTACATAGGGCTTGCTGAATAAGTGCTAAAGCACTGAATAAGAGCATGATCTGGCCTATTATGCTTGCTCGGATGCACGGGTTTTGCTACAAAACCGGTCAAAACCCTTGCACCTGAAGAAGCAATGTATCGACACAGGAAAAACCAGATGGAGTTTGTAGATTTTGTGCTACCCTTTGATGGGCGACTCAGTGAAGCGAACCGCTGGATCAAGTTGGCCGCCTTGATTCCGTGGGAAGAGTTTGAAGAGGCCTATAGTAAAAACTTGGCCGGAAGCGGGATGGGCGCACCGGCCAAGCCGGTGCGTTTGGCCCTGGGCTCTTTGATCATCCGCGAGCAGTTGGGTTGCAGCGACATCGAGGCGGTCGAACAGATCCGAGAGAATCCCTATCTGCAGTATTTCCTGGGTTTCAGTGCTTTCAGTAATGAGCCACCGTTTGACCCATCGATGTTTGTTCACTTCAGAAAGCGCTTCGATCTGGCGAGTCTGGGAAAGATCAACGAGTTGATCATAGCGCTCAATGCCAGGGACAAGGCGAAGAAGGCGGCCAAGAACAACGATGATGATGACCAAGGCGCAGGGACAAAGAAAAACAGTGGCAAGTTGATCATCGATGCAACCTGTGCACCGGCCGACATCACCCATCCCACCGATCTGAAACTGGCGGGCAAGGCGAGGGAGAAAACCGAGTTGATCATCGACCGGTTGCACGAGGCTGATCCAACCCCAAGGAGCAAACCGCGCACCTACCGCCGCAAGGCTCGAAGGGAGTATCTGAAGGCAGCCAAGACCAGGGGGCTCTCGGGCAAACAACGAATCCGAGTGATCAAGAAGCAGCTCAACTATCTGTCTCGTAACCTCAAGAGTATCAATAAGCTCGGCGAACAGGTCGGTCTGCAGAAGCTGCCTTCAAATCTTTACGCTGACTTGCTGGTGCTCGAGGCGATCCATCGCCAGCAGCGCCAACTCTACTTTGAGGGTAAATACCGCGTGGCCAATCGCATCGTCAGTCTGGCTCAACCCCATATCCGTCCCATTGTACGTTCAAAGGCCAGGGCCAAGACCGAGTTTGGCGCCAAGATATCACTGTCGATCGAAGAGGGCTTGTGCCACCTGCATCGCTTCGATTTTGATAGCTACAACGAATGCGAGGATCTCATTGAACAGGTTGAGCTCTACAAGCGGCGACACCGGGTGTATCCAGAAAGTGTTCACGCTGACAACGCCTACCGAAATAAAAAAAACAGATGCTACTGCCGCGAGCGGGGCATCCGCCTGAGCGGAGCACCGTTCGGAAAACGATCCAACTGGAAAGGCGGAGCCGACTGCAAACTGGCCTACCAGGATCTCATCGATCGGGTCGCCATCGAAGGCAAAATCGGACAGGCCAAAAGACGATACTCTCTTGGATTAGTCATGACCAAACTGGCATCCACGACCAGGACCAGTG
>Ga0164313_10002922_pt1 | contig 15221 bp, 10 predicted proteins | sample GuaBasSedimGuay4_FD_113735 | JGI IMG/M metagenome (GOLD analysis project Ga0164313, IMG submission 113735) | Subseafloor sediment microbial communities from Guaymas Basin, Gulf of California, Mexico - Guay4, Core 4569-4, 0-3 cm | ecosystem: Environmental > Aquatic > Marine > Hydrothermal vents... | reverse complement strand
CAAGAAGGCGAAAGGGCGACGCCAGTCGACCGGAGCTGGATTGCCGGCCCGTGGCGTGAGTGGGCGCGATTGCGTCAGTCTAGGAACTTGCCGCTGCGAAGGCGCTCTGCCTCCATCGTCTCGACTTCACGGGAGCCCGAGATCACGACGTCGGGGTCGGGCACGAAGTCGAGCGTAGGGTCGGCGCGTTCGTAGGGCACGGAGTTGAGGATCGCCTTGATGGCATTGAGCCGCGCATGATGCTTGTCGTTGGACCGGATCACCGTCCACGGGGCGTGGGAGGTGTGGGTGCGCTTGAGCATGGAGTACTTCTGGCTGGTGAAGTCGTCCCACCGCTCCTGGGCCTGAACGTCGACCTCGCTCAACTTCCACTGCCGGAGCGGGTCGGTCAGCCGGCGCTCGAAGCGGCGGGCCTGCTCGTCCTGAGTGACGCTGAAGTAGAGCTTCACTAGCAGCATGCCCTGACGCACGAGGTCCTTTTCGAGACCGGTCACGCCCTTCATGAAGTTCTTGTATTCGTCCCCGGAGCAGAAGCCGAAGACCGGCTCGACCATGGCGCGGTTGTACCAACTGCGGTCGAAGAGCACGACCTCGCCCCCGCGGGGAAACTGGTTGACGTACTTCTGAAAGAACCACTCGGTGCGCTGGTGCTCCGTCGGCTTGCCGAGGGCGACCACCCGATAGTGCTTCTCGTTCATGTAGCGGGTGACCCGGCGGATCGTCCCGCCCTTCCCCGACGCATCGCGGCCCTCGAAGAGGATGATCATCTTCCGCCCGGTGGACTCGAGGTACCGCTGCATCGCGATGAGCTCGGCCTGGTAGGGCTTCAGCGCCTGCTCCTCTTTGCGCCGTAGGACGGCTTTCTTCTCGGACTTCTTGAGGCGCTTCACCTCGGCCCGGAGCGCCGCGAGCTCGGCCTGGACCGGGTCCACGGGCGCGGGCGCGGGGCTCACCGCTTGGGTGGATTCGGCAGCTTCGGCAGCCGGCGCGGGGGGGGGCTCGGGGCTGTGCTCGGGGGGCGTCTGGTCGCGAACATCCGTCATGGCGTCATCTCGGTGGGAGCTGGAACTGTGGGGAATCGGGGAACGCAGCCTAGCAGTAGTGCGCGAAGAAAGCCTCCGGCATAGCCAGACGCACTGCCTGCGCGCAGACAGTGCGCGATTAGTCTTGGATTTTTCCACCAGGAGTGATTTGTTGCGCCCTCATTCTGGAACTTGGGGGGCGATGTCCCCCGAATCACGAGGAAAATCGACGATGAGCAAACGGATCTTCTTGAGCTTGGCGCTCCTGGCATCTCTGGGCCTGGTGGCCTGCGGCGACGACGGGACACCCCCGGTCACGGACAGCGGCACCGACGACAGCGCCATGGGTGACGGTGGCACCGATTGCCCCACGGGTCAGACCGAGTGTGACGGCACCTGCGTCGACACCGACTCGGACGGGATGAACTGCGGCGCCTGCGGCACGGTCTGCGGGGCCGGCGAGGTCTGCGACGGCGCTGGCACCTGCGCCGTCAGCTGCGGCACGGGGCTCACGGACTGCAGCGGGAGCTGCATCGACACGGCGAACAACCCCGCTCACTGCGGCGGCTGCGGCATGGCCTGCGGCGCCGGCGAGGCCTGCCTCGAGTCCATGTGCGCCACCATCGACTCCTGCGACACGCCGAGCGACCCAGGAGCCGCCGGCGTGACCCTCAGCGCTCCGAGCGGCGCGGCCGTCGAAGGCGGCGCCCCGGCCACCTACACGGTGGTCCTCGACAGCCAGCCCTGCACCTACGTGGCGGTCTCCGTCGCCGGTGACGCCCAGATCGACGGAGAGCCACTGACCTTCGTCTTCACCCCCGACAACTGGGACACCGCCCAGACGGTCTCCGGCGTCGCGGTCCACGACTTCGACATCGAGGGCGACCACACCGGCGTGCTGGCGCACACGGCGACCAGCGGCGACACCAGCTACGCGGGCATCACCATCGCCGACGTCACCGTCGACATCGAAGACCGGGCCCACGTCGCCCACGTTTCCGTCTCCATGGGCGGAGCCGGCGCCAACAGCAACAGCCTCCGACCCAAGATCTCGAACGATGGGCGGCAGGTCGCTTTTGTCTCCAACGCCTCGGACCTCGTACCCGACGACACGGGAGCCACAACTGACGTCTTCCTCCGGGACATGATGATGGGCACCACCCAGCGCATCAACGAGATCCCGGGCGGGGGCCAAGCTGACAGCGGCGCCGCCTACGTGCAGCTCTCGGCCGACGGCTCGGTCGTCGCCTTCGCATCGGATGCGACGGACCTCGTGACCGATACGACCTCTGGTGGTCGAGAGGTCTACTATTGGAACGCGACCGACGGGGTCGCTTTGGCCTCCACGTTCTGCTCCGGCTGCAACCAGGAGATGAGCGCCGCCTTCAGCATCTCCGCCGACGGCGCCTTCATCGCCTACAGCACGCGCCGGGCGATGGTCGCTGCGGACACGGACAGCGAGTACGACATCTACACGCTGACCCTCGCCGACGGCACCTTGACCCACGACAGCCTCAACACCGCGGACGAGAACGGCACCTTCTACTGGGGCTCGAACGCCTTCACGCCGCACCTCTCGTCGACGGGCCGCTACCTCGGATTCAACTCCGCCGCTCGGAACCTCGACACCCCCGATATCACGGTACAGAACTTCCACGCCTACTCGAAGGACCGCACGGACCGCACCTTGACCCGGACCTCCTTCAACGATGGCGGGACCGACAACTGCGACGGAACCCACCATGTTTCCAACAGCAGCGCGCCCTTCATCTCGACCGACGGCAGCATCAGCGTCTTCAGCTCCGCTTGCGCCTTCACCCTCGACTCCGGCGCGCCGGCCGACACCAACGGTTTCACCGACATCTTCGTCCGCGACATCGCGGCGACGACCACGACGCGCATCAGCCTCGCCCACGACGGCGCCGAGTCTGACGCCGACAGTACCGTCGTGAGCATCAGCAGCGACGCCCGCTACGTGCTCTTCCGCTCGGCCGCGACCAACATCGTGATGAACGACACCAATGGCGAGCAAGACCTCTTCGTCCACGACCGGATGACGAGCGCCACCATTCGCGTCAGCTACGATGCTGTTTACGGAGAGCTCACCGGCGCCGTCTCCGACGTCGCCGGCTTCTCCCCGAACGGCAACTTCGTGGTCTTCGCGACGTCCGACAGGATCTTGTCCACCGACGACAACGACAGCACCGACGTCTACGCCGTGCGCCTGCGCTGAACGAGACGGCCGCATCGGGGAGGCCCGCCCTCCCCGATGCAGCAATTTGTGCATGAGGGGAGGCCAACGGGCCTCCCCTTTTTGCGTTTGGGGCCCGGCTGTGCCGATAGCCCGGTCAGCGATTGCCCCGCGAGCCCTCTGTCTGGTATCCCGCAGCCATGGATAAGGTCGTGGAAAACGCCGCAAAAGCGGTCGCGGACATCCCCGATGGCGCCACCCTGGTGGCCGGCGGTTTTGGGCTCTCGGGGATCCCCGAGTTGACCATCACCGCCCTCGCCGAAAAGGGCGTCAAGGGGCTCACCGTCATCTCGAACAACTGCGGTGTCGACGGCTTCGGCCTCGGCCTGCTCCTCGAGCCTAAGCAGATCAAGAAGATGGTCTCGAGCTACGTCGGCGAGAACAAAGAGTTCGAGCGGCAATACCTCTCGGGGGAGCTCGAGGTCGACCTCGTGCCCCAGGGCACCCTCGCCGAGCGCCTACGCGCAGGCGGCGCGGGCATCCCGGCGTTCTACACGCCGGCCGGCTACGGGACGCAAATCGCCGAGGGCAAAGAGACCCGCGAGTTCGACGGCAAACACTACGTGATGGAGCGCGGCATCGTCGCCGACTTCGCCCTGGTCAAAGCCTGGAAGGGCGACCGCTACGGCAACCTCGTCTACCGCCAGACGGCGCGTAACTTCAACCCGCTCTGCGCGATGGCCGGCAAGATCACCATCGCCGAGGTCGAAGAGCTCGTCGAGCCCGGCGACCTCGACCCCGACTCCATCCATACGCCGGGCGTCTTCGTCCAACGCGTGATCGTCGGCAACGGCGCCCACGAAAAGCGCATCGAGCGCCGCACGACGCGGCCGAGGGAGGCCTGAGATGCCGCTGACTCGAGAACAAATCGCCCAGCGCGCCGCCCAAGAGCTCCGCGACGGTTTCAACGTGAACCTGGGCATCGGCATGCCGACCCTCGTCGCGAACTACATCCCCGAGGGCGTCGACGTGATGCTCCAGTCCGAGAACGGCCTCCTCGGCATCGGGCCCTTCCCCTACGAGGGCGATGAAGACGCAGACCTCATCAACGCCGGCAAGCAGACCATCACCATGCTGCCCGGCTCGGCCACCTTCGACAGCGCGATGAGCTTCGCGATGATCCGCGGCGGCCACATCGACCTCGCCATCCTCGGCACCATGGAAGTCTCCGGCAAGGGCGACCTCGCCAACTGGATGATCCCCGGCAAGATGGTCAAGGGCATGGGCGGCGCGATGGACCTCGTCGTCGGCGCCAAGCGCGTCGTTGTCATCACCGACCACGTCAACCGCAAGGGTGAGCCCAAGATCGTCGAGGAGTGCACCCTCCCCGTCACAGGTCTCGGCGTCGTTCACCGAATCATCACCGACCTCGCCGTCCTCGACGTCACGGACGAGGGCCTGGTCCTCAAGGAGTTGGCTCCGGGGGTCAGCGCCGCCGACGTGCAGGAGAAGACCGGCACCAAGGTCCTCGCGGGCCCCGACCTCACCGAGATGAGCTTCTGAAGCCCTGACCGACGAGGCTCCGTGTCGAACTACGCCCCGCACCTCATCGTCGCCGCCGTGGTCGCCCTCGTGGGTTGTTCTGGCGGTGAGCCCAGCGACCCGGTCGCGAACGGGGGTGAGAGTGCCGAGGCTGCGGCGCGCCCTGCCGACCAGGCGACCGGATCCGGTGATGTAACCGAAGTTCCGCCTGGACAGACAGGAGACCTATTGGCCGACCAAACCGACCAAGGCGTCGAACGCCTCTTCGTCTACGAGACGGACCTCGACCCGCCACCGTGCGCGACCTCCCCGGAGCCTCGGAGGATGCGCGTGCGCGGCTATGGCCTGGTTTTCGCTGGCTCGGCGGACACGGGGGGAGGCTCCACCGCCACGCTCCTACTCATCGTGAGCGACGCAACGGTCCCGGGGATAGTCTACGAGGTCGACGCCGCCTGTCTGAGCGCCCTCGACGAGGTCCACGGCCCGCGCGGATACCAGCGAGCTCGGATCCACGTCGAGGAGATGACCGACGACCTGGGCAGCGAGAGCGTCCCGGCGACGACCTACCAACTCCCAATGGGAGTCGCCTACGACCCCTCCGCCCCGTCAGCGGAGTATGTGACCCGCCTACGAGCAGCCTGGGACGGTAAGAACATCGACACCGCGTGCATCGACCACGCCCTCGCGAACCCCTGACGAGACCCAATACGGACGACGAGTTCGGGCACGGAGAGGCTCCAATGGCTGATGAAGAAGAGCGTCCAACAGTCCAACTCTTCGTCTACCAAGGGGCTATTGAGGCGCCCGCGTGCGCGCCGTTGCCGCCTCCACGCCCGATGCGGATCCGCGGCTATCGCCTGGCGTTCGCGGAGGGGAACGAATACTTCGGGCCCGTCTTCACCCTCGCCGCCATTCGAGGAGACGCAACGGTCCCCGGCGTGGTGTACGAGCTCGACGCCATCTGTGTCGACGTGCTCGTGGAGATGTACGGCGCGGCGGAGTACCACCTGACGGAGGTCCACCTCGAGGCCATCACCCCGGGCCGGGGCGGTGCGACGGTCCCGGCGATGGCCTTCATGCTCGAGAGAGAGAGCACGCAGACCGCCGCCACCCCCCGAGAAATCGACCTGACCAATCTGCGAGCGGTTTGGCAGAACTGGGGGCTCGACACAGGGGCCATCGACCACGCCTTCGAGAACCCCTGACGGGGTCCCTGGTCCGGCGCTACGGCGCCCACCCCGCGGCGACGCAGGAAGACAACGCGTTGGGCATGCGCGCGGCCCAGGCCGCCTCGTTGTGCGCGGCGCCGGACTCCCACCAGTGGGCCAGGTCCGTGCCGAAGGTATAGCCGAGGCCGTCCAAGTGATCCCGGAGCTGCGTCGTCGTACAGTAGTCGTCGCTGTCGGCCGAGTCCTCTTGCACGCCGTCGCCGTCGGTATCGGAGCACGTCCCGCCGCCGCCGCTGTCGAGATAGACCGCGACGGTGCCGTGAGTGGTCCAGCGGTTGACGAGGGCGTCTGCCCCCGTGGCGCTCGCGGCGATGGCGCCCCAGCCCAGGCTCGAGCTCATGGCGATGACACAACGCATCTCGGCGGGGCGGGTGAGCGCGAAGTAGAGCGAGACGAGACCCCCGAGGGACGAGCCCCCGATCACGAGGTCATCGCGACTTGCGCGGAGGCCGTAGTGCGCGCGGAAAAACGGCAGGGCCTCGTCGAAGACCAAGCCCGCGTAGTCCTCGGCGCGGCCTCCGATGGCCCCACCGCCGATGTCGTCGACGACGTGGGTATAGGCGTCCATCCGGTCCCCCGCGTTGTCGACGGTGAGCACGACGACGTCTTCGTAGCCGGCGGCGGCAAGGGCTTCGTCGACACGCCATCCGCCCCAGATGGAGTCGGGGTGAAACACGTTCTGGCCATCGTGTAGAAAGAGCACCCGGGCGGCGTCGGCGTGGGCGAACCCCGCCGGGAGTAGCGCCCGAAACGCGCGGCGCTCTTCGAGGTGGGCAGAGGCAAAGCCGTCAAAGCGCTCGCGCCAGGCTTCCGAGGTGGGCGGGGCGACGTAGCCGAACTCGCCAAAGGTATCGAACCCGTAGGCTCGCGCCTCGGGCGGGGCACGGTTGATGTCCGGCAGCCCCCGCCATTTGTACTTCGCCCCCGCCGCCGGCGCGTCGAAGGTCGCCTCGGCGACGACGGCCCAGTAGTGCACGCCGCTCGCCGCCCGGGTCGCGGGGGCCCGGGCGGAATCCCAGGTGTTGATGTCCGAAACGAGGACGACCTCGGCCGGCGCGGCATCCCACCGAGTGGCGAAGAGCCACCGCGAACCGTCGGTGACCGGCCATCCCTCGGCCCAGGTGACCTCGTGGATCAATGCGTCGAGGTCCTCGGTCGTCGCCGCCGGGTCTGAGAGGGCGGCGACGCGGTCGTCGAAGGAGGGTGATGGAGGGCCCGCATCCGAAGCCGCGTCCGTGCCCGCATCCGAAGCCGCGTCCGTGCCCGTGTCCGAAGCCGCGTCGGTCTCGGGGCCCGCATCCATCGCGCCGTCGGGGCGGATTTCTGCATCCCGGCCCGCATCTCGGCTTGGGCCGGTGTCCATCCCGGCATCGACGGCCTCCCCGGAGTCGCAGCCCAGCGAGGCGGCGAGGAGGACGGTCCCCAGGACCAGTAAGAGAGTGATACGAGACATGGGATTGCCTATAGCACCTCAGTGCCTGACCACCCCGGCGATGGGGGCAACTCGTGGGGTCAGCAGCCGCCGCCGGCCACGTAGGGGAACGCGCGGTCGTCGGCGAGGGCCTGCACGTCCGCCGCAGGCACGCCTGCACTGCACTCGAGGGCGTGCAGGAAGTCGGCGAGATCGACCCCGGTCGCCCCGTAGTCGGTCGCGCGGGGGTCGCTGAGCACATCGACCAGGAGCTCGAGCTGCCCCGCGACCCCGAGGGCGACGCCGTCGAAGGCCTCGTCGCCGCTCGCGGGGTCGAAGGCGTCCCAGAGCACGCCCGCGACGATCTCCTCCCGGAGGTCGCCGCCGAGGCCACCCGTGCTGGTACCCAGGAAGTCGTCGTGGGTGGCGCCCCCGAGCGTCACCCGCTCGATGTCGGTGACCCGAAGAGAGCCTTCGTAGGTGTCGACGATGACCTCGGATGCGTCGATCATCGCCGCGAAGAAGTAGGCGAGCCCTTCGCCGTAGGCGTGCTCGGGGGTCACCTGTCGATCGCGGTGAGAGCCTCCGGGGGAGGTGTCGCGACTGTAGCGCTCGACGAAGTAGTGACCGAGCTCGTGCAAGACGATGTCGTCGTCGTACTCGTCGGTATCGTCGAACTGCCCCCCGATGGAGATTTCGTCGTCTTCGTCGTCGTAGCAGGAGCTGCACGGGAAGGCATACCCGCGCTCCCAAGCGAAGGTCACAGTGGGCCCGGCGGCCCCAACGTGGGGCGAGTAAACGACAAACGCGCGATACGCCGCGTCGGCGATGTTGAAGGCCCCGCCGAGGCCGTCCTCGTATCGCGCGAGCAGCTGCACGTCACCGTCACCCACTCGTGCCGGGACTTCGACCGCGTACGTCTGCACCGGCGTGCGGGGCGTCTGGACCCGAGCGTGATGGTCCCCAACCGCCGTGTCGGCGAGGGCTCGAACCGTCACCGCGGCGCCCGGGCCGATGCCCGTATCGAGAAACACGAAGAGCCCCGCGTCATCGGTCCGGGTGCGAGCGACCTCGGCACCGTCGGTCCAGAGTTCCACCGCGACCCCCCGGGCGGCAGTCGGCACGATCTCCCCAGTGAAGCCGCCCGAATCGTACGGCCGGTCCTCGTAGCGCACGATGCCGCCAACGCCTTCGGATCCCGCATCGGGAAAGCTCGCGTCGATGATGCCCGTGTCGCCGGAACCCGAATCAGCCACACCGGTGTCGCCCCGGCCCCCGTCGGACCCGACCGACCCGTCCTCGCAACCGGAAGACAGCACCACGCCCAGGATCAACAGCAACCTCAGCATCACGGAAAGCTAGCACGCCCCCCTCCCGTGCCCAGCCCCCAGGGGGCCACAGGGGGACGGTATAAACTTTCTCACTTTCGCCCTGCGAAAGTGAGAAAGTTTATACCGTCCCCAATGAGCGTAAGGTCACGGAGTGCTCGTCCGGGCCCGGCCGAACCGTGGGATGATGGGCCATGAGCGACCACACCGAGCACCTCATCGAGACGATCCGGGACGCCATCATCGGCGGCGACCAGGTCATCGAGGGGCCCTTTGGCTCGCGCCGGGTGACCTACGCCGACTACACGGCGAGCGGTCGCTCCCTCAGCTTCATCGAGGACTTCATCCGCGAAGAGGTGATGCCCTTCTACGCGAACACCCACTCCGAGTCCTCGGGGACTGCCATCCAGACGTCGCGCTTCCGCGAGGACGCTCGGCAGATCATCCGCGACTCGGTCGGAGGGGCCCAAGACGACGTGGTCATCTTCTGCGGCTCTGGCGCCACCGGAGCAATCCACAAGCTCCTCGGAGTCCTCGACCTCCACCTCCCCGGGGGCCTCGACGAGAAGTACGGATTCTCGAAGCTCATCCCGGCCGATAAACGGCCGGTCGTATTCCTCGGCCCCTACGAGCATCACTCGAACGAGCTGCCGTGGCGTGAGTCCATCGCAGACGTGGTGACCATCCGCGAAAACGACGACGGGCTCATCGACCTCACCCACCTCGAAGAAGAACTCGAGCGCTACCAAAACCGCCCGCTGAAGATCGGCAGCTTCTCCGCGGCCTCCAACGTCACCGGCATCGGCAGCAAGACCTACGACATCTCGATCCTCCTGCACCGCTACGGCGCCCTCGCCTTCTGGGACTTCGCCGCCGCCGCCCCCTACGTAAAAATCGAGATGAACCCGGAGCCCGACGTCGCCGAGGGGCACCTCGCCTACAAGGACGCCGTCTTCATCTCACCCCACAAGTTCATCGGCGGCCCCGGGACGCCGGGTGTGCTCATCGCGAAGCGTGCGCTCTTCCAGAACGCGGTCCCCGTGATCCCCGGCGGCGGCACCGTCGCCTACGTCAATACCGAGGAGCACAGCTACCTCGCCGACCCGGAGACTCGCGAAGAAGGCGGCACCCCGGCCATCGTGGAATCGATCCGCGCCGGCCTGGTCTTCCAACTCAAAGAGGCCGTCGGCCAAAAGGCCATCCACCACGCCGAGAAGAACTTCATCGACCGGGCCATCGCGGCCTGGGACAAGAGCCCCAACATCGGGATCCTCGGCAACCACGACGCCTGGCGTCTCTCGATTGTTTCCTTCGTCATCCGCCATGGTGAGCGTTACCTGCACCACGCCTACGTCGCGGCGCTACTCAACGACCTCTTCGGCATCCAGGCGCGCTCCGGGTGTTCCTGCGCGGGGCCCTACGGCCACCGCCTCCTCGACATCGGCGCCGAGCAGAGCCGTGCCTTCGAGCGAGAAATCCTCCGCGGCAGCGAGGGCATCAAGCCGGGTTGGGTGCGAGTCAACTTCAACTACTTCATCTCGGACAAGACCTTCGAGTTCATCCTCGCGGCCGTGCACCTGGTGGCGACTGAGGGCTGGAAGCTCTTGCCCCAATATCGCTTCGACCCCGCCACCGGGTTCTGGAACCACCGAGCAGGGCGCCCCGGGCCCGCGATGCACCTGACCGACCTATCGTACAGCCGCGGCAAGCTCGAGTACCGGTCACGGCGAGCGACCGATCCCGAATGGATGCTGGCGTCCTACATCGACGAAGCCAAGAAGGCGTTCGCCGAAGCGACGACGGGCCTCGACACCATCGACGATCCCGTTCTCAGCGATGACTTCGAAGCCCTCCGGTGGTTCCCCCTCCCCGGCGAGGTCGCGGCGGTGCTCCGAGACGCCGAAACCGATGCCGCCGGCGCGTCCGAGAGCGCCAGCCCCGACCCGAAAAACGTCACCGACGCAGTGTAGACAACGCGCCGCGACAGGCTTCGACGGGGCCCCGTGCGCGAGGGTCCCCGTCGTACCAACCGATGAGCATGCCGACGAGCTCCGTACCGCGGCCCGCGGCGTAGACCTCGAGGTGTGGCGTCCCCTCACGCGGAATGATCCCCCAGGCAGCGGGCACATCGATGCCGGCCCGCGCCCAGCCGGCGAGGGCACCGTCCGACGTCTCGAGGGACAGCGCGCGTTCGTCGGCCCCGCCATAGCGGTCGCGCCCTGTCGCGAGAAAGGCCCGGGCATCGAGTTCGCCGAAGCGCCGGCTATCCCGGACCACCACCAGGCGGCAAGCGATCGGATTCTCCGGCGCAACGAGGACGAGGGTCTGGTGGGGGCCGTAGCCGTCGCGGTCGGTCGTGAACCCCGCGGGCACGGTGACGAGGTAGCCCTTGAACCGAACGTCCTCGGGGCCGTCGGCGCAGCTCGAGAAGAGGAGCAACGAGGCGAGGCTGCCGAGGGCGATTGCCGAAGCGCTGCTTGAGCGAACTCGTGGCGACACGGCCGCAGCGTAACAGCGGGCCGAGGGGGACACGGCGCCTCTTTACGCCCGACTCTTGCGGCGACTCTTAGTCGAAGTTTTGCCCCGACTCTTGCTGCGAGTTCCGCCTTTGCCCGGCCGTACGGCCCGGAGCTCTTCCGCGAGGACCTTGCCGGTATGGCTTCCGGCCGCCCCGGCGACCTCCTCCGGCGTGCCTGTGGCTACGATGCGTCCGCCACCATCCCCGCCCTCGGGGCCGAGGTCGACCACGTGGTCCGCGGCGAGGATTAGATCCGGATGGTGCTCGATGACCACCACGGTGTCGCCTCGGTCGACGAGGCGCTGGATGACGATGAGCAAGCGGGTGACGTCTTCGCGATGCAGCCCCGTCGTGGGCTCGTCCATGACGTAGAGCGTGCCCCCGGCTTTGCGCGTACCGAGCTCGGCGACGAGCTTCAGGCGCTGGGCCTCGCCGCCACTGAGGGTATTCGACGCCTGACCGAGCTTCAGGTAGCCGAGGCCGAGGTCCGTGAGCAGGGCGAGGGGCGCGCTCACCTTCGGCACCGAAGAGAAGATCTGGGCGGCGTCGGCGATGTCCGTGTCGAGGATCTCGGCGACGCTCAGACCATGGAGCCGCACGGCGAGGGTCTCTCCATCGAAGCGCCCGCCCCCGCAGGCTTCGCAGGGAAGCAAAACTTGGGGCAGGAAGCTCATCTCGACGGTGAGCGCACCCTGGCCGTCACAGGCGGGGCACCGGCCTTCCGCCACGTTGAACGAAAAGCGCGAGGGGCCGTAACCCCGGGCGCGGGCCTCCGGGGTGCCCGCGAGCAGCTTGCGCAGCGTGTCCCAGATGCCGACGTAGGTCGCCGGCACCGACCGCGGCGTACGGCCGATGGGGCTTTGGTCGACCTCGACGGCGCGCAGCAGCCCCTCGGCTCCCAGGATGCGCCGATGCGCCCCGGGCGCGTCCGTCACGAGGCCCAGGGCCGCGCGGGTTCCGCGGAGAAGTACCTCGCGGACCAAGGTCGACTTGCCCGAGCCGCTCACGCCGGTGACCGCCGTCAGGCAGCCGAGGGGAACCCGAAGGTCGATGCCCTGGAGGTTGTTCGCAGAGGCACCCCGAACCTCGAGCCACGAGGCGTCGGCGGTACTTCGGCGAGCCTCGGGGATCGCCGGCGGTCGTGCGAGGGACGGACCGGTCACCGATGCCGGGTCGTCGGCGAGGGACGCCGCGGTCCCCGTAGCGACGACGCGTCCGCCCTGACGACCGCCCCCGGGGCCGACGTCGATGACGTGGTCCGCCGCCCGGATGGTGTCGGCGTCGTGTTCGACGACGAGGACGGAGTTGCCCTTGTCCACGAGTTCCCGGAGCGCCGCGAGCAACCGCCCCGTGTCCCGGGGGTGCAGCCCGATGGTGGGCTCGTCGAGCACGTAGAGTACGCCGGTCAGGCCGCTGCCGAGCTGCGAGGCGAGGCGCACCCGCTGCATCTCGCCGCCGCTCAGGGTATCGGCAGAGCGGTCGAGTCCGAGGTAGGCCAGGCCCACCTGTTCGAGAAAGGACAGCCGGCGCTGGAGCTCTCGGAGGGGAGCCTCGGCGATGACCGCACTGCGTCCCGTGAAGTCGAGGCCCTCGATGTATGCCCGAGCGCCGCCAACGCTCTTCGACAGGATCTCGGTGATGGGGTCGCCGTCGACCGTGACCGATCGAGCGAGGGGGGAGAGACGCGTGCCCGCACAGGCCTTACAGACCCGAGGGGCCGCCGTCGATTTCGCCCGGCCGCGCGTCTTGGGCACGATGACCCCGCGTCCCTCGCAGGGCTCGCAGGCCCCCTGGCGCGTATTGAAAGAGAAGAACCGCGGGTCGAGGTCCGGGAAACCCCGGCCACATCCGGGGCAAGCGCGCTTCTCCGAGACCAAGAGCTCGGTATCGCCGGCAATTATCCGAGCGGTACCCGCGGCCTCACCCATCGCCCTCCGCAGCAGCCCTTCGAGGTCCGCCGCTCCGGCGGCCGCTTCGCCTACGACCAGGTCGACGTCGTGCTCCTGGTAACGCTCGAGGCTGAGCCCCGGGACCAGGTCGACCATCTCCCCGTCGATCCGGGCGCGCTCGAAACCACGCTTCCGCGCCCGCGCCATGGGCTCTCGGTGAATGCCCTTCTTGGACCGGATGTACGGCGCGAGGACCAACACCCGGCGGCGCTTGCCAAAACGGGCGGCGAGATCCCGGCTCACGGCCCGAGGCGACCGGGCCTCGATGGGCACCTGGCAGTCCGGACAATGCAGGAGCCCCACCGTCGCCCAGAGCAAACGCAGGTAGTGGGCGACCTCGGTGATCGTCGCCACCGTGGAGTTGCTGCCGCCCCGGGTCGTTCGCTGCTCGAGGGAAACGCTCGGCGGCACGTTGGCCACCTTGTCCACCGCCGGCCGCGGCAGCTGGGGAAGGTACTGCCGAGCGTAGGGGGTCAGGGTCTCGAGGTAGCGGCGTTGCCCCTCGGCGTAGACGACGTCGAACGCGAGGGTGCTCTTGCCGCTGCCGCTGGGCCCGGTGACGACGACGAGCTTCTCTCGGGGGATGGCGATGTCGACGCCCTGGAGGTTGTGCTCGTGGGCGTTGACGACCTCGATGGCCTCGTCTCGATCCGCGGGCGAACGCGTCTTTCGTCGAGCGGGCGCTCGAGGCGCCTTCGCCGTGCCCAGGACCGCGGCAAGGAACGGAGCGGTCGTCGATGCCTTCGCGGCGGCGACTTCTTCTGGGGTGCCGGCGGCGACGACCCGCCCCCCGGCATCGCCGGCGCCGGGGCCGAGGTCGACGACGTGGTCAGCCCGGGCCGCGACGCGCATGTCGTGCTCGACGACGACGACCGTGTCCCCGCGGGTGACGAGGCGGTCGAGGACTTCGAGGAGGGGCGCAATATCCTGGGCGTGCAGCCCTGCGGTCGGTTCGTCGAGGAGGACCAGGGACCCCGGCGCCGCGCCGCTGAGGGCCTCGGCGAGCTTCAGGCGCTGCGCCTCGCCGCCGCTGAGCGTATTGAGGGGTTGCCCCAGGCGCAGGTAGCCGAGGCCGACGTCTTCGAGGGGACGCAGCCGACCGAGGACCCGCGAGTCCCCTTCGAAGCGCGCCGCGGCCTCGTTGACCGTCAGGGCCAGCACGTCGGCGATGGACAGGCCGCGGTGCTCGACCTCGAGGACCTCCCCCACGAAGCGGCGCCCGCCGCACTCGGGGCAAGTGAAGGTGACGTCGGCGAGGAACTGCATCTCGACCGTCTCGGCCCCCTCACCGCGGCAGGCTTCGCAGCGCCCTCCGGCCACGTTGAAGGAGAACGTCCCCGGCGTGTACCCCCGCTCCTTCGAGAGGGGCTCCGCGCAGAAGCGCTGGCGGATGACATCCCAGATCTTGAGGTAGGTCGCCGGATTGCCGCGGGAGGTGCGTCCGAGGGGCGACTGGTCCACTTTGACCACCCCGGCGAATTTGTCGTGCCCCCTGAGCCGGCCATGGGGCAGCGCGACTCCACCCTTCGCGCCGAGGGCCCGGGCGACCGCCGGGTGCAGAGTCTCGAGGATGAGGCTGCTCTTGCCGGAGCCGCTGACCCCGGTGATGACCGTGAGGGCACCCCGAGGGATGCGGAGGTCCACCCCGACGAGGTGGTTCCCGGTGGCGCCTTCGAGGACCAGGGTCCCATCCCCCGAGCGCCGCTCGCGGCCGCCGCGATGCCGGCTCCGGAGAGCCCGTCCCGTCGCCGTATCGGCCTTGCGCAGCGCCTGGGGCGTGCCGTCGAAGACGATGACGCCGCCCGCTTCTCCGGCGCCGGGGCCGAGTTCCACCACCCGGTCGGCGCCGCGAATCATCGTCTCGTCGTGCTCGACCACGATCACCACGTTGTCCCCCTGGGACAAGCGCCGGACCACCGCGTCGAGACGGGTAACATCGCTCGGATGTAAGCCGACGGTGGGCTCATCGAGGACGAACATCGCGCCCTTCAGCGATGCGCCGAGGGCGCTGGTGAGCGCCACCCGCTGGGT
>Ga0164313_10002921_pt1 | contig 15226 bp, 15 predicted proteins | sample GuaBasSedimGuay4_FD_113735 | JGI IMG/M metagenome (GOLD analysis project Ga0164313, IMG submission 113735) | Subseafloor sediment microbial communities from Guaymas Basin, Gulf of California, Mexico - Guay4, Core 4569-4, 0-3 cm | ecosystem: Environmental > Aquatic > Marine > Hydrothermal vents... | reverse complement strand
GGGTATGATTTATCAATTTCCTTTTTACTCATTTTCGCCAAGAAATTAATAGTAGATGTCTGCACAGATGAATCTGCTATCTTTAATTCTTCTTCTTCAAAAATCTCAGTCCATCTCATTTTGGGTTCTCTGCGTAAGTGGCTATAGGTATTTATAGCTTGGATATTTCGGATTCGATAATCTGTAACGAAGTGCGCCTTTTTTAATATCCAGTGTTTGTGAAGCAAACCCAACCGAATGATATTTAACCCCGAATATGTCGGCAGCCTTACAACCTGGGTTATTCCGACTGGCTCTATATCGGGATCTAATTGAACTTTTTATCTTTCTGTTCTTTTGGGCATCCGATATAACTTTTCTATCCTCTTCCGATAACTCTGATAATTTACGACCCATTAGGCTTTTAGTAAGTTCTGTATGCTTTTTATTGTAGAATGGGTTTCCAGAGCCCAGATTATTTTTCCTCATTTTAATGATAGTGGAAAGCCCCATTTTTAAACCACGGTTACCTTCTCCACCTAAAGTCATATTATAGCCACCGGTAAAAGAATTATACTCTTCAATTAATTCCATCTCTATCTGATATATGCTCTCTTGGCTAGGGGAACAACATAATGTTTTTATTATAAATGATTCTTCCCCGTATTTATTAAAAGCATTATATAATTTTCTATTATTAGGTCTAACTCTAGATTCCTTCCAGTGTTGAGAATATCTCTCCGTTACTGTTTTTCCAGTGACCCCGATATAAGATTTATTATCTAATGTATTAATTATGATATAGCAATAGAACATTATTTTTTCTTGACCCCTTCAAAGGTGGCTAACCCCATGTAGGCCCCAACAATAGAAGCAAATGACATATAGGCCCAGGAAATTACATCCTGTAGTTTGTCTAATTTCGTCTCCGGAACGAAAAAGAATAGAGCACCCGTCATAAGGACCATAGTGATAACAGAAATCCAGGCCATTCTTCTACGGTTCTTCCAACGGAGGGATGATGAGTTTCCGGCTAATTCTTCTTCATCTGACATTCTTTACCCCTTATAATCCGCCAGGTGCGTAATGAGTTGCCCATAGGATCTCTTCAATTTGGCTAGATCCAGATACGGCTCCGAAGCTTAAGCTGATGGCTTCACCCGGGAGAATAGCCTCATCAAATATCTCAGCTTCCAATAAACCAGAAACAATTACAGATGCTCCAAGCTGAACGCTGCTTGCGTTAAACGCGACCCCAAGGCCTCTTGCTCCGTGTTTTTGTACGGTTACTGGCACCGTCGCGGTTGTGGTATTTCTTCCTTGGATCCGAAGTGTTCGGAGAATCATACCAGGTGGAATAACGAATGGGATGATAACTTCGCTTTCGCCGCCAGTAATTACTGGAATAGAACCTTGAAATGATTGAACCCTAGAAATAATATCCATTTTATCTAATGTTACTGCATTATCCGCAATAGCATTTGTTTCGACGGCGGAGTCCTGAATGCCTGCGACGTCAACAGCATCGGGAGCGACCGATCTTATCAACGAAAAGAGGGTCCCCCCGTTCTGAATAATATCGGTTGCTGGGTTTAAATTATGAGTCCCAAGATGCATAATACTTTCAGTTGGGCTACCGTTGATTGTGATAGGGTTGCCGCCGCCGGGAGTAGATTCAATCATACTATTGATTGTCGCCTTTCCGGAATTCATTACTATACCATTACCACTGAGGTTTTCGTAAATGAAGCCGTCTATAACAAGGGTGCCGCCGTTCATAGTTAATACATCTTCGATGGTATCAATTTCTACTTCAGTATTAAAGAATTCCAGAGTGCCGCCATTCTGAACTGATCCGCCGCCGGTGATTTGACAGGATGTGTATTCATTATAGCCATCAACTAAGAAGAATTTGTCGACCTCTGAATGGTTGGCATATAGCTTTCCAGACGGAGAATCAAAGGTCACTGTACCATTATGGTGATGCATATATTTCATATCCACGATACCATCGAAAAGAGTTCCAAAATTAAGGTCGCCATGGATATGGAATCCCTCAAATGAGGTACGGACTACCGAAGCAGAGGAAGCATTTATTGTCATGTTTCCGGCTAATTTAGTACCTTCGTCTAACCCTCCCAATCTAACAAGATTGATGCCGGGAATAAAGGTAGCAGGGGTAGTATAGAGACCGGCTGCCAAAATTATGGTTTTAGGTAAACCCGAATAGGCTGCTTGGAAATCAAGATCAGTATCTACAAACACCAGATCACCGTACCCGGTTAATGTGGAATGAGTATGGGCGATTTCTGCTGCGCCTAAAGTTACCAAGGCGGCGGAAGCACTAGTTGCTCCGGTTCCACCTTCAGTCAGTTCAATAACACCTGAACCGGATCCAATATCCGACATCGGATGGATGTGGTCTTCGTGAGCCAGAGGAAATCCACCGAGAGTCGCGCCGTCGTGAACAACGACGGTGTTCTTATCGGTATCTATAGTGATTTCCCTCTCTAGACCTGTAAAGGTTGCGTTTTCTGCGGAGGTTCCGCCTCGGCGTTGAATTTCAGTTGGCATTTATCTCATACTCCTATATGTCTAAATCTATGTTATTTATGTAAATGTTTATCAAATCACCAAAGTTCCATAATCCATAGTAACGTCATCGCCGAGTGCTAGGTCCTGATTATTTACCTCATTAGAAAACCCAATGGTGTATAAAGTACCATAATCCGATGCTGATACTGGGAGTTTTAAATTATCCTGGGTGATAGTTCCGGAAGCTATTTGATCCCCTGTAATAGACCCAGGCGGAATATCATTATAGAATTCAGAAAATACTAAGCTGCTTCCGGTAAATTTTAAAAATAAATTTGGGGAGTTTGCGGTTCCACCATGATCTATTTTGTCGACATCTATCGAAGCTGTAGCTATCTTATCTTTAGTTACAGCGCCGTTACCTATCTTATCAGTGCTTATTGCTGCACTATTTATATGATATTCGGATATGGCGCTTCCGGCTATGTTAGCACTTTCTACCCCGCCCGATGCGATTTCAGAACTCCCAACCGCGCCAGTTTGAATATTGGACGATCCAACGCTGGATAATCCTAATTCGGAATTGGATATTGTTCCAGGAACAATTTTATCTCCGGAGATAGTATCGTCTACTAAATGATAGCCAAAAATAACCTCGGATTCTATCTTATTAGAAACAACTGATTGGTTCGCTAACTTATCGGTGGTTACTGAGATATTTGCTAGATGCGACTCTTGTACTGCTAACGGTCCGATTTTAGTGGATATAACAGATTCGGATCCAAGCTTCGGCGAGGTAACTGAGTTATTTAATAGTTTTAATTCTCCGACCGCGTTATCAGCAAGCGCCGAGGCTGTTACAGAATCGGCTTTCATTTTTACCGCGCTGACGCTGTTATCAGCTATCTTAGACTCTGTTACAGCAGCCGTTCCAATATTGCTAGAGGTTACTTGGGAATTCCCAAATTCAGTGGCTATAGTGACGTCGCCTAGGCCTATCATGATTGCAGAGCCTTTCAGAGCTCCGGATAATTGGATCTTGGAATCCTTCGTAATGGATACTTGACCATCCGCTGCAACCTGAATCTCCCCCGATATATTTCGGTATCTGGGGATATTAGCAGAGTCCACCACTATCATCTCGCCGGGCGATCCTAGGGCTAATTTCTCTATCTCAATGAAAGCACCATTAGAGATCATGGCGTTCGTGATGGAACCGCTTCCTGGCTCTTGGATGTTAGCCCAAGCAGACCCATTAAAATATTTCATTATTCCCTGGAGGCTGTCATACCAGAACTGGCCGACCAGAGGGTTAGATGGAGGAGATGAGTTGGAGAAGTTTTCTAAGATGGCGATAAGGTTATTTTGAGTCCCTTCCCCATACTCTGTGACCCCGCGACCAAAGAGCCTAATGGATGCTGCTGTGGCGTTAATTGAATTTTCTGGTACTGCCGCTAAAGACAGTCCATTGCTTAATACTATATCATAAGTGACAGCCATATAAGTCCTCGACTTTTAAAATTCTTCATCTATATTTATTGTTGTCGTCCCTTTTTATGCAATTAGAGACCTCTTCCATTGCTTATTTAGATAGGAACTCATATATTTATTAGCTTCTTCTAAAACCGGAGTTATGTTTAGGAACTTACATATTCTGAGGTATTCCATTTGCCATCTTTTATTCATCATAGATTCGTGTCTCACTACAAGACAATCTATAGCATCTGATTCCCTTAACGCCTTTCTATTTTTCAAATGGTATCTTAGATGGCTTTTGGTCAGAGAAGAATTAATTCGGACCTCGGGAATCATTCTATCTCTATATCTGATAAAGCCATCTGTGTTTGGCAATTCATCTAAATGCTCGCTGATTGATATTGGTAATGACTCTTTCCATTGTTTTTCATATAACAATCTAATAGCCAGATTCTGATTAGTTTCCTTAATATCAATTATCTTCGCATTCGGGAACGCTGACCTAATAGAGGCTGATCTGAGGTGCGTCGGATGAGCAAATTTATCAGGCAAAAAATCCAAATTTTTAACCGATTCCTGGAATTCTTTAACCACATGATCTCGTCTTGGACAATCACCGGTTCCGAGGTGGCGCGCGTATACACTCTTATCCCTACCAATGATCGGCCCAGTTAGACCATATTCATTCATTGCTCCTAGAACCCCAGGATAATGGGCTCGGCCACTTTTTTCAAAATTTGGGTCTTGTTTGAATTCCTTTCCCCAATACAATTCTGGGCTTAGACTTATAAGACGGGCAACAGAATTTCCGCCATTACCGGATAGGTAACACACGAAGACTATCTGTTCAGATTCAAAATCTAGATCCATACAGATATTTATACTAAGAAAATGCTTGGATTAAGCTGTCGCTCGGGATATATTTCAGATGTTCTTTGGAGTGGAAGATGTAATTTCTGCCGTCGGATGGGATGTTTACTATCCAATGACCCGAGGTAAAATCATGGAATTCAAAAAACCGCCAACCAGGTTTCAGTTTCATTATTTCTTTCCAGTTTCGATTGGTGATCCGAATTAGATAATTTCCGGTCTGGATTTTTCTGATAGGGGTAGGAGGTATATTATTTCTGAGTAGAATAATATTTTGATCTGTCAGGTAAACCTTATGGCTACTGGCAAATTCTACTTTCTTTAAATTCTCGGATGCAACAGGCGCGACTGGCATCTCTTCAAACCTTTGCCTTCCCTTCGGGCTCTAAACCCTCCCGGTGTTGAATATATGCAGTCAAATTGGATCTTATCTGGATATATTGGTTAGTCAACACCCCATTAGGGATTGGACCAGAGAGAATCTCCTGGAGTTTAGATTCTTCTTCCATCAATTTGTCCATCGACATATCTTCCCATTTGCTTCGAAATCTGCTAGGATCTATTTGAGATCTGGTCGTCTGTCTCATCAGCTTTAATCTTCTAGAAGAAGATTTCCCAAGCTTTCTAGATTCTCGCCGACTAGCTTTTTGAGTTTCTTCCGAGCTATAGGGGAGGTGGAATTAATATCCTCTTCTAGGGTTTGGATTTGTGCAGTGATACGTTCTAATTTTCTGACAACCATTTCGGTTATAGTTTTGTCATGCCTACCCTGTTTAACTTCTTGAACTGGATCTTTAAATCTTCCAGATAAAAAGCTAGAGAAGCTCTCTTTCATTTTGTCTTCTTCTTTTTCTTTCTCTTCCTTGCCGTCTTCTTGCTTCTTGATGATTTTTCTTTCGCCTTCCTTGTCGACGCTTTCAATTTCCCACGTACACCCTTCGAACTCCATAGCTATACTCTTTGCTATTTCCACGATCGGCATACCTTCGTTATAAAGGGTTTGAGCCTTACCTTTAATATTTTCTACGTCTTCTGGTTTGCATTCAAAATCGAGCCGGATACCATCAGGGAATTCGATGGTTAATTCGGAGTTTCCATTATTCACACTATCAGTGTCGGCGCCTTGTTCCCTATTACCTGGATCATTATCATCCTCGGACAAATTCGGGAAGTCTCGGTTCATTAGGTTTCGGCGCAATTTAACAGTTTCCTGCATCAAACTTAGAACCTCGGCTCTAGTGATGTTCTCCTCGAATTGAGATTGCCACGCTTTATCGATGTCAGAGAATAGAGAATCCATATTCTCTTCACTTAGACCATTGATATTTTCGATCTTCTTGCTTTCTAAGAAGGCCATGAAAAATCTTTGGTATTTCTTCTGAACCCCAGTCATCTCGACTACTAAATGTATGTGTCTACTCATATTAATCTCTTATTCCAGTAATGGTATTAAACTCTATTCTATTTATACTAAGTTTGAATATGGCGCGAGGTAGTTTAAAGTGGATGCGGCCTGTTGTATTTTGATAGCTCAGGAGGGGAGGTTGAGCAGGCAGATAGAATACAACAGGCCACAACGATTATTTATAGGGATGGGGGGTATTTTTAGGACTTAATTGGGATTTCTTATTTTCCCAAATCCATGTCCGGAAACATGCCCATCAGATCATTAATCTTTTTCGGAGGTTGTTTCATTGTGAGTTTCTGGGCAGCATCCGCTGATATTGGAGCATTCTTAGTGTGGCCTCCCAGATCATCAGTGATCAGAAGACTGGTTGGATCCCACGATAGGATCAGTTTCTTTCCGACCCCGTTGGAGGATCGGGTTTTCAGAAACTGGAACGATATTTCACCACAGTTTCTCATCGCATCTGTTTGCTTAATGCTGATTACATTATCAGCAGTTTGAATCTTGGATATGCCACCGGCGATCATTGCGTGATTGTGTTCATCTTGGTCGACTGCGCTATTATGGGTTAATATCCCATTCGCATAAAATAAATTGTCGCCGGAAACCTCAATATCAATTAACACCTGTTCTCCAATCTCCTCAATTTCTACAATTTCATCCCACATTATTCTCTCCAATTAATTTTAAACATTTTTTTAACACTCTTTCGGGTTCTTTCTTATATTCAGATTCCCAAATAATTAATAACTCATGGCCACGATTTTGAATTATCGATTCTCTAATTTTGTCACGATCCCATATTTCTTGTGCTGTTTTCCCATTCAGGAAGGTTTCAGATTTTTGATACCTCCGAGGATTCGCGTGCCAGTAATCCCCATAGAATTCAATAATCTTATTATTAAAGGTGAAGTCCGGATAGATCAATAGCTGTCCCAAAACTATAGACTCCGAGGGGTCCAGGAATAAAGCCTTCTCTCCTGTTCCATATGAACAATCAATTCCCAGTTCAGATTTAATATTATCAAAAAGCGAATTGGCTATCTTGGAGAAGCCCGAGTTACTACAAGACTTCTTGGTCCACTCTAATCTCTTTTTGGTACCCTCGACCTTTCCATATTTCTCTATGAGGCCTTCTAGGCTTTGACTTAAGCTAGATAATTTATTTAATCTCTTATATTCCCTTCTACCTTTCTCGGCGCCGTGCCTTTTTATCATGGACCCCAGGGATCTGTTATCCCTTCTTTTTCCGGTTATCTTAGAATTTGCTTCAGCAGCTTTTTGGTATTTTTTCTTCCATACCCCAGGATCAAAATTCTCAGGTTGGTTCATATGGGAATACTGGCCGAGAGTTTTATTTTTTTCATAAGTTCTTGATCGCTTTTCACAATACTCTTTCCACCTTTCATCGCCTAGCCGTTCTCTTGTTATCGCTTTGGAGGGACAGGGACCTTTGGATTTTTCAGATATAGAATTCAATCTATTTTCTAGGAGTCTAGGTCCATAAGTTTCTCCATATCTGAGAATATATGATTCTCTAGAGCAAGAATCTCTCCCGAGTCTGATTATGGATTTTATTCTTATATCAAAATCCTTAAATGTTATCTGATAGTCTAAATTCCTCTGGATTTGTTTCTTCATTACCGGATGGCTGAGGTGTAACCCTAACCCAGCCATAGATTTTTGTATTTCTTCCAGTTCGAATTCATTAGGATCATAACCCCATCTAGAAATAACCTTCTTAATATCAGTCACCTGCTTCTCCTTATCTGTGATGCTGATATTATTTATCTGAATCTGTCCAAATCTCGTGGCCTATCTGTAGCCCTGTTTCTATTGACCTCAATTCTATCGAATCATCGGCTTTCGCCGGGGATCTATGGTTGGAAGATATGATAAATTCCTTCCCTGACTTAGTTTTTACCCGATATGCCTTTCCCTTCGTCTTCTCCTTACCTAAAACCTCAACTAATCCAGTCCGGCCTCTGATCTGGTCTCCGATGTTAATATCATTAAGCGGAATCGGACCATTCTGTCTCTCGAGCATAGTGTTGGGGTCCAGACAGCGATTGAGCTGAGAAGCAGTAATCATAACACAGTTGAATTCCACTGCCAAGCTTCTCAATTCTTCGGATACATATTTGTCTTTTACGAAGAGGTTATCCATAGAGATCTTGACGGATGGTGACATCAGGTCCAGGTAATCAACGACGATGAAATCCGGAATCCAACCATTCGATAATTCAAACTCTGCCAGGTGGGATCGAATAGTCATAGAAGTTGTGGTGGAGGCAGGGAATTGTTTGATATGGAATTCTCCCATGCTACCTTTTTTCATCTGGATTGAGGTAGCTACTTGATCTATCTTTTTCAATATATCTCTCTGGGATATATTCGACATCATGGAATCTGTTCGTTTGGCTACTACATCTTCAGCCAGTTCCAGGGAATAATAAATACCATTATAGCCATTCTCAACCATATTCCGAGCCAGATTCAACATCGTCATAGATTTGCCGCCGCCGGACTCGGCAGCCATTATCAAGATTTCTCTTCTGTTCAAACCGCCTGGAAGGATATAATCAACATTTGCCCAGCCGGTGCTAATGGGTTGATTATTGTCCAGCATATTCTTGAGGCGTCCGACGGGATCTTTGAAATAGTCAAGACCTAAATCCCGGTGGAGGCTGATGGTGACTGCTTCCCTAATTTGGCTTTCGATACCTCCCCAATCTTCATCATCAATGAATTTCTGGCCATTCATAATGGTCTGTTGGATGGCTCTTCTTTTACAGAAGGTCTCTATCTCTTGAGATGCATATTCCATTGTGTCGGTGGTAACTTCCCGGGTTTCCAGGATCGTTGCCGTTTCGGCCACTATCTTATCTGAGTCCGGAAGAGAACTAAATTGCTGTCGATACTCAGAGATGAATTTGACTGCTGGTCTAAGGTCTGGATCCCAATACTCAGATTTTATTATATGAGCACAGCGGGCCCATAGGTCCGGAGATGATATTAGATATTCTAATAGTAGTTTCTGTTTGTCGTTCTTCATGTAACTCCTTAGATTTCTTTCTTATAATTATCTTTTTTTTTAGTAGTGCCCGTTGGTGCAATATATCCCAGCTTTAATAAGAGCATCTTCTCCGCTCGAACACAAACCATCAGCAACCATTCCAGCCACCCTATATTTACCATATTTTTGGATAGCGTCGCCTGTGTCGTTTAATGAACCCCAGTCCGGAAAGGAGACCTCAAATTCATTTTCTACTGCTTGTTTAACGGTTTCGTATCCGGCTTTATCATAATCTGGAACTATTATTATTTTGCGATGGCAACGCTTGAGCCTGAAGATCTGCTCATCAGTCAGGATGTTACTTAATGCACTGACTGCTCCTATTTGCTCGGCATCGAATACCCCTTCCACAACTAATAAAGGGGTTTCAGTTTCTCGATCTAACTCTGCCATATTATAAAAGAGCTGTTCTCGTTCAGCACCTCTACAGTTCAAATACTTCGCCTTTGGCTCTTTTACATTAGGGTTATACCATCGACCTTGGTAGAATATTATTTTCCCATTGTAGTAAAAGGGAATAATGATTCGATTCCTAAAATCAAGCTCGTCTTTCGGCGGGGGACCGTTGCAAAGGTAATAAGGAAGACCCAGTGGGTCTATACCTTTTCCCAATAGAAACTCTATGGCCCACTTGGTTCGAGGATCTTTTAAATCAGAATCTGTTAATAACTTGGAGCCTCTTGGAAGTTTTACTTCTTCTGGTTCCTTGATTCGAATAATAGGCTTGTCTTCGGTTTTAGACAAACCATTATCATTTCTAAAGATGGTTACCAAATGAGCCCAGTCCTGGGGTGCTATTCCAGCGGCTCCAAATAGCTTTTGCATGGCCTCATTAGCAGGACCATCAGTCCATCGAAACCGATGGCCGCATCTACCTCTGAAACAATTATATCCAATGCTGCCCATCGGGTCATCAAACTTAAACCCGGCTCGAACTTTCTTGTCGCCGCAGACTGGACACTTAAGTGGGTAAAATCCCTTTGGGCTTCTTTTACCTAATCTGAAATTCCTCTGAACGAACGAAAGCCAGTCATCTCTAATACCATCAGACATTCCCGGCATCTTCTCTAATTAAAACCAGAAAGCTCAACTAACCTCCTCAGGAACATCAACTCTGCCTTCTCTGGGGATTGAGGTAGTATTGTAATTGTGGCAGGTTCCTCTTTAAGATTCCAGCCGACCGGCTCATGAGCCATCAGGTCGCGGGCTTCGGTAGCTAATAATATTCTATCGGCTTTCTTAATTGACGGGGGTCTGGGCCAAGGCAAGTTGAATCTTTCAGCTATACAGAGCTCGACCTTAGTTTCAATATCCTTATAGTTGGTTAGCAGGGGTTTTATCGTGCTAGGAACGTCGGCTAGGTATGCCTCAGATGCGTCATGTAATAACCCCCATAGAGCATCCTCAGGAGGCACCAGGTCGCTTACTAGGACACTATGTTGGGCAATACTGTAGAAACCTTTACAATGACCGAGGAATCGGCACATTAAACTCAGGGAATGGGCCACATCCTCCATGGAAACGTCTTCGGGCCTAGGATCAAGAGGCCAAAATTTCCCACCACTGAAAGTCTGTATCCAACCAGATTCTAAATCCCCAGTTCTTCTATTTTCGTCTTTATTTTTCATATATACATTATAATACAGGAGACATTAATTGTCAAACTATTTTTACACCTATACTTATTTAAATCCCCAAAAACCAGGGAGATATGAATATTCAGAGATCTGTTTTCTATTCGAACCTTTTTACATCGGCAAAGGTAAAATGAGTACCAGGAACCGAGACCGTTGTTATGAACACCTGAATTCTAATTCCCAATATCCATTTCATAGAAAGATAAGGAAGCTTTTAGCCTCTGGTGACTCACCTATAATAATTAAATTATCCTGGTTTATAGAAGAGACAGCGGCTTTCGACGAGGAGATTAATCTAATCTCCCAAATAGGCCGAAGAGATAAAAAGTTTGGACCTCTATTGAATTTGACCGATGGTGGCGATGGTGTATCCGGTGCAAGATGGAACCATACACAGAAAAGCAAGGATAAAATATCTAGAAGCAAAATAGGCGACAAAAATCCAAGGTACGGACTTTCACCAAATCATAGCATTAAAACTAAGAATAAGATAAAAAACAAACTGAGTATGGTGTGGCAAATATTCCCGCCTGGTGGTGATGTGGTTACAGTTAAGAACCTAAAGGAATATTGTTCTTTAAATTCCTTAGATAATAGAAAAATGGGGCTTGTTGCCCAAGGCAAAAGGAACCACCATAAAGGATTTCGTTGTAAAAAAGTAACAATCTAATCAGGACTTTCGGAAAGTTTTCATATTGACATTATGCCTAATTTAAGACAATTTGTCAATAAATCAATCCCCAGGATTTTGGGACTCAGTTACCTGTAAATCCAATGGGGTTTGATCAGTAATGATGTGATTCGTTGCTAAACTCCAATATGAGCGGAATGCCTCTTCCGGTGTTTTTGCCGATGGAAACATTTTCTCCAGGAGGGGGATAGAATCAGGGGTCACGGTTACTTTAAGGACCCCTAATTCATCCGGTCCTTCAATGCTCTGTATTTTAATTCCTGTCATTTTTTTTACCTGTAAAATATGTGGCGACCGATTACGGCCACCTCTATGAAATCCTTTTTCCAGTTAGGGCTGGAATAGTCGGCGTGGAAATGGGTTGCGTGAAGCATATCTTCGGATAGACCCAGATCAGCCATTATCAAATTTGGATATTCCGTACCGATGAAGATAGCTATATCCTGGGATTCCTGCCATTTTACCTTATCTTTAGGAATATCAGACTTGCCATCCAGAGTCCAAGAGAAATGAGCAACCCACTTGCCTCTCTTCTTACTCCAGCCCTTTTTCCAAACAACCCCGCAGATATTATCTGGGTAGCTTCTGCTTTCAACTCTGCCCATGGTAACCAAAGCAACGGCATACTTCCCTTTCAATGGCTCTCCTCTAGATTCGAAATAGATATTAAGGGCCAAACATCGGAGTCTTTTATCTAGGACTATTGGCTCAGGTAGAGCATTGATATATCTCATATAGGCTTCTTTCGCCAGAGGCTCCGGGCGAATTACCCGGCCCTTCTCTGATGGGCTGGATTCTAAATATTCCAGTCCTAATTTGAGATCTTCTGGTGGCAAAGCGAAAAGATTATCCAGGTCCAGGGGTTGCATTTCGGAAATATGAACCTTATCGGTTGCCAAATAGAAATCTCTAGGAAGACTCAGACCTAGAACAAAAGCGGAGACTAGGATCAAGGTGACACCCAAATTCAATAAGGAAATTGGATTCTGTTTCTCGATCACTGATACATTTTTTTCCATACGATCTATCCTCGAGTTCTGCTGTAAATAAGAAGGTCATGTTTCCATAACCTTCTTATTTATGCTTCAGCCTAAGAGATTAGGTCAATTAACTGGCCGATGAAAGCGTTACCTTTGGCCATATCCTGCCACTCTACCAAATTGCCTTCATAAGGGAAGGATTGAATTCCTTTCATGTCTTTCCGAATTGAGCCAAGGAAAATACCGATAGTGGTGATGTTTTGTTTCTTCGCCTCGCGTACCTGTGCGAGAAGACCGACATATCTTTCGCCGGTGTACCGACTATGCATATATCGATCGGTCATCATTCCAGAAATATTTCTAGGCATTTCCGGAAGAGGAGCACCTTGGATCGTCTTTATAGCTTCTCCCATATCTAGGTTATCCATATTATCAATCGAGTCTGGTTCTCCTTCTGAAAGAAGACCGCCCTGAGTGTCGATGGTACCTCTCGAAGAACTTCTATCGTTACCTCTTTCACCATATCGGCGGTTATAGTGTCCATCTACAAAATCACACCAGCTGCTCGAATCATCACCATCAGCAACCACAACCACTGAGGCTTTTTCCACTCCTAATCGGCTGGCGACATAGGAGGCGAAAGCGTGACCCTCAACAATATTAGTGCCGCTCATTTGGTAAGAGTGGTCGATGCTCATTCGGTTTCGAATAGTCGAACCAAGCCCAGTACCGTCGTTCTCAGAAATACACAGATTCCAAAATTTCCGGAGTCGAGTTTGCACTTCCATTCGACTATGAGAGCCAGTATCTACCACCTTAATAAATCGACCGTGATTAATAACCATATTATGAAATTGGTTGATAGACTTAGGATCGGATTTATCCGGGCTGCTTTGAGTAGTGAAAGTGTGAACAACCACCCGCACATCAGCTAACCGAGCAAATTCAACAAACTCAGAGGTTCGTGCCCAAAGCTTCATTACGTCGCTGGACATCGAACCAGACCAATCTAACAGAACCACTAGGCCGTGATTTTTACCCTCTGGAGTAATCCGATGGGTAATGAAAATATCATCGCTGGTTTTGTAATTAACCAGACGATTAATATCCAAGGTTCCGGATCGCTCATACTGAACCTTTGACAGCTCAGATGCGTTTTTCGTGATCAGAAATTTCTGATACATGATATTGGCAACCTTACGGGCATTATTGATGTCTTTGGTATACCTTTTGGATACCCGTTTCTTCTCAGTTGCATCCAGACGAGGATCACCGAGGTTGAATATATCGACCTTAGTGGCAGCAGCATAAACCGCTTCAGGAGAAGCAATTTCCAAATATAATTTGTTGCTGTTAGAACCAACGGTATCGAATTGATCATGGTGATTTTTAATCTTTCCGTTAGTTCCCTCTGCTAAATGATCGTCCAACCAAGTTGTGTCGTCAGGTTCGTCATCAGGCACAGTCCAGTTACTGTCTCCAGTACCACCTTCTCCGTGTCGTTTCCGGCCCAGATCGTTTCCACCTGTTCCGCCTGAGGTATCGGACTTTCCGGATTTAGAGTTTTCTCCGGCTGACTCATCATCTCCGTTGTCTCCAGAGCTATCACCATCTTCGGAGCCCGAACCACCTTTGGATTTTTTATCTTTCTCGGAAGCATCTCCTTCGCCATCTTCGGATTCGCCATCGTCGGACCCATCGGAATCATCGTCATCGTCATCGTCATCGTCATTCCAATCGATGCCGCCGCTGCCACTCTGTTGTTCGCCAGATTCGCTTTGTTGGCCCTGGTTTGGTTGGCCTTCGCCTTCTTCCTCAGATGAGTCCATTTCAGCCATCTTCTTCTGGAGCTGATCCATCAGATCATCGAGATCTGTCCGATATTTCTTAAGGATCTTTTTGGTTGCTTTAGCTAATTTAGCTCTCTTCTTCAGGCTATCCAGGTTGCACTGTTCAACCTCCTTCTGGAAGAATTTGATGTCTTCCGGAAAGGTTCCTGTTGGGTACTGTTTGGTTAATCCAAACTTAATACCTTTACAGTTATAATTCATAATATTGATGATTTGAATAACCAAAGATCCAGGTTGCTGTTCGTCCTTATCATCCACAAAGAATTGGTTAAAAACCTTTCGTAGATGTTTTTTAGATCCAGGGTATTTCTTGGAGACCATTCGTTCGATATAACCATCTTCGATTATATTGAGAATTGGGTCTACTGGCTCATTTCCACGAGTCCAAATTGCATGGGCAACTTCATGGGCAACCAATCCAGGGATCAAATGTCTTTGGTCTTCAACCAACTGAGCTACCCGAATGATGCGATGTTTTAGGTCTATATGTGCAGGTTCTTTAATATTGGCATCAAAAACTATAGTTAAATCCTCAGCAGCCATCAGGTTACCACAGAGAGCTTGAATATTCTCCCAAGATTGCATTGATAAGCTTTGATTCATCTTAATTTATTCCCTATTTGCCCAATTTAGACTACTATTATACCACACGAATGGGGTAATAGTCAACAACTATTTCACTTAAATCCCTATTGGATAGGGATTGCAGCAAGAAAAGGAGGTC
>Ga0164313_10002920_pt1 | contig 15226 bp, 9 predicted proteins | sample GuaBasSedimGuay4_FD_113735 | JGI IMG/M metagenome (GOLD analysis project Ga0164313, IMG submission 113735) | Subseafloor sediment microbial communities from Guaymas Basin, Gulf of California, Mexico - Guay4, Core 4569-4, 0-3 cm | ecosystem: Environmental > Aquatic > Marine > Hydrothermal vents >... | reverse complement strand
GCTCCGCAAGAGGAGGACAGGATGATTAAATGACAGGACTATATTCCATCCTCGGAAAAGAAAAATTATCCTGTCATTTAATGGTCATGTCAAAACCCCGCCCGCTGAGGGCTACGGTTTTTCTTTATCTGCCCTAATCCAATTTACATTAATCCGTTGGTCTCCCATCCGTGTCCATCTGCGTTCATCTGTGGTTCTTAATTTGGTTGCGGCTTGAACCGGCCTTCGGCCTATTTCCTTTGGAAATTATGCTTCGCGGCCGCGCTGCGTATTTCGTGGTTCATACCTCTGCTGCGGCAGCCGCTTTAGAAGTTTTCCGTGATCTCCAATTTAATAAACATCTCGTTCGCCAAACCGGTGACCGTGTTGGTGACCACGTCGAAGGTCGAATCGGTGGTATTGGTTCCCGTTTCATACATACCGCCGGATGAAACCCAGGATTCGCCGACCAGATCACCCTTGGTCTGAAGGTCGTAGGTCAGCTGGCGATCCGCCGCATCGCGGTAGCGCTTGTAGACATATTCCCACGTATCGCTATCGAGGAAGGTAGCGGCGGGTTGAACGGCTACCGCATCGTCGTTGGTTGGGTTTCCGCCGAGGGCATATTCGAGCAGGTTGTCCATGCCATCCGGCTCGACATCATGGCCCATCGCGGCCGTGGTGTTGGTATCCGTCAGTCCGTAGGGTGCCGCCCAATCCATATAGAGTTGAACGGGAGTTTTTTCGGGAGGCGTGGGTCCCACAATCTGCACCGATGCAGTGAGAATGCCACCAACGGGAACCGCTCCACCCCAGTCGGAGTTTGCCATGACCATGAGCATGGCGTTGTTAATTCCTCCTGCCGGAACGGTCATGGCAAAGGAATTGGTTGCTCCGGAAGCCACCCAGGCGGGGGAAGCATCTCCATTGGTCCACGACCCGTCGCCCAGAATCAATTTTTGATGGATAAATACAGGAAACGCATTGGTATTGGCGACGTCGATCTTCCAGAACTGGCCTTCGTAGGCCTCGGTTCCCTCCATGGGGACACCAATGTGCATGCCGTTGTCCGGAAGTCCATTGGTGAAAATTATGGAAAGAGCGACTTGCGTTCCGGGATCGCCGTCAATATCCATTATGGCATCAATGGTTCCGCCAACGAGTGCCACGAGAGTCTGCAGGTCGACATCAACCAGAACAAGCGGGGATGATTCGGATGCAGGCGAAAATGAAATATCATCGATGAGTACGCCATGAGCTACATCTCCACCCTTGCCTCCAGACACCCAGATAGTATCCATGGCATCGACCGTTCCGTAGGTTTGACTGGTAAAAGAGGAGATGGCCACGCCTCCGTCAGCAGTCACGTCAAACGTCCAGGTAGTCCACTTTCCATCGCCTTCGAATCCGCCGGTTCCGGGATCATCCAGAGCATCCACTTGGCGCGGTCCTCCGAAGAACGCAGGTGACCACCAGTCGCCATCGCGTGAAAGCTCTAGACCCATTCCGTAGCCTGTGCTGGCTTCCAGCCAAGGCTTGTCAATGATCGCCACGGCCACAGATTCATCCGCATCGGCGACGCCCCAACGGGGTCCATTGAAGTTGGGGATCTCGCCAAAGTCGTAGACCTTCATGGTCACGGTTCCCGCAGTCTCCAAGGGAATGAACGTGGCGACCTCACCACCCTCAAGTAGCAAAACATGGTTTCCCGCATCGTCCGGATCCACCTGAATTGTTCCGGCTCCTGAATAAGAAGTTCCTGGCTCAAAATCCTCAAGCACTTCTGCCGACACAGCACCTGCAACCAACATCGTCGATACTACTACACCCAACTTACTCATTCTGGTCCTCCTTTCATTTAATCCGGCAGCACAATACTCCGAAACCCACACAAACAATCCCTTGTACCTGATTCCTTAATGCACCACAAGCAAACGTTTGCTTATTCCCGTTTTTATTGTAGAAACATTGACTTTAGTGAATTATACCCGCAGAAATAAGCTGCCGGCATTGGGGTTTAGCTGAAGGCGATCCGACCCCGCTGTCCCCCGCTCTGCGAGACCTAACTCAGGGAAACCTGCGCAAAATTACAATATGGGGCGTTGTCCATGCCAATAATACGGACATCTCCGGGAACCTGAACGCCCCGCTTCATCAGTACATTCATAACGCCCATGGCCTCCTCGTCGGACTGTGTAACGATCCCGTCGAAGTTCGCTTTCGAGTCCAGCAGGAACCCGGCTGCGCGGCATCCGCGATTATACGAGAAAACAGCGCCACCTTCCTGATAGACCAACGCTTTGTCTACAGGAAGACCGTTCTGGATCAAGGCCTCGCAATATCCCTGATACCGATCATCGAAATCCACGATATGGGCAATGTTCCGGCAACCCTGCTGGATGAATCGTTGATTGCGCTGTTTGGCTTCGACAGAAACCCCTTGGAGGAACGAATCGACACTCCCGCAACCCGGCCTTCCGAACTGGAGGATGAAGATGCCGACCGCATTGTGCCGCCATATTCGCGTTCCAATCGTTTTCGTTTGAAACGATAACTCCAAACAGGGAAATGGAACCAGATGTACACGGATATCCGTAAACAGAAAAAAAGCCTCCGCTGCGGCGGAGGCTTTTTGGTTTTCCAACGGTTGGAAAGTGCTAGATCATGAACCGGCGGCGGATGAAGATCATCGCACCGGCAAGGGCACTGACCAAGCCCAGCGTGGCCGGCTCGGGAATCGTCTCGATAGCCAGTACGGGGGTCGTTTCGGCGAGCGTATTTGCTGTGGCAAAATAGACTCCATGAGTCCCTACGGCATCCATGTGATCCGGCTGGAAACGCAAGAAGACATAGTCCCCGGCCACGGCACCTGCCGTGTACTGATCGGTCAACCAAGCGGCCAGTGTAGCATCAGCCGGGGCATCCGTATTGAAAATTTCATATGCACCTGTTCCTGTACCTGAAACATAGAAGTTATCCGCAATTTTTGTGCCGTTCCCTGCACTATCAGAGAAGGGGGCATAGTCACTTAAAGCAACGGCTGCTGCAGATGAATAACGAACCCCATATACATCTATATTTCCCCAAGCTTGCCACGTAGGCGCATTCAAAGAAGCCAAAAGATTAGCTGAACCAATCGTTTCACTACCCAAATCGGGTAGAATAAACTGTACAACCATCTCCCCAGACGCTGTACCCGCAATTTGATCACCTGCCTGACCCGACCAGTTCAAGCTTGTCCCCGAAGTTCCATTGCCCCGAACCACTTGATCGAGCAAATCCGCATCAATATTAATTACACTCGCCATGGAAACAGAAGTGCCCAGAGCTATTGTTAGTGTTGCTAGTAGTGTGTTTTTCATTTTTTCTCCTTATTATGGTTAATGTTTCCTGTCTCTCATCCCTTGACCAACAAGGGAACTCTCACTTACTTCAACCCACCTATATCTCATTTTTCCCGCAAGGGCAAGCAATCGTTTGCTTTTTTTAGTCCCCGAATGAAATGCGGACAAACCCATGCGCCCGCATTTCCGTTGGGGGAAAACCTCCTATTCAATGCCGTAGAAGGTCGCTGCACCGGTGGTCTCGACATAGATGGCATGGTTTGCGCCTTCGGGAGTCGAGATCGAGAGGTCGCCTAGGGCGAACGGGCCTCCGCTGTTGTCCGAGTGCGGCATGTAGTTCCATATACCAGACGTAAGGTCGTCACTGCCGACCAGTTTGCGGGCACTTAGGGGTTCCGACGCGCTGAACACCAGTTTGAGGACGCCTGCAGAAACTTGCTCAACCGAGACGAATTCGGAGTCGGCGACGGGGACATCGAGTTCCAGCGTGAGCACAGGAAGCAGGTTGGTATCAGTATTGTTGGCCGAGGCGATCTGCCAGGGTCCCGTACTGAGCTCATCGGTATTAAACCGAAGGAAGACATAATCGCCCGCCACAGCCCCGGCGTCATACTGCGCGGTAATCCACGAAACCAGAGCTGCGCTTCCAATAGCGGAGCTATCAATATGCGTGTATGCAGCATAGGTGAGATCGTTATTATCGGTTAAGGAGGCCACGTTATCCTGAAGAAGGGTTCCGTTGCCCACATTGTTTCCTACCGGCGCATAGTCGGAAGCCAACACCGTGGCACTCGAGTCGTAGCGAACTCCATACAGATCGATGGAAGCAGGCCAGTTTGCCGCACCCGGGAAGGACACCTTCATACTAATATCCAGATTGGCGTTCGAAATGGCGATCCCTTCCAGATCAGGCAACTCAAACACCAAGACCGCACAGTTGTTGCTCTGCGAATTCGCGGCATTGTCATGCCCAACGTTCAGTTCCTGTTGTCCAACCCAATAAGGTACGGCCGTTCCTGCGGCATCCAATCCAATGAAAGTATCCGTGGTGCTTCCGACAAGGGTAAATCCGGTGGGAAGCGGCGGCGGAGGCGGCGGAGGCGGCGCAACATAACCATCGGGACCCAAAACGATCGTCAGCTCTGGCGGCGTCTGGAGGGTAGTATCGCCCGAGGCGATCTTAAACGGATTCTCCGTAGTTTGTTTGCCCTCAAACCGCAGGAAAACATAATCGCCAGGCACGGCACCGGCATCATACTGGGCCGTCAGCCATAAGGCCAATTGTCCACCGCCGAGCTCGTCGGTGTTCAAGATATTGTAACCATACACAGCATAATTCGTTGCCACGAAGACATCTTCCTGAAGTAATGTGCCCGAGCCGGAACCATCATGCCCGTAGTCACCGAGAACCACCGTCGGGCTGGCATCGTAGCGAACCCCATAAAGATTCACCCCTATGGGATACGGACCGGCGGGATCAATGTAGTCCATCAGCACATCCGCAGCCAGATTGGCATTGCTGATGGCCAGCGACTGCAGGCTAGGCAACTCAAACACAAGAACCGTACAGGTGTTGCTTTGGTTGTATAGATGGTTGTCATCCCCGACAGAAATCGTCGGCTCGTTAATCCATGCAAATCCTGGGACACCATTCGTATATAAACCAATACCCCGGTCTTCGATATCCGAAGTAATGGTCACATTCGTGACGGCCTCGACCGAGATGCCCACACCGAGCATCGCCACAAGTGCGGCCGTGGTGAGAATACGTCTTGTCTTTATTAACGGTAACAATGAATGAACAGTCATGCCTACTCCTTCTAATTAATGGTTCCTTTTCCTCTCGATACTCCTTGCCGCCCCTCGCCACGCCAAGGGCGGAACCGCAACTTCTGGGAGCTTATTATCCGATTCCGCCACCCAACGCAAGCAAACGTTTGCTTTATTTTTAATTTTTTTGGTTTTTTTTCGGATAGCCGTTGACGCAACGTTCCCTATAAAAAACAGCCCGGAATGCACTTGTGTTCGTTAAGCACTAATCTGCACCAATTTACACTAATCCTTTTTAGTCCCTCTCCATTCAAATCCCATCCTATTTAACCGTTCGCATTGGTCGTTATTTGCCTTCCAAATTATGCTTCGCGGCGTTCCTTAGCGAGCCGTCCTTAACCTCTTTCCAGCAGGTTTGTTAGCAACGGATTAGGAAGGGAGGGGTACGACGGATAAGATCCGGTTTTGTAGGGCTAAAACCTACGGAAAACCCAAAAACAGCGCGATCGGCTATTCGGAATCTACATACCCCTGAATGGCATCCATGCCGGCGATGGTCTTGTATTCACCACCACATTTCCCGGTCAGCTCCCTATATCTGGAGGTAATGGATTTATCCTCATCGCCGCCTTTCTTTACAAAATGAACGACGTTGAACGCATAGGGTTCCACTTTTTTCTTGGACTTTTTTCGGGAAATTCCGCTTTTCGGGGGCGTGGCCTCCATTGCGCCGACCTTGCTATTGGCGCGAACCTCGCGGAACGCCTTGGTAAAGTCCTCGGGAACGAAGCCTACCCAATTAGATGCTGGCGGCCCTTCAATATTCGGGAAATATTCCTTGTTGATCGCCCAGGCCTGGCGTTGCAACACCTTGGGTGGTTCGCCGCGGGCGGCGCGCTCCGCATTTTCCTCATCCAGCTTCTTCAATCCCTTCTGAAAACATTCCTCCCACTTCTTGCCTGCGGAGGTCTTGTGCCATTCATCCCGCCCATCACTGCCCGCTTCTTTTGGAAAGTACCCCATGCCCGGCCATGTCCCTGCGAGCAAAAACACGGCATCGGCCTTCTCGGCCATGGCCTGCATGGAACCGCGATACCACCCTACAGGCACCCTATCCGCCTCGACGAACCGCCCGACCGGTTGCGGGGCATCCAGCGCGACTCCGTCCGGCCCCAGGGTCTGGGTGCCATAGTCCTTCGCGCCCATCCCGCTCGTCACTGCGTTGAGCGGCGCGAGCCAGGCCTTGAGTTTTGCGGCATTGGCATCGCTGGCGGGTACCATGGACGGAAAGAGGAATACGGTCTTTCCTGAGCCATACACACACACATTGAAAATAGTGGTTGGGGGAAGCCCGTCGACAATGCGAACCAGCTCGTTCTTGATGATCGTATAGGCCGGGATTCCGCCCATCTCGTCATACATCATGGTATCCGAGGAATCGAGAATCAGAAAAACCTTCTCTCCCTTGCTTTTGATGCCGAAGAGTTCGATTTCAGGAAGGGTAAACCCAATGCCGCCGATGCCCCCCATGCCCGCTCCGGCAAGACCCCCCATCCCCCCCTTGATGCCTGAAATCTCAGGCATCTTGATATCGGGCATGGCGCGGTTGACCTTGGGCTTGACGACGATGCGCTTGCGCATTTTTGGCTTGGGCCGCTTCTTGATGTTGACGGGAACCTGCAACTTCCGAAGCTGCATTTTCGGACGAACCACGTTTTTGTGGTTAAATTTCCGATCCTCTTTTTTGATTACGGTCACCGCAACAAACGATAGCGCCACCACGATAAAAACAGCATGAATTGCCAGGCTGACAAATGCCGCACTCGACTTCGCATGGTTTGTAAAAAAGCGTTTCTTTCCACTGGCAGGAGCTGGGGAGTTTCTAGAATTATCGCTATGGCCTATCACGAACCTCTCCTTGAAAAAATTCAATCCACCGTCTATGAATCGATGTCCTTCACCCGTCGGAAACACCCGACCTCTTCTACAGATAGAACTTTGGGCAAGCAACACTGTCCGGCATTCGTGGCTGCCCAATCATTTCCAGAACCGTAACACAATCGGAAAATTTAAATAAAACTCACTCCGAGTCAATAAGCAAACGTTTAATATTCAATCAATCCCCACAAGGTACAACGATTAATACTTTGACAAGCCTAGTTCATTTCACTTAGTTTACAGCTCATATTTCGACTCCATCTACACGAACGAAGGCCCGCTCATGGCATCATTAAAAGACATCGCAACCTCGCTGGATCTATCCATACCCCTTGTATCCAAGGTGCTGAACGGAAAACTAGGTAGCACGGGATGCAGCGAGACCAAGCAGCAAATGATCTTTGCCAAAGCCAAGGAGCTGAACTACCGGCCCAACCTGGTTGCTCGCTCCTTACGCGATGGCCGTACCGGATCAATCGGCGTGTTTGTCCACCCGCTGGGCGCCCCGGGATCTGATTTGATCGAACGCCTGCTGATGGGGATCAGCGCCCGCGCCAACCAGTTTGAGCAGCGCCTCTGCCTGAGCTTTTTCCAAACAGACCGCGAATTCCTTAACCACTACACCGCGACGGCACGCTCGGAGCTCGACGGCCTGCTCCTGGCTGGCGTGGCCCACCCCAAGCTCATCGACCTCTACGAGCAAATCGAGAGGAACGGGGTGCCCATCGTGACCTTGTTCCGGGATACCACCCAAATCAGCGACAACGTCAATATCTACTGCTCCGACTTCCAGATCGGATATCTACCCACCCGCCACCTGCTGGAAAACTCGTGCCGACGGATCGCGCATATCCACTCGTTCGAATCCCGCTACCAAGGCTATTGCAAGGCCCTGGAAGAAAAAGGCATACAGGAAGATCCTTCCTTGGTATACACCGCCATTGAAAGCTACGGAGCCGACACCGGCAAAGCGGCCGTGCAGCATTGGATCAATAACGGCATCGAATTTGATGGTCTGGTTGCCGAGTCTGACCACCAAGCTTTCGGGGCCATCAACGAGCTGCTCGCCGCCGGACGGCGGGTGCCGGAAGACGTAAAGGTTTTCGGGGCGGACGACTCCCCCATCTGCGATTTAAGTCCCGTTCCCCTCAGTTCGGTCTCCCAGCAACTGGAAGAGGTCGGTTCACTAGGGATTGAAACCCTCATGAAGCGGATCAACAATAAACCCGTAGATTCCGCTCTGATCAGCCCCGCCCTCTGCTTGCGCGCATCGACCGGCAACTAGGGATCCCAGAACGGATCAGTCCGAAAGGCACTGAAGCCAGATGCAATCCACCTCTACATCGCTGACCTCCTTGGCCGTCTGCTTGTCCAGGCAGGTGTAGAAGTTCAAGTGCTCGGCACCTGCGGTGAAGGAAGCCACTTCAATATCCCGAAAGTCGGAAGAAAGTTGCGAGGCTTTAATCTGGCCGCGTGGCCGAGGATGAAACCCCGCATGCAGAATGGTTCCGGTGGTTCCTTCCGGGAAAGTGGCGCGGGCTCGGATGAAGAGTTTATACTGTTTTCCGGGGGTGAAGTCGAACGGCGGTGCCATCCGGTGCTGAATGGCCCATCCGGGAGTCGTGACATACTGCACCCAGCCATCGGTGGCCGTTGCACTGTGCTTCATCGATTTTGTGCTCGTGTCGAACGAAGCAGACTGGATCAGTCGAATCCTGCCAAGATCCTTCCCTTTCAGGGACGGCGGCAAATCGGAATCCATGTCGGCGGAGCGGCGTGCCCCATATTCCTCCGCCCAGGCCAGAAAGTTCTTAGCCGGCAGGTTTTCCCCCAGATCGTTGCACCCGGCTTCCCGTGCAGTCTCGACGAAGCGGTCGGCATACTCCTTCCAGTTCGCACCCGGACGGGCGGCCAGCACACGATCCCAAAGCTGACGCGGGCGCCGCAGAACGACGTATTGCACTTGCAGATAGGCATAGCGCACCCGGCGACTCAGCTCCTCGTCCCCCTGCACACTCTCTTCGGCGGCGAGAAAATGGCGCTCGGCCTGTTCGATAATCCCCGGCGTCAGGTAGGCGGCATTGGGATAGGTGGCCTTCACCCACCGGCAAAAGAGCGGGCTTTGGGTTTCCAGCATGGAGGCGTGGATCTCATTGGCAAAGGCCAGCAGGTGCGCTCCAGCCGAGCCGTAGTAGCCGTTCATGAACTCTTCAACCAGCGCAACCCCATCGGCCTCCGGGTTCCACATGGATTTGGCCAGCACCCACATGTAGAGACCGGAAAACTCGCTGTTGCGGGTTGTGTTCGCACCTTGGAACATAATGCCGGAGGCCTTGTGGTCGGCAAAGAACTTCGTGTTGGGGGTCAGCACATAGTAGTTCGGGTAGGGCAAGAGGAAGTGCTTGAAGTTTGCGGTATAGTCCCAGATCAGCAAGCGCTTGGAAATCGCGCTCCATTCCTCGATATCCTTGCGGAACTCCGCATTGATTTCAGAATTACCCGCTGCCAGCGGCTGGCCAAAGTCGCACTCGATGGAACAGAGCGTGGTGCTCATGTTTTCGAAGGGAACCATTTCACCCTTTGGAACGGCGCGGCTCCATTCGTAGGCGGGTACGTTGATGCGGATGTCGGGATAGGTTTCGCGCACAATCTCCGCGATGCGCTGGGCGAAATGCATCTGCATGCCCTGCGGGCCGAATTCTTCGATCAGGGCTTTGCAGCCCTCGCATTGGCAATAGTTGGCGTTGTCGTTTTGGCCAACGGTAAAGTGAATCCACTCGGGATGGGCGGCGGCCTCGGCTTTCATCGCATCCGCCATCAGTCGCACCATGGGTTCGGAGGAGAAGCAGGGCTGGGCCTGGTTCCGCTTGCCATTGCGGAGCGCGTAGTATTCGGGATGCTCCTTGAAATAGGTCCACGGCGGGGCGAGGCGATTGTAGCTATGCACCAGCGTGTCGAAGGTGACGGCGCCACCGAATTTCTTGTCCATCCGCTTGTAGAACCCGCCATTGACCCGGTTGCGGGCACGCCAGAGCTGTGCTTCGGAATCGTCGTTCATTTCGCCGTAGAGGAAGTCGCGGTATTCGAGTGCCGGGGCACCGGTCAGATTCAGCCCGGGAATTTGAAGGGGACTCATCTTTGGAACGGTGCTTTCCCCGGGATACCACCAGCGGCAACCGAGCTGCTCCAGAAATGCATACACGCCATACATCGTGCCGCGTTGCCGACCCCCGGCAATCACGAGATCGTCGCCGACGGTTTTGATGCGATAGCCTTCCTCGCCAAGATCATCCACGCCGATGCCCAGTTTCGTGGCCATGGCACCCCCTCCGACCACAATCACCGACCCGTCAGGCAGGGAGGCCGCCTTGATAACGGGAACGGCCTTCCCGCCGATCTGCTGGAGATGGTCGGCCAGATCCTGGGCGGCCCACGTTTCGGACGGGCTGGCGGATTCGTCCAGGGCAATGGTTATATTTTCCGGGGGTTTCGGCGTTGCATCCGTTGTTTTGCTATCCGGGGCTGGCGGAACCGAGTCTGTTTCCGAGCAACCGACAAGGATTCCGAGCGCGACTCCACTAAGGATAAAGATGTTTTTCATGCCAAGCCCTCTCTTTTTCTCTTCCGCAGAATCTGTGGGCAAGGGCATCCATTCCGTTGCCACAGTACGCCGCACTGGATTATTAACCGCAGAAAGCGCAGAACTACGCAGAATTCATCTTGTTCGGGATCCTGCGTACTTCCGCGAATTCTGCGGTTCGTATGATTTAGGCTCCCACTGGCTTTCCGATGGATATCACCCACTAATTCAGCGGAAGTCCTCTCTTGTTTTAAATATTGTTCTGTTTTCGCTATTTCCCGCCCAGGGGTTCTTCGTGCTTGTGACGTGCAGAGCCTACCACGAAGAGCACCAGCGAAATGCTGCCGATAAAGAGGGAGATTCCTAAAACGGTCCAGCGCCCGGTTGCATCGTTGGCGAAGAACAACAGCGAAAGGAGAACCAGGGTCAGGGCCAGCCCCAGCCCGCCGACGCGCTTCATCTGGATTCCATCTTCCGCGCCACCCACTTCGTCCTCGAAAACGACGGGAGTATGCAGCTTCCTGAAGAATTCATCCACCTGGTCTTTATAGGCCTGCGGAGCCGACTTCCACCAGAAGCGCGTCAGCAGGGTTGGGATCAGCGTGGTGCCGATCGAAATATACATGCGGTGATGCCACAGCAACTTGTCCAGCACGGTGGTCAGCGGCTCGATGCCCCAGTCGCCTCCAAGTTGCATCACGATCGCAACGGCCAATCCGGCCGTCATTCCGACAATCGGCCCCCAACTTGGAATCCGCTTGGCAAAAAAGGCGACCGCCAGCGGCAAGCTGATCGGTGTGATCAGCAGCATTAACTTTAGCGAAATCTCGTAGACCCCGCCACCGCCGGAGTTTTTGGCCAGCATGAAGGCCATGAACATGGCCCAGAGCCCCAGGGACAGGTTGATGATCTTCGTCATCAACAGCTGCTTCTTGTCCGACATCAGCTCTTTTTTGAACAGACGCGCCAAGGGAGGGTAGATATTTTTGGTCACAATACCGGCGGTTCCGGTTAGGCAGCTATCCAGCGAGCTCATCGTGGCCGCAAACATCGCCACAATCACCAGGCCGAGCAACCCCGGCGGCAGTAGCTTCTTGGCCGCGATGGCATATGCGCCGTCGGCCGGATTGCTCAGCGAGGCGCGTTTCCACAACGAGCTGTTGGTCGGCTTTGCATCGATCGATGCGCCGTCAACGGCTTCGGACTCCTGGGCCATCGCCAGCGCTTCAACTTCCGGCTGGTAGTTCAGGCGGGCCACCATGGCCGGGGCATAGAAAACAAACTGGCTCAGCGCAATCAGAATGGCCGCAAAGATTGCCGCTTTCTGGGCGCTCCTGTCATCCTTGGCGGCCAGGTAGCGGTACGATCCGTTGAGGCTGACCGCCATGACCACCCCGTAGAAAATCGCACCAAAAACCCACCCGATCGTGAAGTATCCTTTGCCGACCGTTCCCCCGGTGGAGGTATAGACATGCCCCGTTTCCTTGATCAGCTTGTAGTCGCCGGAAAGCCCCGCTTCCTTGATCCCATCGAGCAATCCACCAAACCCTCCGACGGCGTTCAGGGCGAGCACCGCCAACGCAATGCAGATGGAAACCATCACTAACGACTGGAGGCTGTCGGCAATCATCACGCTCCACGACCCGCCCGAAACCGAGTAGAGCAAAATCACCACTCCGGCAAAAAGAATCACCACCGGAACCGGAATATTAAATACTGCCGAGATAAAATTGGAGAGGCCGAGTAGCATTACGCCGCCCCAGAAAATTCCGCCCAGGCTGCCCGTGTAGCTGTTCACCTGCTCGACCACCGGGCCGAACCGGTCGCGCACCGCATCCAACGGAGTCACCGCCCGGGTGCGGCGCATGAGCTTGGCAAAAAAGCCCGCCTGGATCAGTAGCCCGACAATCGCGCCAAACGAGATCCAAAGTGCGCTCCAGCCCGCCAGATAGGCTTGGGCGCAGTTGGCCGTAAAGGTGATGGCACTCACCATCTGCATGAAGATGCTTAACCCCAAAACCCACCAAGTGGTCTTGCAGCCCATACGAATGTAATCGCTGATGTTCGAGCTGCTTTTGCGGGAAATCAACCCGATCGAGGCCATCAACAGGAGGTAGACCCCCAGAACGCCAAGGTCAACCGGCAGGGCTTCTACCCCTTGGAACATTTCTTTAATTGAATTCATCACACAAATTCCATTTAGGCGCAGCGCATCCAATAGCAAACGATTAACTAAAGGAGAAAATATAAGGTCTTCCAGATAAATAGTCGACAGAAAGTTTCCCTTATTTCATTCATTAAGCGATCTTTGGCGAAGAAATTAAGGCTAATTCGTAGCGTTGGCGTCCTCCTCCACCGGCAGTGGATCCCGTTGCAGCAGGGGAGCTAAATTCGGTTTCAAAATATTGAAAGTTGTTCGCAGGGACATCAACGACTAGTGTTCCGGTTTGATTTTCTAAAAACGGGTTTCATAAAAAAATGACGAATCAGAAGACAAACAGAACAACCGTTGGGCCGAAGGATGCGGACATCATCGGTTCGGACAACACCGCCATTCAAAAGGCCATCGACCAACTAGCCCAAAGCGGTGGCGGCACCGTTCGGGTGCTCCCGGGAAAATATGTCTGCTCCGATGCCATTCGGCTTCGTTCCCATATCCGGCTGGTCGGCGAGATGGAGTCCTCCCTTCTCGTGCATGGCCCGATCCCGGCCAGCCTGCTGGCCTGCGATGCGGATATCGGCGAAAAACAGATCACGCCGGTTTGCGCCGATGGCTTCAAGCCCGGCATGGGTGTGGTTTTGCGCGACCGTTCCAAGCCGAATACGCTTGCCACCATGCCCCTGACCATCGACCGGATCGAGAACGGCACGCTTTACGTCAACGACTGGATTATCCACGACTGGTGCGCGGAGAACGGGGGCTGCGTGGTCGCCTACACCCCGCTGATCCACGCCTACGAGGTGGAGGACGTGGTGGTGGATGGCTTTACGCTGGACGGATCGGTCGAGCATCCCCCGGCGGAGCTCGACGACCTCTGCGGAGGAAACCTCTACTTCCGCCGGACGCAGGGCGCAACGGTGCGCAATGTGGTCAGCCGCCATGCCTATGGAGACGGCATCCGCTTCGGCCAATGCCAAGACGTTGTCGTGGATGCATGCGAGGCGCACGACAACCTGAACTATGGCATCCACCCCGGCAGCCAAACCCGCCCCGTCCATGTTTCGAATGCACATATCCACCACAATGGATCGGACGGCCTCTATATTTGCTGGGGCGTCCGAAACAGCGTCTTCGAGCATTGCGAAATCCATCACAATGGCCACCGATTGCATCGGACCGGTTTGTGTATTGGCCACAAGGATACGGACAACCTGATTGCAAACAACCACATCCATGAAAACCACAAACACGGCATCCACATTCGGAAAAAGACCGAGGCCAACGGGGCGCACCGCAATCTGTTTCGGGACAACCTGATCGAGAACAACGGCGCACCGATGAGCGAGGTTCCGGAATGGATCAAGAAGCTAGAGCCGAAGGATACGCTGACCGGCTGCGGCATCTATGTGAACGGCATCACCCATGATCTGGCCTTCGAGAACAACGCCATCCGGGAGACCCGCGAAGGCGAGGCCCGGCTCCAGCGACGCGGCATCTACATCGCCCCCGGCGTTTCCGGCACCCAGCTCAAAAACAATACGATTGAAAACCATCCGGACGGGGATCTCGTGGAATAATGCCGGGCTGGATCGATTGACGGAACCAGCGGAGGAACTCTAGAGCGGCTGACGCAGCAGAGGTATGAACCACGAACCACACGAAAACAAATCAATAACAATCCGGGGAACGCTTTTGTCTTGTCCCGAAATAGGTTGTCACTTTGGAACCATGACTGATTCATATGGCCTAGAAATGGTAGCCAACCGCTAAACCAAGCAGCAACGAATGTAGTTCACTTGCAACAAAGTGAAGAGTAGGTCGTACACTTCAATCTCTCAACGCTACAGCAATGGCAACGCTTCCACGGCATAGAGAGGAAGCGATAGGAGTTCGAACTGAACATTTTCCACCGAGTCTCCAGATCGTGCTTTGACATCAACCCTCATTTTCGACGGAGGGTTCAAATCAAAGCGAATGGCCCGTTTACTCCCTTTTTCCAGAACAAACTGCTGAAGCGACTTCAGCGATCCGCTGGCTCCCGCCTTCACTTCCACGGGAAGAACCTGCATTCCCTGCGAGATGACATAATCGACCTCGGCATTGTTGGCCCGCCCTTCCCTCAACCAGTAATTAAGCTGCGGTTTGCCGCGACCCAAATAGGCCAAATGCTGGCCCACAAACTGTTCCGCCAACGGGCCTTCATTCACCAACACCTGCCCGACCGCCTCTGAAATGTCATTCCACCGGCCGCCGCACAGGTAATTGACGATTCCCACATCCATGAAAATCAACTTATAGATCTCGTCTGATGCCTCGGCGGAAAGAGGGACTCCAGAGCAATGGGAGGCGGTCACCTTCTGGCAAACCTGTGCGCGGCTCAATAACTCCACTCCTGCTTTTATTTCACGCGAGCGTTCTTCCCTGGAAAGATTTACGTATTTAATCTTTCTTCCG
>Ga0164313_10002919_pt1 | contig 15227 bp, 11 predicted proteins | sample GuaBasSedimGuay4_FD_113735 | JGI IMG/M metagenome (GOLD analysis project Ga0164313, IMG submission 113735) | Subseafloor sediment microbial communities from Guaymas Basin, Gulf of California, Mexico - Guay4, Core 4569-4, 0-3 cm | ecosystem: Environmental > Aquatic > Marine > Hydrothermal vents... | reverse complement strand
CCTATCCACACTCGTCGCCGGATTGCGACGAGATCCTGTTCTACGTTGAAGGCAACTTCACCTCGCGAAAAGGCGTCGGGTCCGGGTCGCTGACCCTCCACCCACGAGGGCTGCCGCACGGCCCGCACCCCGGCACCTATGAGGCCTCGATCGGCACCAAGCGCACCGACGAGCTCGCGGTGATGATCGATACCTTCAAACCGCTGCTACCGACTCCGTTTGCCTTGGAGATCGAGGATCTGAACTACAACACAAGCTGGGTACGGTAGGAAATCGGAATTCGGAATCCGAAATCCGAAATCCGAAATTGCGACGTAATCGCGAACAAGATGCCTCTCGCACGCGTATGATGTGGTGATGCAGCGTTCGCAGAGGCGACTGACGTTGACGTTGGCGCCTGGGATCCTCGCGTTTCTGATTGCCGCCTTATCGGTCGCGGATATGTTTCTGCCGCGCCCGTATGACGGAGTCATCTTGGAGGCGGATGTTCCGGGAGCGCGGATCGTGCGTGCGGTGGTCCCGGACTCCGGGGCTGATCGTGCGGGCATCCGCCCGGCCGATGTGATCGTCGGGATCGACCGCGCATTCCTGGATTCCCACACCCACGCCCAGGAGCTTTTGAATCGTCACCGCATCGGCGAGTTGGTCCCATATCTGGTGCGGTCGGGCGGCAGTATCTTCGAGGTCGAGGTGGAGCTTGGTCGCCGGCAGATCGGCGGCACCACCTACCTCTACGCCGCCCTCCTCGGTTTTCTCTTCTTCGGCGTCGGTCTCTTTGTCGTTCTGCGACAACCGCGCTTGCCCGCGGCTCGGGTCTTCTTCACCATGTGCAGCCTCTTCATGCTCTTCCTGGTCTGCCGGCTGCGTCCCGCATCCTACTCCTGGGTCGACACCTTCGTCCTTACCACCGGAACGATGGCACTGCTCTTTCTGCCGGCGGCCTTTCTCCACTTCTTCCTGATCTTCCCGCGCCCGGTGTGGGAATGGCGCCGCGACCCAATAGCCGATTTTCTCGGCTGGATCGCGCACCTCAGCTCAAGGATGCTACCCATCTATCTCCTGCCGCCGCTCGTGTATTTGGGCACGGTGCTGTGGGCGCGGCGCACCGGGAACCCGCTTGCCTTGATCAGCGGCGCGCCGATGACCAACTGGTGGGTGATGGTCGGCTACATGCTGCTCGGTCTCGGCGCCCTCGGTCTCAGCGCCCTCTATCTGCCGGACAGGCTTCAGCGGCGCGGTGCTGGGCTGGTCTTTCTCGGCACCCTCTTCGGGGTTGTTCCCTTCATCGTTCTGGCGGTCGCGTTTCCATCATTCCTCAACACCGAACGATTTCTCTTCTACGGGGTGGTGCCGCTGATCCTGGTGCCGATCACCTTTGCTTATGCCATCATCCGGTTCGGGTTTCTGGACATCAAGGTCATCCTGCGCAAGAGCCTGCTCTACACCATCACCACCGCCATGGTGACCGCGGTCTACGCCCTCGGAATCGCCTCGTTCCAACTCCTCTTCCGCGATACCCGACTGGCGGACTCGCCGTACTTCCCGGTGATCTTCGCACTCGCTATCGTGCTCCTCTTCGAGCCTCTGAGACAGCGGCTGCAAGGCCCGGTCGATCGGTTCTTCTTTGCCGATCGTCTTCGCCTGCAGCGAGCCATGGTCGAGATGGGCGAGGCCATCACCCGGGAGGTGGAGATTGGTCCACTGGTGACGCAATTGGTGGAACGGCTTCCCGAGCTTCTCGGTTTACGGTTTTCGGCCCTGTACCTTGTATCAGACGACAAATTGATCCGACAGGCCGGTTCGGAGGATCTTCCCGAGGAGCTCCCGGTCATCGGCATTCTCCACGACCAGCTCAAGCGTCAGGGGTCGCTGGTGAGGTTGGAGGACCTTGCACCACTGCGCCTGCTGTCCCCCGACGTGGAGGATCTGAGCTCGAAATTGACCAAGGCGGGGGTGGAGCTGGTGGGTCTTGCGGCGACCACTCGGCGAGTAGTCGGCCTGATGTTGTTGTCCGGGAAAGCGGGCCAGACCGCGTTTGAAAAGGAGGAGCTGCAGCTCCTGCGCGGCCTCCTCAATCAAGCCTCCATCGCGCTCGAAACCAGCGTCCTCCTCGACGAACGCACGCGTCAGGCGGAACTCGAGCAAGAGCTCAAGATTGCCGCATCGATCCAATCGTCGCTGTTGCCGGAAAAGCTGGCGGCCGCCGACGGTTGGCGGCTGGCGGCGGTTTGCCGACCGGCGCAGGAGGTCGGTGGAGATTTCTTCACGGAGCTCCCCGGACGGGTGGATGGAGAGCACGTCGTGGTCTATGGTGACGTCTCCGGCAAGTCGATTTCCGGAGCCCTGATGATGATGGCGGCCCACGAGGTGCTCAACTCGGTGGCGCTCGCCAACCCGGAACCCGAAGAGCTCCTCCGCCTCGCCAACGAACGGCTCTACAGCCTCCGTGGCGGGCGAAATCGGGCGGAGTTCCAAGCGGGCAGCTTCGTCGCTCTCGGCTACCTCGGTTTCCGGGCCGGTGAAGGGATGCTGTCATATACCCTGGCGGGCCAACCGCCTCCCATGTTGCGGCGTGCGTCCGGTGTCATCGAGTGTCTCGATATGCCGGAACATCGGGTCCCCTTGGGAGCGTTGAGGATTGGCGGCTATCGAATCCTCGAAGCCAGGTTCGGGGTGGGAGATCTGGTCGTCGCGTACTCTGACGGCGTTGTGGAAGCGCAGTCTCCGGACGGTGAGTTCTTTGGCGAGGACCGGTTGGCACAGAGCCTGGGATCTGCGCCCGCCAATCCGCAGGACGTGGTGAACTATCTTCTCGAGGAGATCGAGGCATTTACCGGCGGCCATACTCCATACGACGACGTGACCCTGCTCGCCGCATCGTGGTCTCCGGACGTTGAGACGTTAGAACGTTCAACGTCTAACGTTTAACGTTCAACGTTATCGTTGCATCGAGGCCATGAAATCGAAGGGCGTCTCGGTGTAATTCGCGGGTGGGTCATAGATGCCCGCCGGCGGATCGAGTTCCTCGATCGAGACCGTGGTGTCCGAGGATTTCACCGTGGTGTTGCCCATCATGGTCATGACGGTTTCCTGCTCGACCACAATTCCCTTGATCGCGCGCATCTCCCTGGCCGCGTCGGCCATTCCAGGTTGGAGGCTGACCATCTCCTCATGCAAGTGACGGTAAGCATCCTGGTCGAGGTCGACGTCAGTCGTTGCCCACATGGTCGCCTCGGCGCTCATCATCTTGGAAGTCATCGTCATCTTGTAGAGCCGGACCTTCCAGTCACCGATCGTCTTGTACTCATCGGTGGGTGTCACGGTCATCTCGAAGGTCATCATCTCCAAGAATCCCTTGGCCATTTCCGGCGGGAGAAGCTTTTCCAGGTCGATCGGCAGATCGAGGATGCTGTACGTCGTATCGGCATGATTGACGACGATCAGCTTGCCGATGTCGGTGCGGACGATCGTGGCCGTGTCGCCCTGATCCATGTACATGCGGTCCGCGCCGATCCAGGTGGTTTGTTCGACGTCCGAAGGTGGTTGAGTCTGGCCCATCATGGTAAAGCCATCGCGGTGGTTCATTTTGACGATCTTGGTGTCCGCGGCGGCCGCACCGGCGGTCAACAGAACGACGAATAGGACTGAAAAAGTCTTGCGAGCGAGCATGTATACCTCCACATCAGGGGTTCTCATTCAGCGCATGGTATCCCGCGCCGCGTCCCAGGTCCACAGGCTAGCCGCGTAGGCTTCTGCAAAAGTCTGCGAAACCGGTCACCATTGTGACCAGGCGCTCCTCGATTTCGGGATCGGTGAACCGTCCGGCCTCGCCGAGCGCCTGGTTGATGCCTGGGATGAAGCATCGTCGCCCGAAGAGATGCGCGTGGCGGTACTGAAAAACCATCTCGATATGCTCGACCGCACGTACCGCGCCCCATGGACCCGCCGAGATTCCGATAAATGCGGCGGGTTTCTCGTAGAGGCTGTCAGGGAAGCGCAGCATGTCGATGAAGTACTTGAGAACGCCGGGGAACGAGCCGTTGTATTCCGGCACCACGGTCAGGATGCCGTCGGTCGCGAGAATGGCGTCCTGAAGTGGGGCGAAGCTTTCGGGTTTTGAAGCATAGCTCGAGCTTGCAAAGAGCTCATCCGGTAGCTCGGACAGGTCAACGAGCTGAGTCGGCTCGGCGTTTTTTGTCAATGCCTCGAGAACCAGGACCGCGACCTTGCTGGTGTTTGATTCGGGACGGTTAGTCCCGGAGATGACGGTGATCATTGAGGTCCTCCCGAGTGGGTCGTAGACCCATCACCGTGAACGGTCGATGGCGGAGTTCCATTCCCCGATCGAGTAGAATGCCCGCGGGAGGGGTCATGATCCTGAAACGCGTGTGTGTGTTGACGGCGGTTGCGGTATGGGCCCTTGCAGTTGCTGGGTTCTCTGCGGAGACTATTCACCACGATCTCGAGGTGCGGATCGATCCGGCTGAAAACGCCGTCGAGGTGGTGGATGATCTCAGCCTGAACGGGGCGGTAGTTGCAGACGATGGTGGGGCCTACCACTTCGTGCTCCACGCCGGGATGGCGCCACGGGTTACGACCCCAGGTTGGCGTCTGGAGCCTGCCGAAGGGCCTGTCGAGGCTGATTTTTTCGGTATCAACGCGACCACGGAGACGGTGTCGGAGAACGTGCCTCTCGAGGGTTTTCTGTTGTTCCACGAGGAAGGCGCGGAGGAGCCCGTCGAAATCGCCTACGGGGGTCGAATCGAGCATCCGCTCGCGACCCAGGGTGAGGAGTATCAGAGGAGCTTTTCCGAGACTCCCGGTCTGATCGACGACAGGGGAGTGTTCCTCGCCGGTACCAGCTTCTGGGTGCCGACCTTCGGCGACGGTCTGATGACCTTCGAGCTCGAGGTCAAGGACCTGGCGCCGCCGTGGGACGTGGTGTCCCAGGGTCGCCGCACGCGGCACGAGATCACCGAAGACGGTCTCCGCGTGACCACGTGGCAGCTCGACCATCCGACCGAGGAAGTTTACGTGGTGGCGGGGCCGTGGCACGAGTACACGCGCCGGGCCGGCAAGGTAGAGGTCTTTGCGTTTCTTCGCGAGGACGACCCGGCGCTCGCCCAGCGGTACCTTGACGCCACGGCGCGCTATATCGAGCTCTATGATGAGATGCTGCCGCCCTATCCTTACGCCTCCTTCTCCCTGGTCGAGAATTTCTGGGAGACCGGGTACGGGATGCCCGGATTTACGCTCCTCGGCCCGCGGGTGATCCGCTTCCCCTGGATACTGACCTCGTCCTACCCACACGAGCTGCTCCACAACTGGTGGGGCAACTCGGTCTATGTGGACTCTGAAACCGGCAACTGGTGCGAGGGGCTCACCGCCTACATGGCGGACCACCTCTTTGCCGAGCAGCGCGGCGAGGGCGCCACCTACCGCCGTTCGACTCTCAAGAAATTCACCGACATGGTCTCGACGGGTGAGGATTTTCCGCTCACCGAGTTTGGATCGCGCTCCTCTGCCGCGTCGGAAGCCGTGGGCTATGGCAAGTGCCTGATGCTTTTCCACATGGCACGGCGCGCGGTGGGGGACGACGAGTTTCTCGCCGCCCTCTCCCTGTTTGATCGTGAGCACCGCTTCGCCCGCGCCTCCTTTGAGGATATCGCGAATGCCTTCACCGATGAAACAGGGGGCGATTGGGTTCCCTTCGTCAGGGAGTGGGTGGAGCGAACCGGCGCACCGCAGATCGAGATTCACGAGGCACGGGTCGAGGAGGGCGCGCCCGGCGAGGCGCCGTGGCGGGTGGCGGTCCACCTCCGTCAGGTACAGGACGAGGAGGCGTTCCCGATCTCCGTGCCGGTGGCAGTGACCGTCGAAGGTCAGGAGCTGCCGGTGTGGGCCGAGGCCGGTTCCTGCGGACGCGACTGCATCATCGAGGTACCGTGCGCGTCTCGGCCATTGCGGATCGACGTGGATCCGGCCTTTGATGTGATGCGCCGTCTCGATCCTCTCGAGGTTCCCCCGGCCCTATCGACAGTCTTCGGTGCGGAGGATCCTCTGTACGTGCTCCCTGCAAAGGCAGGCGAAGCGGAGGCGGCCGCCTGGCGTCGGCTGGCTGCGGACTGGGAGCAGCCGGACGAGCCGCGGATCGTGCTCGACAGCGAGATCGAGCAACTGCCCGACAACCCGACCTGGGTCTTTGGCTGGGACAATGTGTTTGGAAGCGAGATTGCCCGCCAGGTGGCAGAGCAGGGGGTGGAGCTGACTGCCGAATCGGTGAGTCTGGCGGGTGACTCGCTGGCCCGCGGCGATCACTCGATCGTGTTGGTGGCGCGGGCCGCCGATAACCCGAAGAACGCGATCGGTTGGGTTACCGCGGCCCCGATCGACGCCATACCCGGTCTCGGCCGCAAGCTGCCGCACTACACGCGGTACTCCTACCTCGGTTTCAGAGGCGACGAGCCCGAGAACGTGGCCAAGGGAATGTGGCGGCCGCTCTCATCGCCGCTGGTCCGCAACCTCTCGGACGGTGAGATGCCGGCGTTGCGATTGCCGGAGAGAGCGCCCCTGGCCGAGCTACCTCCGGCGTACGATGCCGATGCCCTGGGACGGACGGTGGCGGCCCTTGCGGATCCGGCGCTCGAAGGACGAGGTCTCGGCTCTGAGGGCCTCACGCGGGCAACCGCGATGGTCGAAGCGTGGTTGGCAGAGAGTGGGCTCAAAGCGGACGGTGACGGGGGATACCGTCAGAGCTGGCTGTGGACAGGTGGCGAACCGGAGCGGGAGATGGATCTGGTCAACCTCGTGGCGCGGTTACCAGGCGCCGACCCCGAGCTGGCCGATCAACCCGTTCTGGTCCTCGCCCACCTCGATCACCTCGGTCGGGGTTGGCCGGATGTTCGTTCCGGAAACGAGGGGACGATCCACCCCGGGGCGGATGACAACGCTTCCGGTGTTGCTGTGCTGCTCGAGCTGGCGCGGAGGATGGCGGCGGAGCCGCCGCGGCCGAGGCCCGTGGTTTTCGCGGTGGTTACCGGCGAGGAGGCGGGTCTTGTCGGCTCGCGCCATCTGCTGAAGTCGTTGCGGCCCGAGGTCCGTCCCTTTGCCTGCGTCAATCTCGACACTGTGGGCCGGCTCGCGGACGGCAAGCTCTACGTCCTCAACGCCGACACCGCCCGCGAGTGGCGATTCATCTTCATGGGCGTCGGCTACACAACCGGGGCGCCGGTCGCGGTGGTCTCAGAACCCCTTGACGCCTCGGACCAGGTGGCGTGCATCGAGAAAGGGGTGCCGGCGGTCCAGCTCTTTACGGGTCCGACCCCTGACTACCACCGGCCGTCCGACACCGCCGAGACAATCGACGCCGACGGTATGGTCACGGTGACCGCGGCGGCGCACGCAGCCGTCGGTTATCTGGCCGAGCGCACCGACCCGCTGACCGTGACCATTGCCGGGACGGGTCCGCCGAGTGCTCCGGTCGCGCCGGCCGGGGCCGGTGGGCGACGGGCGAGCCTTGGCACCATGCCCGATTTTTCTTTTGAAGGTGCGGGAGTCCGCGTGCAACAGGTGATGCCGGGCTCCGGTGCCGAGAAGGCGGGTATCGTAGCCGGGGACGTCATCATTGCCCTCGACGACGAGGCGGTGGCCGATCTCCGTTCGTTTTCGACTCTGCTCAAGAGCCACGCGCCTGGCGATCAGGTCGAGGTGACGGTCTCGCGGGACGGCGAGGAGATCACGGTGCCGGCGGTGTTGGGCGAGCGGTAACGGCGAGAGGGTCAAACATTTGAACGTTGAACGTTAAACGTTAAACGTTCGAACGTTCGAACGTTGAGTATTGTTTGGTAGCATGGGCATGCCGCCTTGCGGCGAAAGCGAATGGGGAGGCGAGATGATCATATTCACCGATGCCGCGAGAGAGAAAGTCCGCGAGTATATGGACATGAACGAGACCCCGGCCCTGGGTGTCCGCGTTGTGGCTCATCGGTTCGGCCGACACCAGTTCCGATACGAGCTGGCGCTGATGATGGAAGGTGAGACGAAGGACGAGGATGTGGTCGTCGATCAGGATTCGGTTACCGTCTATCTCGACCCGCAGAGCGCCGAGTGGCTCGAGGGAACCACGGTGGACTTTGTCTCCGACACCACCGGGACCGGATTTCAGTTCAACAACCCGCAGGCCGAGGTGAGCTGGGACGATCCGCTCGCGCAACGGGTGCAGAAGGTGATCGATGAGCGCATCGCGCCGTCGCTTGCCGGCCACGGTGGATGGGTCGAGCTTCTCGAGGTTGACGGCGACGCCGCCGTCATTCAGTTTGGCGGAGGCTGTCAGGGCTGCGGAATGTCGCAGGTCACTCTCAAGGAGGGAATCGAGTCGGCCATTCTGCAGGAGGTGCCCGAGATCAAGCGGGTGCTCGACAACACCGACCACGAGTCCGGCGCCAGCCCGTACTACGCGCGCTGATAGTTCGTCTCCGTGCCCGGTTTCTGGTTGCGCGCTTCCGGCGGTGACGGGGTTCGTTCTTCATCGCGTGTCCGCGGGAGGATGCCAGGCACGCCGGCATGGGTGAAGCACCGTCGCCAGCGCGTGGCTCATGGCCTCCTCCTTCGGATGAGGCCTGAGCTCACTCCGCTGCCGCCGGCGGTTTGAGGACAACGTCATGCCGGGATGCCAGGCACCTCCGGTGAAACGCGCCCGGGATGCCAGGCACCTCCGGTGAGCGCGACAGCGCCACGCCGACTGGGGCTTCCCGGTGCCGGTTACTAGTTGGGGGACGGCAAATTCGAAATTCGAAATTCGAAATCAAATGCCGCCTCCGTTCTCGAATCTCTCAGTCCTCGGTTTCGACTGTGAAATCTTTGCGCCGGGCGGTACATCACGGGTCAGCCAGACGTTGCCGCCGATGACTGCGCCTTTGCCGATCGTCACGCGTCCGAGGACGGTCGCGCCGGAGTAGATGGTGACGTCGTCTTCGATCACCGGATGACGGTCGATGCCCTTGATGGGGTTGCCGTCATCGTCGAGCGGAAAGCTCTTGGCCCCGAGAGTGACCCCCTGGTAGATCCTGACTCGATTCCCGATCACCGAGGTCTCACCGATGACCACACCGGTGCCGTGGTCGATGAAAAGGCTCTCGCCGATCCTCGCTCCGGGGTGGATGTCGATGCCGGTGAGGCTGTGGGCGTGCTCGGTGATCATGCGCGGGATCAGCGGCACCCCGAGGCGTTGCAGCTCGTGCGCGATGCGGTGGCAGGTGAGCGCGAGGACGCCTGGGTAGCAGAAGATCGCCTCCGATGGGCTTGGCGCTGCGGGGTCGCCCTCGTAGGATGCCACGGCATCCAGGGCCAGCAGGCGGCGAAGCTCGGGCAGCCGTCGCAGAAATTGCTCGGTGATCTGTTTCGCCTCGCCGAGACACTGCTCCGGCACGCGATCGCCCTTCTCCCGTTCGCAAGCGAAGCACAGCCCGCGGTGGATCTCGTCGATCATGATGATCGCCGCGCGGTGGAGCGCCGCTCCCATGTGGTAGCCGAGGCTCTCCTCGGTCACATCGCGGCTGCCCACATATCCCGGGAAGATAACCGACCGAAGCAGCTCCACCATCTGCACGACCGCTGTGCGTGACGGCAACGGGTGGCCGGTGAAGGTCTTTCGCAGCGGCGTGGCGAGGTGCTCGGCCTGCGCCTGCAGCTCGTCAACGACCTCGGTCAGCACCCGGTCGATCGCGCCGATGCCGTGGTTGTGCGGAAACTCAGCGAACTCCATATTTGCCATGGCTGCAACTCCTGTCAGTGCCAACACGCGTAGCCGCGTTCCTACTCCCGCCAGACGACATCCGTGTCGCCCGCCGTCCGCGGGCTGCGGCCGTCTCCATGCTTGTGCTCCGTCCCTCTGCCCGTTTGGGTGCCCGCGTCCGTGCTTGTGTCCCGGGGAGGGGAGGCCGCGAGAGGATGCCAGGCACGCCGATTCGCGGCGAATCGGGATGCCAGGCACCTCCGGTGAAGGCGCTTGTCCCGCGTCACGGGGGCTGGTGGCAAATTTGAAATTCGAGATCTTCGCGGGTGGGCGGCATTCCTAATTCCTAATTCATGCCGATTCGGTACTATCATTCATCGGCGCGAGTCTCTGCGGCGAGAGGGAGAATGGCATGACCGAAAAAGCATTCCAGGATTTCTATCCGGACGATCTGAGCTACTGCTACGGCTGTGGGCGGCTCAACGAGGATGGTCTGCAGCTCAAAAGCTATTGGGATGGCGATGAGACGGTCGCGGTCTTTCATCCGCGGCCGTCCCATATGGCGATTCCGGGATACGTGTACGGCGGGTTGATCGCGTCGCTCATCGACTGCCACGGCACCGGCACCGCCGCAGCGGCAGCCTACCGTGAGGCGGGTCGCGAGATGGATACCGAACCGGCGTTTCGCTTTGTGACCGCGTCGTTGCAGGTGGATTACCTGCGGCCGACACCGTTGGGCCCGGCCCTCGAGGTGCGCGGCCGGGTCGAGGAGATCGGCCCGCGGAAGGTGATCGTCAGCGCGACGGTGTCGGCGGAGGGAGAGGTCTGCGCACGAGGGAAAGTCGTGGCTGTGCAGATGCCCGAGCACATGATGCCGTAGGAGTCCGTACCACAGAGCCCATTGTAGTGTGGGGCTATAACACAAGATCTGTGGCGGGGCTCTGCGGCACGGACTCCTGAGGATGCGCTGCGCGCATCCCTGGATATTAGGTCAATGCGAAATCTCTGGAGGTTCGTGCACGCAGGCTCGAAAACTAGCCGATCGAGGAAACTCTCATCTTTCTCAGAAAACCGCGGCGATTGAGCGTTCGACGCTCAGTCGCCGCGGTTTTCTGAGCTAGAACATCCCGCCCTGGCTGCCACCGCCCGTGGCACTGCGCTTGGCGGCGCGCTTGCGGTCGTCGGTGGAGAGGTGGCACGCCTTGTACTTCTTGCCCGAGCCGCACCAGCAGCGGTCGTTGCGACCGAGAACCGGTATGGCCTGCTGCTCGGGTCCCAGAACCAGACGTTGGAAACTCTTGCGAAGACTCATGGCTGCCATCCTCCGCGGCCAAACGGCCGCTCAAAACGCCGGGAGCTTAGCAGAAGGGCCGGATTCGGTCAATTAGACGAGAAATCGGACAGCAGCGAGGAAATATCCTGTGCTGCGGATGTGTAAACTAAGGTGCCGCGCATCAATGAGCGCAGAGCCATGACAACGGAGAAAAATCATGTACTTCGATCCCATGTATTTTCTGTTTATCGCACCGGCGTTTTTCTTCTCGTTGTGGGCGAGCTGGCGAACCAAGGCGAACTTCAAGATCTACTCGAAGGTGCCGGTCTCATCGGGAATGAGCGGCGCCGAGGCGGCGCGCCAAATACTCGACGGCGCCGGAATCGACGATGTCCAGATCACCCGTTCGCGCGGAAGAATGCTCTCAGACCACTACAACCCGATCAAGAAGACCCTCGCCCTGTCGGATGGCGTCTTCGATTCGCGCTCGTTGGCCGCGGTCGGCATTGCCGCCCACGAGGCGGGCCATGCCATTCAGCACGCCGAGCACTACAGCCCACTCAAGCTCCGCTCGATGCTGGTGCCCACGGCTAATATCGGCTCCAACATCGGCTACTTTGTAATGCTGGCCGGCCTCTTCATGTCGTCGACCAACATGGTCTTGGTTGGCGCAGCGCTGTTCTCGACGGTGCTCCTGTTTCAGATCGTGACCCTGCCGGTGGAGTTCGACGCATCGAACCGGGCCAAGGCGCTGGTGGTCGAGCAGGGCATCGTCGGTGTCGATGAGCGCCGCGGGATGGACAAGGTCCTCAACGCGGCGGCCATGACCTACGTGGCGGCGGTCGCATCATCGATCGCGACGCTCCTGTACTTCTTGGTCCGAGCCGGCCTCCTCGGCGGCAGGCGGGACTGAATCCCCCGCCCGCCGACCGCGGGCCGGGCCCCGCGGCTCTGGCCTTTTTTGGTGCGCGCGTCCGAGCATGTGCTCCGGCGAGGCGCTGCCGCGCGAGGATGCCAGGCACGCCGCCATAACGTTGAGGACAACGTCATGGCGGGATGCCAGGCACCTCCGGTGAGCGCGCCCTCGCGGCCCTCGCGACGAGGCCCTCCACGACAGCGCCACGCCGACTGGGGGCTCCGGGACCCGGCTACGGGTGAGGGGACGTCAAATTCGAAATTCGAAATTCGAAATCTCTCCCTCTCCTCAATCAAACAGAACGGCTTCCTCGCCCTCCTCGGCTACCCGGCGGTCGGCGAGCTCGAGGATGAGGTTCCTCCGCACCCACAGCGCCTTGAGCTGGGTCTTGGTGAGCCAGGGGCCGAGGTTTTCCTCGAGGTCCTTCTCGGGCAGGGCTCGGAGGGAGGTGAGGACCTTGCGTGAAAAGCGCTCCAGGGAGGCTTCCCTTCGCAGCTCCTTGTGGTTGCGGAAGGCGCGGGAGGCGTCGATTTTGTAGATCTTCCAGTCCGGGGTGACCAACAGGTTGTTGACGTTGTTGTAGTCGACGTCGTAGATCAGCTGCAAGAAGAGCCGGATGGTAAACATCTGGTCGTTCCAGGCCACCATGTCCGGGGGGTGGACCTTCCTCACCTTGAGCCGTTCCCACTCGGTCATCGCACCCTCGATCCACAGCTGGAGAGATCCGACCTGACGGCCGATGCGGCGTCGGACGGTTGGAGGCACGATGCCGAGATCGAGCAGCTTGTCGAGCTCGTAAGCGGCGATCTCGTACTCGAAGCTATCGGTGAACTGGAGCTCTTTTTCCCCTCCGCCAAAGGTTTTCACCGGCTCAAAATCGTCGATCGTCTTGAAGAGGGCGTAATGGATCTGTTCTCCGTCGCTCAGCTCCACCTTCATGGGGCGGGTGACGGCTTTGGTCTTGAAGCTCTTCATCGAGACGATCTCTGCGGAGTGGAGAAAATCTTCCGCCTCCTCACCGTGGAGGGGAAGGCCCCATGCGGGCGGGGGTTCAGGTTGGGCGGTTTGCTGGGCCGTGACGAGAAACAACACAACAATTGCGCTCAGCATCGTCGGCCTCCGTTATCGGTTTTCGCCTGATTGTACGCGCTCATCACAATCTGTGTTTCACCTCACTCTGCCACGATCAGGCGAACGACGCGGCGGGCCGGCGCCCGCAGCTTGTTCTCGGCGACACGCTTCGCTGACAGATTCGTGTACTCCACCTTGAACTTGATTGGCTGCGCGAGGGGTCTCCCCCCCTGAACGTCGATCGTCGCCACCGTGACTCTGGCCTGGAATGCGACATCCTGCTGTCCCATGTAAACGAGCGGCCGTTCACCGAGGTACTCGACCCTGACAATCACAACATTGCGCGCGTAGGGGCGCAGCAGGCGATGGATCTCTCCCGGTTCACGAGAGGTGTCGCCGGCGAGAAGGTCCGCCGCGCCGGGGAGGCTGTACTCGTCGACCAATGGGATGCCCGCAGTGGACAACGCCTCCTCCATGAAGGTCTCGGCCTCGCCGGCGAAAACCGTTTCGCCGACAGCGATGACAATCGTGCCCGTCGGCGCCGGCATCGGGGGAGGAGGTTGCCGGCTGTTGTCACGCTGCGGGACGTCTCGGGGCCGGTGGATATTGGCGCTGGCGGGTGGCGGGAGCTGATCGGCGTCGCGGCCGGGGTCGGTGATCGGGATCGGTCGCGCGGTAGGTGGTGCCAAGGTCGGCTCCACGGACGGCGCGGCTTCGGCGGCAGCCATCTTTCGGTCTTCTGCGTTCCCAGGTCCCGTGGAAGAGGTTGCCGGGGTGGAATCGGCAGTCTCGACAGGAATGGGTGTGGCCGTCGGGAGATCATGATCGATCAGGCGCGTCGCGGCCTCGAAAAAACCTGACCGCCATGCGAAGAAACCAGCGACCACTACCGCGGCCAGGCCGAGAACGACGACCAGCGCCGCAATCAGCGCGAGGCTGGTTCCCCGGCGCGCGGTCGGCTCGTTTTCGAGCGGTGAGGTCTCCACTATCAGCGGCTCGGTTCGCGCTGCTGCTGGTGAGGTGTCGAGTGGCGGAGGGGGCGGCGGACCGGGCGGTGAGAGGTCTCCGGACATCGCCGTGGTGGGTTCGGTGTCCAGCGTGGGATCTGCCATCGGTTGTGGTGGAGTTGCCGGTGGCGATACGGCGAGACGCTCGACGAGGTTGCCGGCGGCCCCGCGCGCCTCGAGATATGCCTCGAATGCGCCGATGAGTTCGCCGCAGCTCGAGATCCGCAGGTCGCGGTCCTTGGCCATCATGCGCGCAACAACTGCCCGGAGCTCGGGGTCGACCTCGGGATTGAGTTCGCCGAGGTCGGGAGGCTCGACATCCACGATCTGGCGCAGTAATGCCAACGGACTGTCAGCAACGAACGGCGTTTTCCCGCTCAGGGCCTCGAAGAGGGTGACGCCGAGCGAATAGATGTCGGTGCGATTGTCGACCTCCTGGTCGAGGCATTGCTCCGGCGAGAGGTAGCCCGGAGTGCCCATGAACATCCCGGTCGCGGTGAGACGGGAGGCGGCGGCGCCCATCAACGCGAGGCCGAAGTCGGCGATCTTGACCAATCCGCGGTCGTCGATCAAGAGGTTGGCGGGTTTGATGTCGCGATGGATGATGCCCTGCTCGTGGGCGGCCTGGAGCCCGGAGGCGGTCTGGAGGGCGATTCGCGCGACCTGTTCCGATTCGAGTTGGCCCTGGGTGCGAAGGATGTGCTGAAGACTGCTACCGGAGACATACTCCATGACGAAGTAGTGGAGGCCGTCCTCCTCGCTGACTGCGTAAATCTGGACGATGTTCGGGTGGTTGAGGCTGGCCGCGCTTTGTGCCTCACGGATAAACCTCGCGACCTGGGTTGGGTCCTCCATCAGATGCTCGCCGAGGACCTTGATGGCAACGAAGCGGTTGAGGGATTCCTCATGCGCCTTGTACACCACGCCCATTCCACCCCGCCCGAGTTCGGCAACAATGCGGTAGTGACCGATGCGTTCCACCATTTCCAACTCCTTGAAGCTCTTTTGAAATGCTAGCACGGGGCGGACGAGTGGATGTGGCCGATCTAACCCGGTCTTCTCACCGGGTGTCTACTGCGGGCTGCGAATGGCAGCCATCTGTTGTGCTTTTCGCAAATCGTGCTCCTCAACGTAGTGCGACTACGCCTGCGTCGCCCGATTCGCAAAAAATCCAACATCTGACTACCCTTCGCAACCCTCGTCACGAAACCCGGTGAGAAAACCGGG
>Ga0164313_10002918_pt1 | contig 15228 bp, 17 predicted proteins | sample GuaBasSedimGuay4_FD_113735 | JGI IMG/M metagenome (GOLD analysis project Ga0164313, IMG submission 113735) | Subseafloor sediment microbial communities from Guaymas Basin, Gulf of California, Mexico - Guay4, Core 4569-4, 0-3 cm | ecosystem: Environmental > Aquatic > Marine > Hydrothermal vents... | reverse complement strand
CCAATTCCTCATCGGACTCAACCATGACGGTTCTTTTGTATCTATTACCACCTTTAAGGTAGATAGCTTCTACTCTAACCAAAATTCTTTTTTCTTTCGGCCTATTCTTTATCTTCTGATTTAATTCTTCTAGAAGGTTCATTTTTATTCACCTTTTACCGGAAACCAGATCTATTAATAAATCTGTTAATTTTTGAATTTTCTTATCTAATTTATCTATCTCGCTTCTGACATCGCCTTCGTGCCCGCCGAGATGGGTTTTAAGATCCTCTAACTGTTGTCTGATATTCGGATAGTTCAATTCTAAAGTGGAAATCCTTTTGTCCAACCTTTTGTCTAGTTTTTCAAGAGCATCTTTCCATTCCCTATCTTTACTGGGAATTATTTTATAGATGCCACCTGCGACAGCTACTGTTATTCCTATAAGGGTCGCTGCGGCTGGCCAGCTTAAACTTAATAAATCCGCAGTCACGGAGGTCTCCTATTTTGTTTTAATAATTATATTTATCTTCGGGGACACACAGAATGGCTCAATCCCAGACTATTGCTGCTATTTCTATCTCAGTAGTGCTAGACAATACCTCATTTTTTTTGGCGTTGAATTTCTGAAGTACCCCTAGTTTAATATCTTTCCCATCTGAAAGTACCGTTTTTATTTCGGCGGCGCTGTGCATCTTATATACTTTGGGTTCTATAGTACCAATAATATTATCTCCTTCACTCAAGAAGTCAGATAAAGACAAGAACAGATCGATGTCAGTTAGCGAAATAATTGATGACTCCCCAGAGCTTAAACTTCGGATAACCAAATCACCAGAATCTAATTCTAACTCAGCAGCAGAACTGATGTCTGAATTAACCTCTATTATCAAATCCCCGTATGATTGGGAAGAGGAACCGACTATCTCTATAGCTAGAATAATGGAGCTATCAACAGTAACTGAAGCCGTGTATATTGTGGCGTCGTCAGTCAGTCCTGTTAGATCAGAAGTCCCGATAGCCCCATTTAAATTAATTCCTTGTGATGCTTCAGTAAGAGGCCGAGAAGAATAATACAAATCTTCTCCTGCGGCTACAGCACCAATAAGATTCAATTGATCCTCCTCTGCTGAGTCATATATATGAGGAAATCCTAAGCTACTCGACTCAAATCCGTATACTATCTCTGCGTGGGCTAGGGTGCTCAATTCAATAATTTTTTCTTCTATTAGAAGCCCTATATGTTTTCCATCTAATTCCGCTGCTGAAATAGAAGAAGAGATCCAAACAATAGAGCTATAATCATCTGAAGAACCCGAAACATAACATTCTGTATCCGGGTAATATTTGGCTATAAGATCTATATAATCCATTATTCAAATTCTCCTATGACAAACCCATTATTATCCATTATAGAATCCAAATATTGATTAGATTCTCTATTTATATACCATGTTCCAGAAGACGAAGAGGTGCCAACGCGTAATGAATAAGTTACTTCGGTGTCGCAGGCTGGAGAATCAGTTATCATCATGGATACACTACGTGGCTGAGTCTTGTTGCTCTTATATAGGGATTTGACGCCTATGCAGGTACTATCTCGAAATAAAGCCAGAACTATATCTTTAGAGTGGGCTGCGTATATAAGTGAGATAGAGATCAGAATCTTCTTGGTATCTGATGATGGGGTTATAGAAGAACTGAAAAGCTCGGTACCCTCTGTTATCTTTGGGGTACTATAATCTAAAGGAATTCTGGTGCTCCCTTTACCCGCTGGGATATTCCCATATTTTAGAATCCTGAATGCCCCGGGTATGTCGGAAAAAGATCCTAAGACATCATTGAGATCTTCTTCTTCCGGGGAGATAAAACACAGAGAATTATCCCAGTTCTCTAGTATATCATCGAGAGCATCTTCCTCCGGTGTTGTAATCGGGTTTGAAAAAATCAGGCTTACCTCTACTCCGTTCTCTATGGTTAAAGACTCACAATTCCCTATAATAAGAGGATCAGCATTAATAATATCCTGTAGATTTCCGGGGCATAATATGAAATCAGCCGAAGTTTTTAAATAGGTATTCATATTAGGAAACTCTCCATATTTCTAATACCACTTCCCAAACACTTGATGCTGTTCCAGAAATATCTGTTCTAAACTCAAAATCGTAAGTATGCGGCCCAGCAGATAGGTCTCGATAAAAGGTTCTATCAGTATAATATCTCTGAGAGGTTCCGGTGCTGCCAAAATTTCCAGCAGCATCTTTAGGCTCCTGTTTATGGATCTCATTAAACGCTACAGAGTCCTCTAGAAATCGGGCCTCGAAATCATTTGATACTGAATTATGATTCCAACCATAGGAAATTGATACCCTATATTTTCCAGCCGGAAGGTTTGTGGTGGTGTGGGATAATTTATTTAAAAAAGTTGTCGATGTTGTCGTGGTTACTCCAACCGATTCAGCCTTCTGAAAATGCTGGCCAAATACATTTTCTACATCAACCTGACCGGATCCAGCATCAGTAGCTTCCATTCCGATAAAATTAATCGTGCTATGTGGACTGTTGGATACCAGAACATCTTCTTCCTCTATCAGGATAGTACTTCCAGAACCTGGTGGGCCGGCATCTCCATCTGCTCCGTCTACGCCATCAGAACCTTTTACCCCGGCCGCTCTAGTCACCGAGAAGGAGGAGGATGAATGAAGATTATTTCCGGTTCCAGAAGCAAAGATCTGGAGGGTTATATATTCTCCAGCAGTTAATTCTGCAGTAATCGCATTACTTAAATCATTAATCTCATCATCTTCGCTTGCTACTCTTAAGCTACCGGGTATTATAGTTGTATCGTCTATCACCGCCTGAGCAGATATAGTTTCTTCGCCGGCATCGGCATCGAAGGAGATAGAGAAGAAAATAAAATATAATCCGGACTCTTTGATTAATAGTCTTTCAGTATTAACGCCATCGTGCTCTAAGATTGAACTATTATTTTCTACATTTACAACATCCCATAAAATATTAGTGGGGGTTGTTTCAATAGCTACTGCGCCACTTATGCCTACTAGAACAGATGCCATGTCCTGATCCAGGATTGTTTTTTCCCAAGATAATCCGGTCACAGAAAGACTGTTAGCTGACAGAATATACCCGTCAGTTCCGACAGATAAATCAACCCATGAAGATCCGCTATATGCTAATAAGTCACCCTTCTCTTCTAACGATATTGTCGTATCCTGTAAATTCGTAACCGTTGTAGAATGAGGATTTATAGTTGATGTCAGATGGGAATCTATCTGCGCATGGGTATTAGTGCCGATCCCAGAGAGATCTGCATGCTCTGAAATCCCGACCTTCCCCCAGTCGACATTATTAACCCCAGTTTTTCGATACAGCTCACCATTCGACCTAAGAAATAAAGATCCAACGGGAGCAGCCTCTCCTGCTCCCGTTGCTGGATCCGCTGTTCCCGGGACGATTAAAACTACATCATCAAGACTTAGGGCCTCTATAGTAAAGGCATCATCAATATTAGCCATTCTTTACCTATTAGTTAGCGGAAACAATACCAAGTCTCTTACCGCCGACATCTACTGATCCGTTTGCGGTGACAAGAAGCTCTAAGTTCCCTGTATTGACTTCGACCACAACATCCAATCCAGCAATCTTGCTTCCAAGCCGAAGGTTAGCATATTTCGTCGAATCAACATTACCAGCCCCATCATGAACCGCCAAAATTTCATAGGCTGTTCTCTTGGTAGAGGTAGTTCCATCTTCGATGACAATCATCCACTTAATCAGGTCTCCGGCTGCAACAGCAATGGAGTCCACAACTGTTTGGGTTACAGCGGGAACGACAACTTGAAAAGAACTATTCTGTTCGTCTATGTCGCCCAGGGCTATATCTATAGCGTCGATGCTAGAAGCAACAGATTCTCCATCAGTAACGAAATTGTCTTCGGTGTAGGTTCTGTCGCCGACCGCAGAATTTAATTCATCGACTGCATCGGTAACTGATAGAGTTCCGGCTGCACCATTGGCGCCGCCAGCAGCTAGATCATCAGAGATCGCATAGTTGCCGCCGGTGTTGGTAATAGTACCATCACCAGAAAATGTATCCAGTTTACTAATAGCAACTTCTAAATTATCTCCAGTGGTGATAACATATTGGTCGGTGTAGCTTGGCAATTCAGATCCAGCACCGGTCTTCCCGATGAAGGCCCGAATGTATCCTAGTTCGGCTGCGCCGCCCGAGGACCCAAATTGTACCCAGTTAGTGCCATCGAATACCCACTGTTGTTCAGCAGATGAACCATCTTGAACCAGGAGAGCGTCGCCGTCAGTTGCAGCGTTGGAATCTTCGGTGAGGGTCCAAGATCCGCTCGATCCGCTGACAATATAGACATTCTCGTTTCCTGTCGTGAGATCTGTGTATAAAATTCTGGTCCCGACTGAGATGGTCACGCCATCGACGGTGTCCGCTACATCAGCCGCGGCCTCTGCTGCTGCAATAGTAGCATAAGTAGTGCCGTCTCTAACTAGAACAGGTTCTCGCCAAGACAGGCCAGCCGCAATAGCATCAACATATTCTTTGTTAGTTGATTGTTTCCAATCTGCTGCGCTGCTTCCGGCGGTAGACCACTTATAGTAAAGCTGCAGAGCATCGGTTTCTGCATCGGTTCTAAGAAATAAAGAACCAATAGGCGCTGCATCCTGTTCGGCGGCATCGCCACCTGGGGCGCCAGAACCCTGTAAAATGTATATTTCTGAGCTAGAGTCATCTGCCTCTACTGCGAGGCCGTGAGAAACTCTAAATAAATCTATAGTCATTGATCTTCTCCCTGGTTAATATTTGACTATCTTATTTATCGTTTGATGGGAATTACAACCCCATCAACTGTGATAGTATTAGTTTCATTATTTGTAATCTCTAAAATATACTGTGTCCCAACTATGCTGAGACTAACACCATATTTTATTTTGTCCCCTAGATTAGTTCCTCTATTCCAGGTGACAGTAGTTCCTTTCTTTACTGAGTAAACCTCAGCGGCGTGGTGGTTATTAGCAACATCCTCAATAACTGAGAAAAGCCACTTCGCTGCCAATAGATCGGCTTCCAAGAGAGCTCCAACGATTTCGGTGTTACCCGGAAGAATCGTTCTATGATATTTCGGAAGGGTTGTACCCGATCCAGAACCTCCTCCTCCGCCATGGCCAGCACCATAGGCTTGTTCGGCAATTCCAGGTTCGCCTTCCATTCCCTGTTTACCGTCTTTACCTACAATTCGTTTACATGGACTCCAATTTCCATCGGGTTGTCTTAAACGGAGTCCTCCGTCTTCGACACCATCAATCTCACAAAATTCCCACTCTAATGGTGGACCTTCTTCACCCTGTTCACCCTCAGGCCCATTCGGACCTTCTGGCCCAATAGGACCAGGTAAACCCTGTGGTCCTAATCGACCACGAGAACCTAAATCCCCCTTTGGTCCAATTCGACCTTCGGAACCATCAGGACCTACGGGTCCCATCGGGCCTCGAGGGCCGTCAGATCCAGGTGGACCTACTGGTCCCAAAGGACCTGATGGACCTTGAGTGATTTCGATCAATCTCTTAATATCGGACGCTTGGTGTTCTTCTGCCCCCTCTATCACAAACCCATTTGGAACCTCTGACTGGTCCAAAATAAATATATTCTGATCCGGTAGTTTTAGATCTATAGCATCCACTACAAAACCATCCGGAAGTATGCTTTCTTCTAAATCTAAAGAAAATCCTTCTGGTAGAATGGTATCCAGATCATCAGTCATTATGGGGATACCAAGTTCCGCCGAGTAAAATAACCCTTTTTCCGGTTGTTGGATTGGTTGCTGTGGCGCCCTCTTTATATCCTGAGGGGGCTGATTCTTTAACTTCTTCTATCTCGCTTTCCTTTGGATCAGGTTCTGGATCAGGGACACTCTCTAAGATTGTGTCGTAATCTGATAGGCTGAGGCAGCCATTAACCATAACCATTTCTTCTATTTTATCTACTAACTGTTGTGCTGCCTCATCAGTTTTTATCTCTTTTCGGACACAATCAATTATCTTCATTAGAAGAGGGGTATCCATCATAATTTCTGCTGGGTTCTCAATCAGGTCTGTCACAGGTGGTAATTCAACATCTGGAGATTGTTCAATTTCGACAGCGGGTTCTATTGATGAGTCCGGAACTATAATCGGAGCAGGCTCCTCGACTTCTGGAACGTCTGGGGTGAGTTCCGGCTCTGGATCCTCAACTTCTGAATCCTCTGGGTCCTCGTCTGATTCCTCGTCCTCAATCAGATCATCGCTATACTCATAGGTTTCGTTATCCAAGGAGAATTCCAATTCCTCTTCTACATTATCAGAGACTATAATTTCCTCGTCTGTTGGCTCTAACGGAAGTTCAAATTCCTCATCCATAGTTTTTCGCCTTTTATTTAATTCCGCGAGAATGTTACTCATTCATACGCTCCCGTCTGATTTAACGTCTCTACTATTAGGACCCTGTAATTCTTTTTCGGCTTTGCCCTTCCTTGGGTCAGTTTCAGTATGGGGCTTTTTCTCATCCTTGCCAACTTTTCCAGTATCAGAGTACTTCTTAAGAGCTGAATCAACTTTATCCTTAGATTTAACAGGATCAATGGGTTTAATAGTATCTATACTATCTAAATATGCCTGCTTGGCAATCGCTGTCAATTTCTTAGCTTCCTGTCGTCTTTTCAGCTCTCGTTCTACGCCAGCCCGACGTTCGATCTTGTCGATCTTGTCGGCTGAAAATACAAATTTTTGACTGGGAACATAAGCATCAAACGGGCTTCTTTTAACTGGTTCCAGTGTTGTACTATCACCATGTCCTGAATGTTCAGCTTTGTCTTCGTAGTCTGTATTTAGAGCATAATGGATTGGCTTTTCATCAGAGACTTTTTTCTTTTTTCCGGTATCCAGAAATGCATTAAACATACTCATGGTAATAACTGATGTTCCGCCCCACATACCCATGGATTTGTTACCATCCAGGCTACCGGTTACGGTTGGAAGCCGAGGGGTATCGGTTCCGAAGTCATTAGAGAAGTCTGCCGCGTTAGTTGATCCGGCGGTGGCATCTTCATGGACTGGATACCTCTTACAGCCGCCATCGTGAGTTGGACCGTCTCCGCCATGACCAATCTTTGTTTTCTTAACCTTTTTCTTCATCGGGATTCGTTCCCGAACATCAGCAATATTAGATGCACTGGTTACATCGCCATCAGCGTCCTCTTTGAAAACCTTATTTAAAATCTTTTTAGCTTTCTTTACTGCCGGATCGTTCATTCTCTCGATCTCAGCCATAAATGAATCAATCAGTTTCGTCATCAGACTCTTCCTTCGATTTTTCTTGATAAAGGGTTAATAGAAGCTCATAGTGATCTTTTTGATTACGGACATCTTGGAGAGATTCTTCATAATCAGCCTTATTCATCTCGATGATGAATTTAGATTTACCATTTACTCGACCCTCGGCCATCCGACGATGAGGCCCAGCTAAATTATAATATGTAGTATATTTAGCCACCGGGAGACCTGCTATCGACCTGAGTTCATCTATTGTATCTGGATCCAAGCTCATTCTTTTATAATTCCCCGGGAATTAGGTCCGCCCTTTTTACGAATCTTTTCCAATTCATCATGAGCTTCAATTACAGAATCCATAATTGCATGCATTGCTTTATTGTTTAATCTCTGTTCTGCCTGTCGCCACCAAAAAGGATCGTCTTTACCTTTTATACCTTTGGCAAGGTCTTCGAATTTCCGAGAGAGGTTCTGTTTAGCCTGAGAGAGTTTCATGCTGCCCATACCACTGATCGAAATTTCCGGGTCCATTGGATCTTTCGGATTCATTTTATAGATAGTTGTTTCTTTTAAAGTTCCCTCGAAGACTCTGCCAAATTTTCGTAGAAGATTATCAGCAACTAGGCTAACAGATTCCGGCGTGGCCCTTTCAGTATTCTCTAGAAGATCCTGAATTGACCTATGATAACAATTTCTGATAGCATCAGCCGAGAAGGCTCTTTCAAATCTGGACTCAGAGATACCTCGGCTTATCAATTCATCTCGTAGGGAATTAAAGAATCTTTCATCCCATTCATCATTACTGATCATTTTTAATTCTAATAAAAGATCCATATTATTAACCCTTGAAGTAATTTTCTAGTCCCATTTTGGAAGCGATCTCGAGAATTTCTTCTCTACCATTACCCTCTTTAACAAGCTTAGCAATATCCCTAATTCTGGTACTAAGAGCGGGTTCAACAGCAGCAAGCCCAGCAAGTGCTTCTTGGATCTGAGATACCGCGTTCGTCGAATTGTATTTCCCTACTAAATCGGCTAGAATGGAAATTGAACAATCAGCAGCGGTCTTTAGGTCTTGATCTTCCAGGGCCTCGCGCATCTTGATAGCTTTTGCCTTGGCGGATTCGGTGGCTGCTAATCTGACTCGGTTATGATTACATGCCGGACAGCAGACCTCGTTAGTATTAGGACCGATTCTTTTTCCGAATACGTGAGCACAATGAGCACATTCTAATTCAGTCTTCCGGCTCCCAAAGTCAGAACGAAGTTGTCTGATAGCTGCGCCATCATTATCACTAACCCCTTCAAAAACTGGGATATAGACTTCTCTGAGTTTCATCTATTATCTCTCCAATGTATTATCTTATACCACTTATTTATACTAATTCAAAATTTAATTATCGATAATTATTTTACTTTTTCGTTGATGTCTCTAGGAACAGGATTCGCGTCGGATAATAAATCAGATGCTTTTTTAGGGATTCCGGGTTCCCGATCAGATCTCAGTTTTGTGTTTTTCATAGCTTTGAGGTATGCTATTGCTGATGAGTCAATCTCCGGGCCTACCCCTTCGGCTGGAGGTTCTTCTTCCGCTGATAGATCAACTTCCGAGTGATATATCTCAGGGTAAACAATCTCTTCTGGCTCCATATCAGGGGATTGATTTACGGCTTCAAGTAATCCGCTAACCCCTCCGCTGCTACGGCCGTATTTGTGGGTTATTGAAATATTGGCGGCTAATACTAACAGAACGGCTAGTGGATCGAAAGCAAAAATAATTATTAAGATGACGAATCTAACACCTTCATCTGGATTTATTCCCAGCGCCTCAGCCACATATTTGATAGGACCTAAATCGCCTTCCTGTTCGGTTAAAGTACTCTGGGTTTCCGAAGCGATTTTGGTCTGTTGTCGAAGTAGGTCAAGTTCCTTTCTCTTCGCCCTTCGATTCTCTTCAATCCCTGCACTGATGCGAGTTCTTTCAGGTTGTTGTTTAGCTCTTTCAGCAATTTTCCTACTAGCATAATTTTCTGGATAAGATGCGATTAATGAATCCAAAACCTTAATCTCCGAGCGATAACTAGAGGTCTCATCGTCCAAAGCTTCAATCCGTTCTCTGATTAGGATAACATCTTCTTGTGAGAATTGTAGTTCTATCTTCTGTAGTTCAATCGGACCCTGAACATCTAAATGTCCTTTGCTTAAGAATCCAAAAATGCCCATTGAGGTGATAAGCATTACAGCCAGAATCATTGTAATTAAGGGATACCGGATGCGGGCTGGCGAATAGTCCCAGGTTTGATACACCCAAGATGTTGCTATGAGTTTCCCTAATTCTAGGGAGCTGGCCATGACCACCACCGGCCAAAATGCAGCAGCGAATAGGGCAGCCAGCCCAACAATAGAAAAATACGCGGCCACGCCAGCAATTGCTAGAGCAGACAAGAGAGTTACGATGATCATTAACATTATTATCTTTCCCCACTAAAAAAAAGAGCATATCCGAAGATACACTCTTTATTTATACCATTTTGAATTTTAAGATGGTGGGTATATAACAACCTCTATATTAGCAGATTCTAGAATAGATAATAGAATCTCTCTATCCTTATCTGAGATTCTTTGGTATCTTTTACTAAATACCAATCGTTTGATGCCAGAGGCTACGAGGAATTTCGTGCAATCCACACAGGGTTCTAAATTACAATACAGGGTAGAATTATTAGTAGGCTCTTTGCATTCCAATAATGCTCGGATTTCAGCATGGAGCTCGTGGAATTTTGACCACTCATGATGTTCAATCGGATCAAATGTCTCCTTATCGAAGCGATCGCAACAATTTAGCCGACCGCTTTCTGTCCCATTAATCCCAGTGGAAATAACTCTGCCATCCTTGACAACTAGGGCACAGACCTGTTTACTGACACATTTTGAAAGCTGTGAAAGTTGCCACGTTTGATCTATAAAGATCCTATCTAATCTTTCTATTTTTTCTCTAGAAGAACCAAGCTCGCTATATAGTTCGAGATCCATCATTCTGGATGCAAAAAAAGTTGATTTCCTCCTCGTCTGTACGCAATCAATTATAAATTGGCTGGCTGATAGAGCATCATTAAAATCTTCCTCCCATATCAGTATATAATTAGGATTATTGGATCTTTCAAAATCTATACAATATTTCGCCTTTTCTATCTCTTTTAAGTAGTCGCCCTCGTTAAATTTTGGAAATTTAGTAAAGTCTTTGTGCCAATATCTACCATTGTACTCAATTATACAATTTTCTATAAACAAATCATGTTTGAAGTTGTTTCTATTGGGATCATTAAAAACAGGAGTAAAGAATTCTTTATTCTGGTAGCCAAATACCTCAAGAAGTGATATTATCTCCCTTTCAAATTTAGACGTCCCGGAGTGAGAATTCGATACCGCAGAAGCAAGGCCGCCCGGCCTTCTGGATCTATTCCAGGAATTCCTATATTCTGGATCGTTGTTAATTTTTGATTTTATAGTTTTATCATAAGAATTGAATTTATTATTTATTATCTCTGTGGCTTCTTGTTCAGTATAACCCCGGACACAGTAATGTTCAATAGATGTATTTCTATATTTACCCAATTCATTAAAGTAGGAGACAAATTTATTAATGCTACTTATATTACCAATATCTAGTTCTTGGGCTTTCAGATATGCTTTTTTAAACTGAAGCCCTTTTTCCTTTATCAATAACCTCATAATAATATTACGATCAAAGCCATTAACTTTTAACCCCAGTCTTATATTCTGGTAAAATCTGGATTTCAGGGATTGCCGAGCATCTTCTAGACTCAATCCAGCCTTAAATAATACCTCCCATGATAGCCAGGTATACTTTAAAAATGCATCGTTTTTAATGATCTCAAAGTACTCTTTAGAATATTCAGAGTATCTTTTTTTAGATTCTATAAAATAACACGGTTCCCCTGAGATCATACACTTCGGTACCGTTGGTCCATTGAGAGAATGCCACTGGCGCAACCCATATGATGCGACAGCCGGCAGATAATTAGTGTCTATTTCTAATTTTGTAATCTTCATCTCTTCCTATCATTTATTTTTGTTCTGACGCATTTCGCGCATGCGCAGGATGCCGTAGCCGCTTATGTCCTTGACTGGATCTTCTTTGTCGTCTCCTTGAGCTGACGCTATCCTCATCAATTTATCTATAATTCTGAGAATAAAGACCGCATCTAATAACTGGTCTGGCGGAACTCCATCAGGATAGAAGATAGGTAAAATGTGTGCCATTCTAGCATACGAGTCGCCATATTGTCGATTCTTATCTGCTAACAAATGACCGAGTTCGTTAGTGAGATCTAAGAATTCTTCTTTGGTTGCTGGATCCGGTGCCGAAATTGTATCCTGTGCCGAAATTGTATCTGGCGCCGGAGCCTCCGTGCTATCTTGAGTATTGATACTGATCCTTCTTTCAGCGACGGAGGGTTGAGCGTATGATTCTTCAGGTAAAGAAGCCATTTCTCCATCCGGTAATGAAACATTCTCATCTTGAGACATTGAATCGTCTAAGATACTAGAACCCATGGTTCCGGCATCTTTTGGTTTGCTTGTCCTCGCCTGTTGGATTTGGCTTTTCAGCCAACCTGGCGCATCATCTTCTACTGGCATAACTTAGTCTACTCCTTTATAATCTTAATACCCTATTATATACTACTGAGGAGTTTTGTCAATATAAAAAGTCCCAGGAATCTGGGATCTATTTGGGGTCTATTAGGTTACCATCTTTAGAGACTAATTTAAATTTATTCTTGGGTCTCAATTTTTCCTTTGAAGTATCACCTACTAAAAACTTTTTCCATTTCTCTATTAAACCTAAGGTTACCTCTTGAACAGTAATAGTGTCTTTTTCTTTCCCTAGGTATTCGGGGGTTAGCAACCAGACACAAGGTCTACAGGGATCAGAATATATTCCAATGGGATTATCTACCAATCGAACAGTAAGGGGTTCTCCAGTATATGGATCTACTCCTTCTTTCATGGTGTAGGATATTTTTAATTCTTCTAGTGTTGGCTTATCAACCCAACTGGTAATATCCATATAGTGTAAATCAGCCCAGAGAGTTGATGCAGTGTGATCATCTGCTATCCCCATGAAAAAGACAACTGCTTCGCTATCGGGGAGGATTAATTCGAAAGACCATTGAATTGCTTCATTGGCTAATATTCCGGGATCCAAATCCCAAGATAATTGGAATTCCCCTCCAAATATCAAGGCCTCCAAGACGAAACAAAAGGATTCGACGTCAGAAGCGTCTTGCTCAAATTTAGTGCTTACTGTTTGGAGGAAAAAGCCCAGAGGAGAATACTCTGTCTTATTATCCATGGATAACCCTTAATCTATTGTGCAATAGAACCGCTAATATTTCAGCAGTCGAGTGGGCACGTTTAACCACTTCGTTAGCTTTAATAATATCAGCTCTCATCTCAGCAAATACCTGTAAAGTTCTTTCATCAATATCTTTATCATAGTTGAATTTTTTATTAGAATCGCCTTTATTGACATGGAGAATTAATTTGTCTCGGTCATCTTTATACTTATTCAACATCTTATCTATCTCTTTAACCTTATTCCTCATCAAGGTACTAAGGCGTCCTTTATATTTACTGAGATCTCCTCCTTCCGGCAAACTAGTAACCAAATGGCTCAGGGTTTCTTCTGCATTCTTGCCGCCTAATTTTTTAAGGATTCTGCCCTGTTGAGCCGCAATGAATAGATTAGGAACACCGAATATTTTGCCAAGCTTTTGAAAGTAGTCGCCCATCAGGCTGACATTTAATTGTTTTGCGCCTGCCACCTTCGCGCTAACTGCTGCTCTCACCTGCCAATTAAACGAGTTAACTGTGGTGAATACGTCTTTATCAACAATCTTTAATTGTCTCTTCGTATTAGGATCTAGGATTACAACACCTTCGATCCAGCCGCCTTCCTCTGCGCTTTTACCCAGCTTAGGACCGAGCTTTCTAACGAACTGATCCAGGAGTTTTTCTTTAATAGGTAACTTATATTTTTCCATTACGTGGTCATGAACCATCGCTTTTATTTCTTTGAATCGGCTTCTTGATTCTTTCGGGATGGCAGTTAGAGGTAAACTTAATACCTCTAAGTTATTATATTGTGGAAACGATTTGGCCGGGGTTTTTAAATACGCTTTCAGTTTACTTATCTCAGTCTGAACATTAACATTTTCCAGGTGGTGACTTTCGATAAACTGAGTAGAGGTAAAAGTCCATTCTACCGGAACCTTTTGCCTCTTGATTTCAACTCCGTCTGTGGTGGTGATAAGGCTACTATTAACGACAGCCTTTTTACCTTTAATAAGGGCGTCTAATTCTTTTATTCTAGATGGTGGACCTTCCACAACACGAAGCATAGCAATGTAATTTTTACCATCATAGGCAACCGCATTAGGAGTGGTACCGTATAGAATTTCTACCTCAACAGCCTCGCCTGGTTGGAGGACCTCTTTGATTTTACCTTGTACCTTAGATAGAGCTTGGTGAGCTGATCCAAATCCATTAGCAGCGAATGCGTTTTTGCCGCCAAAGACCGTCTGCCAATCACCCGGACTTTTGAATTCTTCGCCGCCGCCTTTGTGAGAGCCACGAGCAGTATAGAACTCTCCGTTGTCATTAATACCGAACCACATATTAGCGCCATCAAGTTTTTCAGTGACGGTCATTTTTGCAAGGTTCTCAACTGTGTGTAGAAATTCCTCCATCGACGCATCTTCGATATGAGTAATTCCCTCAGAGAGAATATCTTCCTTTCTGATACTATATTCCTGGGATTTTCTTACCGGATTTAAGACCTCATTCAACTTCATTTAATTTAACTCCATTAGATCCCAAAGATGAGGCCAATCAAAAGTTGGACCTGGATCTTTCTTACGGCCCGGAGAAACATGTTCATGGCCTATTACCATGCTCGTTTCTAGATCTCGGGTTATCTCGAATCCGTATTCTTCCTGTAGATCTTTGAGTAGTGATGCCAATTGTACATATTGTGCCTCCTCAAAGTCAACCGAATATTCTCCAATAACCTCAATTCCTAACATGAATCCATTACAACTTTTGCGCCCATCCCATTCTGATTTGCCGGCGTGCCAAGCTTGATATTCCAGAGGTACCAGTTGCCAGGTCTCGCCATCTCGACCCATCAGATAATGAGCTGAGGCATAGATCTTCTTCTTTCCGGGTTTTAATAACTTACCCCTTTTTCCCGGCAAACAGAATTCTACAAATAAATCATAATTCGTTTGCATGTCATATTTGTTTTCTTTGTCAACATTAACCGAGCTAATGAAATGGATTACCACTCCATCTACACTTTTTATCTTTTTGGTAGAGTAGCATCCATCCGGTAATAGATTTTCTTTCAGCATTATTTTTTCTTCTTTAATCGGGACTTCCACCTTCGGAGATGGTGCTACTTTTTTCTTTCTCTTAGGAAGGAGCTTATCTAGAAATCTTAACATATTAGTTACCTCTATCTATCATGTTGAAAGTGGGGTGGGGTCAGGTCTTAATTTGACCTTCACCTTTTGTGCCAATGTTTGAAATATTCCCACAGCAAATTGAATCTTTGCTGGGCCGGGCCAGGGGAAACTCAAACCTAAGGCCCCTGTTGCGAATAGCATCAGTAATTTAGTACCGTCTGCACCAGCAAATAAAGAGGACAATGCGAATTTGCCGCCTAATGCCGCTATCATATCGTCCATTCCAAAATCATAAGCTGCGTCTCCAGTGAAAGTCATATTAAACCAAATATAGACCAGCATCGAGGCTACCGCTATCCCCGCTATTCTTTTTAATTTGGGATGATTCTGTAAGAATGAATCCAGATCT
>Ga0164313_10002917_pt1 | contig 15236 bp, 10 predicted proteins | sample GuaBasSedimGuay4_FD_113735 | JGI IMG/M metagenome (GOLD analysis project Ga0164313, IMG submission 113735) | Subseafloor sediment microbial communities from Guaymas Basin, Gulf of California, Mexico - Guay4, Core 4569-4, 0-3 cm | ecosystem: Environmental > Aquatic > Marine > Hydrothermal vents... | reverse complement strand
GTAAATCAAATTGACGATTTGCTTGAGGAAATCAATACGCGAATTAGTATCAATGAACGCATCCTCGTCACTACTTTGACCAAACGGATGGCGGAAGAACTGTCTAAATACCTCACCAGGATTGGTATCAAATGTCGATATATCCATTCAGAAGTGGATACCATGGAACGTGTGGAGATTCTCCGTGATTTGCGACTCGGCGAATTTGATGTGCTTGTGGGTGTGAATCTCCTGCGTGAGGGACTCGACCTACCCGAAGTGTCTCTTGTGGCGATCATGGACGCAGACAAGGAGGGCTTTCTGAGAAATGAGCGCTCTCTGACGCAAACTGCTGGCCGAGCTGCGCGAAATGCCAACGGACTCGTCATCATGTATGCAGATAAAGTCACCAATTCGATGCAGCGGACGATCGACGAGACAAACAGACGTCGATCGATCCAAATTGCCTACAACGACAAACACGGCATCACCCCTACCACGATACAACGCACACGTGAAGAAATCCTGAACAAACAATCGATCCTGGACATCCGGGAAGGTGGAAAAAAGGCATATATAGACAATAGTGATTCGTCACTTGCCGCTGATCCGGTATTGGAATATATGAATCGGGATCAGATCGAAGTAATGATCAAGGCGACAGAAGGCAAGATGAAAAAGGCGGCCAAGGAGCTTGACTTTATCACGGCTGCACTGTATCGTGACGAGATGCTCGCACTGAAAAAGCGGATGCGGGATAAGTAGCCCTCATCGAGCCGATGCATCGGATATAAAAAATTTGCTTGCAAGCACTATAGACAAATCTCTTAAATTGAGAATTTGAGGGTGTGGCACACCTTAAGGTGTGCCACACCCTCCCCAATCGCTATCTTTGCGTGCGATGGCCACACCAAAAACAGTATCATTTCATACGCTTGGGTGTAAATTAAATTTCTCCGAGACGTCTTCTCTTGCGCAGCAGTTTAGAGAGAGGGGCTATGGCGTGGTTGATATGGATGGAGGTTCGGACATCTTCGTACTGAATACATGCTCGGTGACCGACTTTGCCGATCGAAAATGCCGTAAAACGGTCAGAGGGGTATTGCGAAACAACCCGGAGACACGGGTCATAGTGACCGGTTGCTACGCACAATTGAAGCCAGAAGAGATTGCAAATATACCGGGTGTGGATCTGGTTCTGGGTGCAGGCGAAAAATTCCGGATCGTCGATTATGTAGAGCGACTCGGTGATTCCCCCGAGCGCACATGGGTGCATGCCGGTGAAATCGATGAAGTAAACACCTTCACGCCGGCTCATTCGTATGGTGACAGGACGAGGTCGTTTTTAAAAGTACAGGATGGCTGCGACTATAAATGCACCTTCTGTACAATCCCAATGGCACGTGGCAAGAGTCGCAACGGCTCAATTGAAGACGTCATCGCATCTGCGCGCAAGCTGGGGCGACAAGGTATCAGGGAGATCGTACTGACTGGTGTCAATATTGGTGATTTTAGCGTTGCGGATGAGGATGGTACAACAAAGACATTTCTTGATCTGATAAAAGGTCTTGACGAACTGGAAGAGGTCAGCCGTTTCAGAATATCTTCAATTGAACCGAATCTGTGTAGTGACGAGATCATCCAGTTTGTGAGCCAGTCCAAACGAATCATGCCGCATTTCCATATGCCTTTGCAATCGGGGAATGACAAACAACTTCGCATGATGCGCCGACGATACAAACGTGAATTGTACGCGCAAAGAGTCCGGTTTATCAAGGACCTGATACCGCATGCCTGTATCGGTGTTGACATGATCGTCGGATTCCCCGGAGAGACCGATGAGGATTTTTTGGAGAGCTTTGATTTTATCAGTAATCTCGATGTGAGTTATTTGCATGTTTTCACGTATTCAGAACGTCCGAATACACCGGCAGTCGGGATGACTGACATCGTGCCAATGGAAGTACGGCGAAAGAGAAATTCGTTATTGCGCAACTTATCAAAGAAGAAAAGGCTTGCGTTTTATCATCAACATGAAGGAGAGGCACGATCTGTTCTGATTGAAAATTCCAAATTGCCGGGTCAGTTGCAAGGCTTTACGGACAACTATATCAAAGTCGTGCTGGCCGAAGGTACATACACCAGAAATCAATTAGCTACTGTGGTACTGGATGGGTATAATTCTGAACTTCACGCGATGGAAAGCGCTCCGTGACAAGTCTTTACACGAGGTCTTTCATCTCTCCTGCCAAGCAGGTCATCTGAAAAAAAATACATCGATCAGTGTGGCAGAAGCCTGCTGATATCTTGTACCGTATGGACATCCTGAATTTGATCTTGAGACAATTCGGTATGGTAGTAGTTCTCCAGTTGGAACATCATAAGGTCCACATCGGTTTTATCTAAATCCAGATCTTTGTAAAAATCAGTAGCGTCCGAGATGCGTTGCTCCGGCAGCCGTAATATCCAGGATATCAAGTACTGAAGTCTAGCTTGAAAGCTCATAGGTTTTGGTGTAGTTCCGAGTATAAACCGTTTGAACAGCGAATATGTTGCGTGCAGTCATGAAAAAAGTAGACATTGTCCACCTCGAGTCTATTCATTGCAAAATGCGGATGCGCGTATTGTCCACATTTCTACAAATTGGCGCCTCTTGGAGAGCCACTAATGAGTTGATTGTTCGAATTGTCCTATTTTGCCACCATGTATCCCGATTTATCCTATCTCGTTCACGCATTGACCGGAATTGAACCGGACAACGGCCTGAGTATTGTCAAAACTTTTGGCTTAATGCTCATCATGTCATTTCTTGCCGGTGCATTTTTCTTGCGCCTGGAACTAAAGCGCAGGGAAGAAGAAGGCCAGTTAAAGGCATCTCCTGAACGAATTGTGGAGGGCCAAGCCGCTACACCAGTTGAAATTGGCACGAATGCCATGTTGGGCTTTGTCCTGGGCTTCAAGATTGTATACATCTTCGGTCATTTTCAGGAATTTCAATCCGATACGGCAGGTGTGATCTTGTCATCGTTGGGATCAGTTCCGGCAGGCCTTGCAGGTGCGGCATTATTGGGTTTCTGGAAGTATTGGGACAGCAAGAAGCATCAATTGGCAAAACCTATTGTCAAAACTGTCATGGTATCACCCTACCAACGTGTTGGAGACATCATCATCATTGCGGCTATTTCGGGTATTCTCGGCGCCAAACTGGCGGCAATGTTTGAGAGTATTGATCATATCAAAGCGTTTGTTGCTGATCCGATAGGTCAATTACTCTCGGGAAGTGGTCTTGCCATCTATGGAGGCTTGATACTCGCATTTACGGTCGTATTTTTGTACATCAGAAAAAAAGGGATGCACCCCCGGCACACCATGGATGCATGTGCACCGGCTATCATGGCCGGATATGGTGTGGGACGCATCGGATGTCAACTTTCCGGAGATGGTGACTGGGGTATTGTAAATACGATGCCCCCTCCATCCTGGTGGTTCCTGCCCGACTCGTTGTGGGCGCATCATTATCCACACAACGTGCTCAATGAAGGAGTAAAGATCGCAGATTGCACCTGGAATTATTGCAGTCAGCTATCGCAACCGGTTTTTCCCACTCCGATATATGAGACCATTCTGGCCTTTATTATTGTCGGTATTCTTTGGGCGTTGCGCAAACGGATTCGCATTCCGGGGATGTTGTTTTTTATCTATGTACTCCTGACGGCAATTGAGCGGTTTTATATTGAAAAAATCAGGGTGAATCCCGATATAGAAATTATGGGATTTCAAGCCTCACAGGCCGAATATGTTTCGGTATTACTATTTATAGTTGGTATCGCAGGTCTGATTTGGACCTACCGCAAGAAATAGGAATTATTTCATAGGCTTACAATTTTCACAGAATATTTTTTTCGTATTTTTTTCACTCTCAATTTCCCTGAAAAAACCTAATAAAAATCCTTCCGTTTCCTTCTTGGCGCCTTTATTAAAATACTTGAAATCACGACAAGATTGCAATATTTCTTCTTGCTTTGAAATAAATAACCGGCGATAATTTTCGCAAGCATTTGCATTAATACAAACACCCTTATTATACCGCTCTGTCACTGACTCTATTGGCAATGATTCATGCACGACTGCATAGTGGGTATCAACAAATCCAGAGTAGTCAAAATCATAAGGAATAACCAACACCACTTTATTGACGGGGTCAGTCACAGCCTCGAGATTATGCAGATTTTGAATTGCCCAATCCGTATTAGCTATCATGTATTGAAACATAGTAAAGAGAGCTAATTGCCCGGTATCAATAACGCCTGTATTCATTATTTTTGGGTTATACACACGGCCGCCCATCCGGTCCGCAAGGGACTCTGCAGTTTCAATGACAAATCCATATCGCACAAATGATTTCCGATCCCTGCCTGTATCGATATACTCTATCTTAAGCAACTCTGTTTTAAATCCTTTGTCGCTGAGCTTCTGAAAGATCTGATAGGCCATATACTCTTTTAACAGAATCTGGTCGTACGGGTCATTATTCGAACAGGTGATCACCAATTTCAATTTGGGATAGAGAAAATTCTTTTTAGAAAATTTTATCTTGATCGGAGGGAAGTTACACGCCTTCTTTCTCGTATTCCCACGGCTTTTGATTTTCACATCGTAGGAAGTCGTATCTCCATTCGGATTAAATATTTCAATAATAGCCGGCTGGTATTCTTCATCGTATTTCTTCTTCACAAGAAGCTTCATATCAGTGGTCATCCTGATGTGGACAATCGAATCTGATTCGAACAATGAAAATGCGGATACTTTCTGACTGAATGCCGGGCTTGCAAAAAAAAGAAACGCAACTACACATATCAGCTGCTGCACCAGGCTATTTTGCGAATTGGGGCCAATTGATCTCATAGCTTTACAATATACAATTTATTGTACGAACGCTTCCAATGCAAGTTGAGACACGTTTTTTAGAATACCATATGTTTTTGATGCTGAAATATCCCAACTGTACTGACGTGCCTGATCAATACCTGCCTTACACAATTGGTCATGAAGGGAGACATCCTCAGACACGCGATGCATGGCTTCTGCGATGTCCTCCACACTCTCCGGATCGACTGTGATGGCCGCATCCCCTGCGACCTCGGCCATGACGGCGCCCGTACTTCTAGCAGAAGAGGTGATCACCGGAACGCCACATGCCATCGCCTCTATGACAGGCAAACCAAAACCTTCGTACAACGAGACATATGTCAGGGCATGTGCACTCCCTACGATGTCCGGCAACTTTTCAAAGCCAACATACCCGATCATGCGAATATCCTGACTGTATTTTGCCTGCTTGTGTGCGTCGATCACATCGTCAAAATGCCATGAGTGCCTTCCCACAATGAGGAGTTGCATATTTGATTTGCTTTTCTGTTTGTACTTGTCAAATGCCTCAATCAGCCTTGCAATATTCTTGCGAGGGTGAATCGCCCCAACGTAAAGGAAGTAAGGTTTGCCATCGGAATATTGATTCTGTATCTGCTGACGTGTGACCAGATCCACAGGTTTGAATCGAGGGGACACTCCGTTGTAGATCACCGTCACCCGTCCGGGATCGACCTCATAAAAATGACAAATTTCCTTCTTTGAAAATTCGGACACTGTGATGATATGTGCCGCCTCCGCCACAAACTTGGGCATATATCGCTGATAGTATGCCAGATGGCTCTTCCCGATGTAATCACTAAAGCGCATATACGCAACATCATGTATCGTGATGACACTTGGGATGTGCATTCCCAATGGCATGAAACTATCGGGTGAAAAAAACACATCCGGCTTGGTAGCGAGCAATTTTTGCTTTAATCGCATCTGAAACCAGATATAAAACAGCACAGGATGACGAGCAGGGGGAAATATGGATCTCAAGGTTACATTATCGGAGTAGTGATAACACGTGTCAAATTTCCGGTCAAAATAAAATGTAAACGTATCGGATGGATTCTCTATAGCCATACGCTTCAGGAGCTCGTCCGTGTACACGCCAAAGCCCTCCAGCTTACCCGGCATCAGAAACCTTGTATTTACTGCGATTTGCATTGGGTGTAAAGCTTCAAAAATTATTTGAGATAGATGAGGGTAACTCACCCCATACTGCTCTCTCTGGGGGGGAGTGGGGCTTTGGGTTAGCTATTTACCATTCAATTCTCTCATCCGACTGCTGACGAGGCCAGGCTCGAATCCCTTTCTCATAAGGGCATCTCTTGCCTTTTGGTTGGCTTTGAAGTCGGAGTTTGCATCAATCTTACGTGCGAGCAGGTCGTCAATCATCTTGACATACTCCTCCTCATCGATTTCTTCCATTCCTTTGTTAATGCAGTATTCCGAAACGCGTTTTTGATTGAGGTGCATGCGAATTTTGAATTTACCCCACTTATTCATCCTGAATTTACCCCGGACATAACTTCGCGCAAATCGCTCTTCGTTCAGATAGTCTTCACTGATCAATTGAGACATGACTTCTTCGAGATCGTCGCCATATACTTCTAGCTTGATGAGTTTTGTGCGGACTTCGCTATGTGCACGATCCTGATACGCACAAAATTTGCGCATACGATCTATTGCCATGGATGGAGTCATTGCCATTTTGGGAAGATAGTTGAATACGGGGAGTTAAGGGTGTTTTCTCTTAATAGGAGACTTTATGGGGATTTTGAATCCGTTACCTTTCCACCATGAATCTACGATCCCGCATCGGTCTGCTTCGGTCCGTCGCCATGTACTACTGGAAGCCATTCAACAAGCGGAGGCTTAAGAGATTTTATAGCCAGTTTATCAAGCCGGGGGACCTGTGTTTTGATATTGGTGCGCATTTGGGAAACAGAACAGATGCATGGCTCGCACTTGGGGCAAAAGTTATCGCAGTGGAGCCTCAGCCGCACTGCTTAGAATTCATGCATCGGAAGTTTCGCAATGCGGCAGACGTCACGATTGTACCGAATGCTGTGGCTGACAAACAAGGGAAAGTCACTCTGCACATCAGCCATGCTACACCTACGATCAGCACCATTTCGGATAAGGCATGGAGAGATCAAATAAACAGTGACGCATGGTATGATGTGAAATGGGAGGAAGAAATTTCCGTGCAAGCCATCACACTGGATGACATGATTTCGCAATACGGGCTGCCGGTATTTTGTAAAATAGATGTAGAGAACTACGAGGCGCAAGTTTTGCGCGGGCTATCACAGCCTTTGCCGGCATTGTCGTTTGAGTACTATCCTCCGGCAATTAATAATGCCCTTGAGTGTTTTGACATTCTTGAGCAGTTGGCGACTTATGAGTACAATTATTCTTTTGGCGAATCGCAGAAGTTGCAATCCAGGCGCTGGTTGAATCCCGATGAAATGTTAAAAATCCTCAAAGGATTTTCGCTACACAAGCACTACGGCGATGTGTATGCATATAGGTGTGGCACACCTTAAGGTGTGCCACACCTATATGCATGCCTACTCTGGCCCATAAAAAAAGCGGCTCCCAATTCCTCGAGAGCCGCCTGTTATATCCTGATTAGGAAGGATTAATCAATCTTGATAAATCGCTTACCTATGAGATACTTGTCGTTTGAAATCTGCAGGAAGTAATTTCCAGCAGGTAATTGTGACACGTCAATACTCATCTGTGAATTTGAGAGCTGTGTATCAGATGTCATCGTTCTTCCATTCATGTCAATCACCTTCAGGTTGATTTTTCCAGTGATCTCTGCCACGTCCATGTTGATATTCAACACATCATTGGTAGGGTTCGGGAAAAGTAAAATTGCTGAATCATCGAGAAGATCCTGTACAGATGTTGAAGGATCAGAAAATGCATATTCTCCATTCGCTGAATTGAGAGTTACTCTATAGGTACCCCCTACTACCATAATGTTATCACCTTCTTGCACACCTACTCCTGATGGCCATGCTGCATCACCCCAGTTCACTTCCCAGTCGCGATCTGTTCTGAATTTTGCTTCGCCATCAACGAGGTCTACGGTCGTGATAGTCCATACGTTTTCGTTTTCTGAGCTTTTCTCCATGAGCACATCGTTGTCCCAGTCACCAAATGGTGTGGCTGTTCCAATAAGTCCCACTGTGTCGTAAACGAAAATCTGTACAAAATTGTAATCTCCGGTGGTAGAGTTAAATGTGATATTGTACTCTCCGGCAGTAACTGGAATGTTAGCACCGTCACGAGTTGCATTACCACTTGGGAAATCTCCAGCACCCCAGTTTACGGCCCAGTCGTTGTCTGCTCTGAATTTGGCTTCACCATCTGTGAGGTCAATACGCAATCTCCAGACTGACGAATCAGAAGCGTCTCTTTCCATATCTGTGTCCGCATCCCAGCCACCTGGTGTCGCATCGCCAATGATTCCAACTGTAGCGAAATTTTCAATGATCAGGAAGTTATATTCTCCTGTCGCTGTGTTAATGCTCACGATGTATGTTCCGGCTGTAACAGGGATGTTTGGCCCACCAAGGATTCCTACTCCTGAAGGGAATGTTGTATCACCCCAGCTGATCGCCCAATCGTCGTTTGCTCTGAACTTTGCTTCACCGTCTGTGAGAACAACAGTACCACTCCATACATCTGCACTAGTCCTTTCCAAATCAGTATCCTCGTCCCATCCACCTGGTGTGGCGTCTCCGATGATTCCTACTGCTTCGATAGCAACGACCTCTGCAAAATTGTATTCACCAGTTGATTTGTCAAAATCGATGTCGTACTTCCCGTCAAAAGGGATTGGGATATTTGATCCATCCTGTGTTCCCGTACCAGAAGGAAAATCAGCGGAACCCCAGTTTGCGGCCCAATCATTATCCTGGCGAAACTTCAGTTCGCCCACGACCAAATCGATTGTCAAACTGTACTTGTTTGTGTCCGTTGGATCCTCGATCATATCGGTATCCTCATCCCATCCACCTGGTGTCGCATCGCCGATAATGCCTATTCTGGATGCAATGGCATCAAAGCTATATGCACCTGTTGTGGTGTTGAATGTAATATGGTAATTTCCACCTAATACAGGAATATTGTCACCATCCTGTACACCTATTCCCACTGGCCATGTTGTATCACCCCAGTTTAAAGTCCAATCGTTATCCGCTCTAAACTTGGCCTCACCATCGGTAAGTATGAGATCCAGTGTCCATATTGCCGTATCCGTGGCATCTTGTGCCATATCAGTATCAAAATCCCAGCCATCTGGGGTTGCGCTGCCTATGAGCCCTATAGATCCGATCTGTGCAAACGCACCTACCATCATAGCGCTCATTAAAGCGGTAAAAAGTAACTTTCTAATCATGTTGTTGTTTTTGAAATACGAAGAAAATTTGTCTCAAATCCGATATAGCTTCATGGAGAATTATCCACCACAAATATGCAAAAAATTATTTAGTGTCAGTTCGACGCTATTTAGTATTTTTATACTGAATTAACAATTAGTGTCAAATCGACGCTATTTAGTATTTTTGAGCGTACGTATCTTGGGGTTGGAAGGAAGATACTGTCTCCGGGCAACTTGGAGTTGAAGTCTCACCGGAGAATTATTACTGATTTAGCCCACGGAACCTCTGCATGATTTATCTAAAGTCTATTCATATGAGTCTAATTACACAAATGCGCCTCAGGAAGATGTTCTTCGTCCTCTTTGCGATGTGCGCTCCATTTTGGCTTGCCGGCCAAAGGACGATAACCGGAACTGTCACTGATGGCGATACGGGTGAAGGGTTGATTGGGGCAAATATTCTGGTTGTAGGTGGTCTATCACTGGGCACAGTCACTGATTTTGATGGCAACTATACACTTGAGGTGCCGGATGAATTCAACACACTCAGATTTAGCTATACTGGTTATGCGACTATAGACGTCGAGTTGGGCACTTCTGACATCCTGGATATTTCGCTTTCGGCAGGACAAGTACTGGAAGAAGTCACAGTCATCGGATACGGTACAGTAGTCAGAGAAGATGTCACTGGCTCCATAGAGACGGTTGATGAGGAGGCCTTCAACAAGGGGGCCATCACATCTCCTCAGCAACTCCTCGCCGGAAAGGTGGCCGGTGTATCGATTGTCTCAGATGGCAGTCCCGGTGGTGGTTCAAAAATCCGTATTCGTGGAGAATCTTCACTTACGGCCTCAAACGACCCATTGATTGTCATTGACGGTATGCCGATTGACAACGGAGGAATTTCGGGAAGCCGGAATGCACTCAACATGGTAAATCCAAACGACATCGAATCTATCACTGTACTTAAAGATGCCTCGGCAAGTGCCATCTATGGCAACAGAGCCGCGGGAGGTGTGATCATTATCACCACCAAGGAAGGAAAAGTCGGTGAAAAGTTGAAAGTCGCATACTCCGGTAATATTTCCTGGGGTATTCCGGTAAACGAGGTTCCCGTTTTAAGCACAGAGGGGTATAAGGCTGCAATAGCTGATCAGTTTGCAGAGGATCATCCAGCACACGATCTACTCGGAGCGTCCAGCACAAATTGGCAAGACGAGATTTATCGCACTGCTTTTGGAAATGACAATAACCTGAGCCTTAGTGGGGGTGTCTGGGACATTCCATTCAGAATTTCAGGGGGGTATACCACCCAGGAGGGAATTTTAAAGACCGACAAGTTCAGCAGATTGACAGGTACGCTGGCTCTTACACCCGGTTTTTTTGACAATACCCTTCAGGTAAACGTCTTCCTCAAAGCAGCTAATACAAGAAATAATTTTGCCAACAGAGGTGCAATCGGCAATGCTGTGAGTTTTGATCCGACACAATCAATATACGACCCTGGTAATGAATACGGCGGTTATACAACCTGGACGATTGCCAATGGCAATCCGCAACTCGTGGCACCCACAAATCCCGTTGCTTTACTCGACCTGACGAATGACCACTCTACTGTCAATAGATATATTACGAATGCCGCGTTGGATTATCGCTTAAAGTTTTTTCCTGATCTCCGTGCAAACCTGAACCTGGGCTACGATTATGCAAAGGGCGAGGGAAGTACCGTAGTGCCTACATATGCCTCCTGGGCGTTTGATGAAATAAACGGCGGTGGCGTTAATAATATGTATGATCAGACGAAGAAAAACTCGTTGCTCGAATTTTATCTTAACTACAAAAAACAGTTTGGGCGGCACAGTGTGGATTTGATGGCAGGGTACTCCTGGCAGCATTTTGAAATTGGAAATAACTTTCACAACACCGATGCCAATGGGACACCCGCTGAAACGACAGTGGGCTCTGATCCTGCTGAATACTTCCTGTTATCGTATTACGGAAGACTCAATTATAACCTGGATGGCAAGTACTTGTTGACTGCCACATTAAGAAGAGATGGCACATCGCGTTTTTCACCGGACAATCGTTGGGGTTACTTCCCGGCTATTGCATTAGCAGCCAAAGTCGTAGATCGCGCCAACACCTTTGTTAAGGTGAGAGCAGGATGGGGCGTAACAGGCCAACAGGATATAGGAGATTTTTATGCTTACCTGGCGAGATACCAATCGAGCTTTGACAACGCTCGTTATCAATTTGGCAATGAATTTATTACGACCCTCAGACCAAATGGCTACGACTCAAATATCAAGTGGGAAGAAACCAGCACGATTAATCTTGGTGTTGATTTCTCCTTTTACAATGAAAGACTTGGGGGTGCCATCGAGATTTACCAGAGAGATACGAAGGACCTGTTGAACACGATACCAGTACCGGCAGGAACCAATCTGACCAATTTTATCACGACGAATGTAGGTGATATGGAAAACCGTGGGGTCGAACTTACACTGACGGGAACTCCATGGCTCACCGAAAAAAATTCATGGGACTTAAGTTTCAATGTTGCCTATAATAAATCAAAAATCACGAAGCTCACAGCAGTCGATGATCCGGAGTATAAAGGCATCTTGGTTGGAGGTATTGCAGGTGGCGTTGGAAGTACGATTCAAATTCACAGTGTTGGATATGCCCCCAATTCGTTTTTTGTCTTCGAACAGTTGTACGATGAAGATGGAAATATCCTCGAGGGTGAATTTGCCGATAGAAATGAGGATGGCGTCGTCAATGAAGATGACAAGTACCGTTTTGAAAAACCAGCTGCCGATGTGATCCTCGGGTTTTCCAGTGGTCTCACCATTGGTAAATTCAATTTTACTTTTGCAGGAAGATCCAATATTGGCAACTTCGTATACAATAATGTAGAGACGGATGCAGGCTATTTAAAACGACTGTATAATTCAGGTGGTTCTCTTTGGAATGTAAATCAGTCAGCCATAACAAATAATGTACAAGAGCAGGGCAACCTTACATTTAGTGATCATTTTGTAACGAAAGCTACTTTCTTCAGAATGGATCACATTACGGTGGGATACGACTTGGGTGATATCATTGGTGAATCTTTCAGGGTTCATGCTACTGTACAAAACCCATTCGTAGTCACAAGTTACGGGGGTCTTGACCCAGAAACGTTTGGAGGTATTGACAATAACGTCTACCCCCGGTCAACGACAGTTTCATTTGGAATCAATCTCGAATTTTAGAAAAGGCATAGACATGAAAATTGTAAATAAATTATTACTCGTTTTCTTTTTAGGCATGTTGGTTAATTCATGCACAGGCGATCTGGACACGGTACCGTTGGATGAAGATGTGGTGACTGCAGCTGTTGTGTATGACGACCCTGCTTCTTACAAACAAGTTCTTGCAAAACTCTACGCCGGACTAGCGTTATCGGGACAGCAAGGACCTGCAGGTCAGGCAGATATCAGTGGAATTGATGAAGGGTTTGGACAATACTTGCGTGGGCTTTGGTACCACCAGGAATTTACGACTGATGAATCAGTGATTGGATGGAACGATCAGAGCATCAAGGATTTTCACGATCAAACCTGGACCTCTGCAGATGGATTCACGTTTGCATTTTACAGCAGAGTTTTTTATCAAATCCCGCTATGTAATGAATTTCTTCGCGAGACCACTGAAGATAAACTCAATGGTCGTGGAGTTGATGCGAATTTAAAAGAGGAAATTCAGGGTTTTAGGGCTGAAGCAAGATATTTGCGTGCATTAAGCTACTGGCATGCACTTGATTTATTCAGGAATGTTCCGTTTGTCACAGAAGAGGATAATGTCGGGTCATTTTTTCCAGAGCAAATTCAGGCTGCTGATTTATACGCATACATCGAGTCTGAGCTTTTAGACATTGAAGGCAAAATTGCATCTGTCAGGAGCAACGAATATGCGCGTGCTGATCAGGGTGCTGTTTGGGCTTTACTGGCAAAATTGTATTTGAATGCAGAAGTATATACAGGAACTGCCAAGTATACTGAGTGTCTTACGTATTGTGACAAGGTTATCAATGGTGGTTATACATTGGATCCTGTGTATCAGAATTTATTTTTAGCTGATAATCACAATTCGGATGAGATCATTTTTCCGATTGCCTTTGATGGTGTAAGTACCAGAACGTGGGGTGGAATGACCTTTATTATCAGGGCTGCAATCGGTGGAGACATGGATCCTACCGCTTCCGGTGTATCAAGTGGCTGGGGAGGTACGAGAGTAACAAGACAGTTTATCGAGAAATTTCCAGAGAATACAACAGGCGTTGTCGTCCCTCCAAATGACGGGAATACTGCTTTGTATCCAAAAGTATATATCCCCGGAGACTATCAGGGTTGGGATTATAGTAATACTGAAACTTCACTTTCTTCTGTCAACAGCGATAAGATTTTCGAAGGATATAAATATTTCGACCAGGACAATAGTGAAATTCTCATCGCCAAGTTCCCATCCAGTTCACTCGTATATGGCGATAATAATGGAGATGGAAATTTACAGATCAATGGCGACAACATCGTAGCTGGTGAAGCAGGACTGTACTTCATCCAGGTTGACTTTAACAACAACACCTATATTCTGGAGCGTCGCGATTGGGGTATTCTGGGTGATGCCACTGCGGGTGGTTGGGATACCGATGTTGACATGATATGGAATCCGGAGACAAAAGCATTGGAGGTGTCAATCGATATGGTACCGGGCGAATTCAAGTTCCGGGCTGACGACGATTGGGCCGTGAGTTTGGGTGATAATAATGCCAACGCGATATTGACTCAGGATGGCGCCAATATCGCAATTGCAGAAGCGGGTTCCTTTGAAATTTTCTTATTCCTGGACAAGCCTGATTATACGTACGAAATTAGATCGAACAGCTTTGATGGCAGAGGGATATTCTACTCTGAGGGTCATAATATTGATATTGATGACCTGACCTTGTTCACCGACGGATATGCCGTGACCAAGTTCAAGAATGTGAGCTCTGATGGTACACCGGGATCTGATACAGATTTTCCTGATACAGATTTTCCTGTGTTCAGGCTCGCAGATTTCTACCTGATGTCTGCCGAGGCTACATTAAGAGGAGGCCAGGGAAGTGATCGTTCGACTGCACTGTCCTATGTCAATGAAGTAAGAAAACGTGCGCATGGTGGAAGCTCTATTGGAAACATTTCAGATAGTGAACTCACTCTGGATTATATTCTGGACGAGCGTGCCCGGGAGTTGTACTGGGAATGTCATCGTCGCACGGATCTGATCCGGCATAACAAATTCAGCCAGTCTTCTTATTTGTGGGCCTGGAAAGGAGGTGTTAAAGAAGGGAAGTCGGTTGAGCAGTTCAGAGATGTATTTCCAATCCCGTCGGCAGATCTCGGAGCGAATCCGAATCTGATTCAGAATGAGGGATATTAATGGTGAAATTGATTAGTGAAAATTCGTGACATTCGTGGCTAAGGCTTCATAGTAGATTTTCTTTTTGCCACTAATTGCACGAATTTTCACTAATCGTCACTAATCAATTACGACCAGCTTACCTACGTATTTCTTTTCTGACGTGTATACCTGCACGAAGTAGATACCTGCCGGCAGGTCCCCGTTGTATTTGAATTGAAGATCATCCCCGTTTTGATCGTATTGGATTGGAATTGTCATTCCGTTGATATCGGTCAAGACGACAAATTCAATACTTGTAAGGCCTTCGATTGAAATCCGGGAATCATTGATATTGAATGTTGGATTTGGATAGATATCTACAGCGACATCGGGCCTGACGTCCTTCACAGCGGTAAAAAATCCATCTGGTGGAGTAATCCTTACTGAAGTATATATCCTGTATTCACCAGGGCCAAAAGTGATCTTCTCCTGCGTATCAACCACCTCAAGGCTG
>Ga0164313_10002916_pt1 | contig 15237 bp, 16 predicted proteins | sample GuaBasSedimGuay4_FD_113735 | JGI IMG/M metagenome (GOLD analysis project Ga0164313, IMG submission 113735) | Subseafloor sediment microbial communities from Guaymas Basin, Gulf of California, Mexico - Guay4, Core 4569-4, 0-3 cm | ecosystem: Environmental > Aquatic > Marine > Hydrothermal vents... | reverse complement strand
GATGAGCTTAGAGGTTTTTTAGGATCTCATCCCTAGTTCGAGTCTGAATCTTCATCAGGTAGGATGTCAATATCACGAATTAATACCTTTTTAGAAATCTTCCGGCCGGTAGGTGTTGCAGCCAGGCCTCCAAGAGCAGTTTCTTTATAACGATTCTCCATGGCCTCTCCCACTTCACCCATGGCTTCAACACATTCATCAACAGGGATTACTGAATCAACTCCTGATATAGCAATTTGTGCTGAGCTGTTGGCGATGGCTGCTGCACTGGCATTACGAACAACACATGGCACTTCCACCAAGCCGGCTACAGGATCACACACCAGACCTAACATGCATTGTATTGTTATGGCAACAGCACTAAAAATTTCATCTATACTGCCCTCTAAGCAATATACCATCGCTCCGGCAGCCATGGCAGCGGCACTGCCTGTTTCCGCCTGGCAACCGCCAACAGCACCTGCAAGGCTCGATTTATGCTCTATAATTAAGGCTATTCCGGCAGCAATAAGCATGGCCTCGGCCATTTTTTCGTCCGCAAGATCATGTAACTCCTGCAAAGTATACAGCACCCCGGGCATAATGCCGGAGGCTCCTGCCGTAGGGGCAGCGACTACTCTACCCATACAAGAATTAACTTCCTTGGCACTTAGTGCTCTGGCTATCAGCTGCTGAAATTCTGGAGATAAGACCGTCTTTTTAGAAGAGTGAACTTTCTTGGCGCCATTGTTTATCATGCCCGAACGAGATTTCATGTCCTCTGTAAAGCCAGTATCAACAGCCTGTCTCATAACCCCATAATTAACTAAGACTCCGGCCAGAATCGCTTCTTTTGTTCCACCATTCTCAGTAATCTCATAATCAATTACGGATTCTACTAATCCACATTTGTTATCAGTACAGTACTTCTTCCAACCGTCGAAAGTTTCAAATAAATATGCCATAGCAGTTATTGTTTGTGCAAAAGTAGAAAGAAGAGTTGATTTAAATTTTATTCATGCCTTTAAGCCCAAAGTTCGTACTTTTGTTTCCGTTACTATCAATTGTTAACAGGCATTTTTAACACTTTAATTCAATTAACATGTTAAAAAAAGCTGGCGTATTGTTTTTCATTGGCACTGCCATGTTGCTAATTAACATAATTAGTTGTGATCCTTGTGGTGGCCCTTATGCCGATCGGTATAAACTAGAAAGCATTAGTTTCTCACCAAGTTTTTTCTATTATAAAGATTCAACCAATGGCAGCTTTAGCCTTGGAAATATTCCTGCTTCTTCGATATTCTCGCATAATTTGGCCTTAGGAATTGGCGTTAGAAACACCTATTTTTTTTCACAGAATTATCAGTTCGACAATTCCTGGAGTATTATTAATACTTCCTATGCGTGTAGTCCGAATCCGGCTACTTCAGACGAAATGATGCGTGATATTCAAATTTACAGTAATACAGATTTCGATGGCGAGCATCCAAAAAACACTGATCTTGCCCCTTTATTTGATGTGATATTAAGTAAACATTCTGAAGCCTATAGAAATGGTTTGCGACGACAGAATCTGGTTGAATATACAGCCGAGCATCAGGAACCTTTTCATGGCCTTCTTTTAGTCCTCAACTCACGGCCAGAGAAGGAGGACACCCACACGTTTACTTTAAATTTCCATCAGTTCGGTATTGATATTGATTTCCTGGAAGTAACCGCTGAGGCTGTAATGATAAAGCCATAGAATACTACCTTCATTTTATGCTTATGAGTTAGTTTTATGATCATGAAAAACTACCTCTTTAAATCAGCGCGCCTGGGATTTAGGAATTGGCTCTCTAGCGATCTGGAAGCATTGGCAGCCATCAATGCTGATAAGGAGGTAATGAAGTTTTTCCCCTCAACACGGAATCTTCAAGAAACATGGGTTTTTATCGAACGGATGCAAAAACAATTTGATAAAAAGGGATACTGCTATTTTGCCGTGGATATACTTGAGACTAATGAGTTAATTGGCTTTATTGGTTTGTCTGAGCAAAATTATGACGCCGACTTCACTCCGTGTATAGATATTGGCTGGCGATTAGCTAAGGCTGCCTGGAATAATGGCTATGCTACAGAAGGAGCCAGAAGGTGCCTTGAATTTGGCTTTGAGACCCTCCAACTTGATAAGATATATTCTATTGCCCCGGTAGTTAATACTAAATCTCAGCAGGTGATGAAGAAGATTGGTATGCGCCAGGTAAAGACCTTTGATCATCCGCAGTTGCTGGACAATGACAGGCTCAGAAAATGTCTCTTGTATGAGCTCAAAAAAATGTGATTGCCTTTTTATCAGCAATAATCATCTTCATCTAAGATAAACAGCTCATTTACAGTTTTATTGAAATAGGCAGATATTCTTAGGGCTAATATCGTTGATGGAACATACCTGTTTTTTTCAATGGAGTTTATCGTTTGCCGAGACACACCAATTTGCCCGGCTAATTCTTCCTGAGTGATATCAAATATCGCCCGCTCAACACTAATTGAATTTTGCATTATCGCATTCGCTTGGTTACATTAAAATAAAATAGTTGCATCAGCAACATGAAGAAGTTTCCCATTTAAAAAGTGTCTTTATATTCATGACAATTAAACTTACGGCATAGCTGATTTACTCTAATATTATGACAAAAATATAATATTTTTGTAAAACAAACTTGTCTTTTTGTAAAATAAACTTTACTTATAGACAAATAAACTTTACATATTGTCAAGTGCAGTTTATCCGAGAAATTTATCAAACACTAACCCTGATCAGATCAATTTTAGCACATCCTCTACTTCGATACCTTTTAAACAAGCCCAGTCGCCACGGTAGCAAGGCTTACTGCCAAACACAGAACATGGCCGACAGGTAAGGTCCTTATGCGAAATCTGCACGATGTTACTTTCATTGCCATTCAGCGGACCGAAGCCGGCAAAGCGATGCGTGCCTCCCCAGATTGAGATTACTTTAGTATTACAAAGAGCCGTTAAATGCATATTAAATGAATCCATTGCAACAACAGCATCGAGCTGGTGCATGAGGGCAATCTCTTCATCCAAAGAAAATACACCTGCCAAATTCAGGCAATGTGGATAAAGTGCGGCTAAACTTCTTAAATCCTCAGCCTCCTCTAATCCCCCTAAAAGGAAGATCTGATAGATCTCTTTTTCTCCAAGTGCCTCAATCAGAGAAGTAATTTTACTCAATGGCCAGGTTTTTTGCTTATGCTTAGAAAATGGTGCCAGCCCAATCCACATCTTATCCTTGATCAGGCCGTTCTCAGCCAGAAATTCATCTAAGCTTTTACCGGCTCGTTCATTTATATGTAAGACATTTCCACTTTCAACCTCTCCTTGTACCCCAAATGCTTTAAATACATCCAGATACCTCTCTGTTGTGTGCTTGAGCAATATAAAATCCTTATTCCCTTTCCGTACCAATGCTTTTTTCTCTGCTCTGCCTTTATCAAGCTTAAATACGGGAACACCGGTCATCTTAAATAATCCGCCGATCATCCAAGTACGCATTACGCTATGCAAGTCAATAATTGCATCCCAGGAAGCAATTTCTTTTAGCTCCTTAAAAAGTTTATACAAGCCACTAAAACCAGCATAATTTTTAAGATCAACTCTATAGAATGTAAGTCGATCTATATCGTGGAACATGGCCTCGAAGGCGCCATTAGAAACCATCGTGATTTCAAGATCCGGATTGCTTTTTAGCACTCCCCGCAAAACAGGTACAGTGAGGGCTACATCACCCATGGAAGAAAACCTGATGGCTAACAGACGCATGGTCTAAAATAAGTTTATTTGTTTTTATATAATACCGGATTTGTAGCCGGGTCATTATAAAGCTTCATTTGGCGGTATACCTTCATCTTTCTCTTTCCACTGCCTATATCTTCCAGTAACTGATCAAAACTTGTTGATAAGTCTTTTTGCTGTTCTAATAAGACCTCTAATTTCGCATTTACTTGCTGAATATGAGCCGCCTCAACATTGTCACGGCCAGTCTGCTCCTGCATATGATAAATTTTCAAAGCCAGAATAGATAACCTGTCTACAACCCATGCCGGACTTTCGGTGTTAACAGTCGCATTATCTGCGGGACTTACACCATCAAACTGAGCTAAAAACCAATCATCGATCTGCTCAACCATATCTGTTCTGCGTTGGTTAGAGGCATCAATCAATCGTTTTAGGGCCATGCCTTCCTTAGGATCTATTTCCGGATCACGGATAAGGTCTTCGTAATGCCATTGTACCGTATCAATCCAGCATTTATGATATAATAGTTGATCAATCTCATTCGCCTGTATTAGGTTTTCAAATGGTTGATCTACTGAGTCAAGCACATGATACTGTTCAATACAGTCACTAAATATGTTATTACAATGTCCTGCTGTAATCATTACTGCAATTTTGCTAAAGCCTCACTTATTCTTTTTACCGCTTCTTTTAATTCCTCCCGGGATGCCGCATAAGAAAGACGCACACATTCAGGTACACCAAACGCCTCGCCGGTTACTAAGGATACATGGGCATCCTCCAGCAAGTACATACATAAATCACCGGCATTGTTTATTGTCCATTTACCGGTTGACTTGCCAAAGTAAGATGATATTTCCGGAAGAAAATAAAAAGCTCCTGATGGCATAATCGTTTTCACACCGGGTATCTCATTTAGTAGATCAAAAACCATTTGTCGTCGCTCGAAGTACTCCTTAGCCATGGCTTTAGTTGGTGCTAAGTCTGTAGTAATAGCTGCCATAGCTGCCCGTTGGGCGATACCATTCGGCGCTGAAGTGAATTGGCCTTGTATTTTAGTGCAGGCCTTAGCAATTACTTCCGGTGCACATATATAACCTATTCTCCAACCTGTCATTGCAAAAGCCTTGGCCACACCATTTACAGTTATAACCCTGTCTTTTATTGATGGGTAAGAACCAATGCTCACATGACTACCGGTGAAATTAATATGCTCATAGATTTCATCTGATACCACATAAATATTTTCATGTTGTTCAAGTACCTTAACAATAGGCTCAATCTCTTCTTTAGTAAACACTTCCCCGGAAGGATTACAAGGGGATGAGAAAATCATCATCTTGGTTTTATCCGTTATGGCTGCTTCAATCTGGCTAGCTGAGGCCTTGAAATTATCATCAATGCTACCTTTTACAAAAACAGGCACTCCCTCTGCCACCTTAATAACATCAGCATAGCTTACCCAATATGGGCTCAACACAATCACTTCGTCGCCAGCATCAAGCATCGACATCATTATATTGGCAATCGATTGCTTTGCCCCCGTTGATACTACAATATTTGCAGCACTACATTCAATACTGTTTTCTTCTCTGAATTTCTTAGCAATTGCTTCTCTAAAATCAGGATACCCCGGTACCGGTGGATAACCAAAATACTTCTGAGAATCTATTGCTTCCTTAGCAGCTTGCTGGATATGGTCAGGCGTTTTAAAGTTGGGCTCACCCATGCTAAGACTAATTACATCTACACCTTTAGATTTAAGATCGCGGGCTTTTTGTGCCATAGCAATGGTGGCCGACTCTTCCATGTTAATAACTCGCTGCGAAAGTGGATTCATGACGTTAATTTGATTGGCTACAAAAATAAAACCTTAGGCTTAAGAGCCGTTAAAATTTGACAATTATTATATAGGTGGGCTATAGTTGAGTCCGATTCAAAATGCTTCGCCCTAAAGTAACTTCATCAGTATATTCTAATTCGCTGCCAACGGGCACCCCTCGGGCAATGCCTGTTATTTTTACATCAAAATCCTGAAGTTTTTTAGTTAAATAGAAAGCCGTGGTGTCCCCTTCCATTGTCGATGGTAAGGCAACAATAATCTCCTTTATATCACTATTCTCTTCAACACGCCTTACCAAGGCCTCTATATTCAGTTCGTCCGGTCCAATACCATCGATGGGCGATATTATTCCACCAAGCACATGGTATCGACCGAAATATTGCTCAGTGTTTTCAATAGCCATCACATCACGTATATCCTCCACCACGCATATTAAAGCATCGTCTCTTTTGTGACTGCTGCAAATTCCACATACCTCGTCATCAGAAATATTATAGCAAACCGTACAGTATTTAATATTCTCCCTTAAGTCCTCCAGGCCTTTGGCAAGCAAATTGGTTTCGATTGGGTCTTGTCTTAATAAATGCAACACAATTCGCAAGGCCGATTTTTTGCCAATTCCCGGCAGTTTAGAAACTTCTGTAATTGCCTGTTCAATAAGTTTAGAGGAGTATGCCATGTACCTATTTACACAATCTTTGCATCAATGCCTGCTTCACAGATTGCGTTTTTTACAGGCACGAGCCTATTAAACTCACCCGACTTAACTGCACACTTACCCTTATAGTGAATCAGCCAGGTGCATTGCTCAGCTTGTTCCTGACTATGTCTACATATTTTTATTAAGGTAGCAATTACATGTTCGAAGGTGTTAAAGTCGTCGTTGTAAATGATTACACTTTGTTCATCTACAGTTACCTCATCAACCTCATAATAAGTTTGCTCCGATTCATGTGGATTATTGCCCATGCCAATATTAATTATGCAATTATTATACTTGTGATGGCAAATTTATCGAAAATTGCCATTATAAAACCCGGATTATGAATTAGACTTCGTAGTGAGAGTCTTAAATGGCTGTAAGATAGGTGCTCGCACAGATTTTTGCAACGGAAGCATAGCACCGCTATGGTGAGTAGTCAAAATCGAGCAAGTGCCTAGATTGTAGTGAGTTAAGACTAGGAATAGATTTCTAGTACATAAACCGGGTTAAACGCACAAAAGCTTATATATGAATCCTTTTTTAGTAGCTGGCATAATTGGTGGGTATTTTACTCTCCTTTTGATAATATCTCATTTTACCTCAAAAAATGCTACCAATGAAACTTTCTTCACCGGTAACCGCCAGTCTCCGTGGTTCGTAGTTGCTTTTGGAATGATTGGAGCATCCCTTTCAGGTGTTACATTTATTTCTATTCCGGGTGAAGTTGGCGCCTTTATCTCAGATGCCGAACCTGTTTACAAAGCGTTTAGCTATTTCCAATTAGTTTTAGGATACCTGCTCGGCTATTTTGTGATTGCCAATGTATTGATGCCAATGTACTATAAGCTTAACCTGGTATCCATTTATTCTTACCTCGACCAGCGCTTTGGTATTAAAACCTATAAAACAGGGTCTTTGTTTTTTCTTCTGTCTCAGTCGATGGGGGCCTCTCTTAGGTTATTTCTTGTTGCCGGTGTTCTGCAAATTGCCTTCTTTGATGCTTATAACATTCCCTTTGTAGTTACTGTTACCATAACTATTCTGTTGATATGGATATATACCTTTAGAGGTGGTATTAAAACAATTGTTTGGACAGACACATTGCAAACTTTCTTCATGTTGTTGGCTGTTGCCATAACTATCATTATTGTATCTAAAAACTTAAACCTTTCCTTCAGTGGGCTGGTATCGGTAATTGATGACCATCCCTATTCTAAAATATTTGTCTGGGATTGGAAAAGTTCTAAGTTCTTTGTTAAGCAGTTTTTCTCTGGAGCTTTCATTGCCATTGTTATGACAGGACTTGACCAAAATATGATGCAAAAGAATTTAACCTGCAAGAATATAGGCGAAGCTAAAAAGAACATGTACTGGTTCAGCTTTATCCTGGTGCCGGCAAACTTTCTTTTCCTTAGCCTTGGCCTGCTTTTATACCTCTATGCAGCCAAAATGGGCATAGCAATTCCAGAACGGTCAGATGATCTTTACCCTATACTCGCACTTAATCATTTCTCTCCTTTTGTTGGTATTGTGTTTCTGCTTGGAATAATTGCTGCGGCATTTTCAAGTGCCGACTCAGCCTTAACATCTCTTACCACAGCCTTTTGTGTTGACTTCCTTAATTTGAAAAAACTCCCGGAAGAGAAACGTAAGCAAAAAAGGCTAATGGTTCATATTGGTTTTTCAATATTAGTCTTTTTAATCATTGTAGTGTTTCGGGTAATAAATAATGACAGTGTTATTACGGCTGTTTTTATAGTTGCAGGATATACATATGGACCACTGCTTGGTTTATTCAGTTTTGGATTATTTACAAAATGGCAAATTAAGGATTCATTGGTGCCATATGTTGCGATCACCGCGCCAATACTTACTTATCTGGCCAGTCACTATAGCAGTACTATTATACCGGGTTATAATATGGGGTTTGAAGTGCTTATTCTTAATGGCTTGCTGACTTTTATTGGTTTGTTGATTATTAGAAAGAAAAATAATAAAATAATTGTCTAGTCTTCTTTGAATAAAAATTACGTCATCTTGAACTTGTTTCAGGATCTAAAAAATATACCCATACACTTTATTTATCCATAAATAGATTCAGGGCAACATGGCAAATGTCAGGCAGGGTAATCTTCTAAATAAAGCTACAGTTCTAATTCTTTAGCCGGATCCCAAAAGTATTTAGTAAAATTCTGGATTTGATCATTTTTGACAAGCACGCCTTCCTTTGCGAGTAATTCTTCCATCCGGTTGGGATCCTCAAAATGATTCTTGCCAGTAAGGAGTCCGTTGCGATTTACCACCCGGTGCGCCGGCACATCGATTAGGTTATGGGCGGCGTTCATAGCCCACCCCACCATGCGGGCGCTACCTTTTGTTCCCAGATAGTTTGCTATGGCGCCATAGCTGGTCACTCTTCCTGCAGGAATAAGCTTCACTACTTCATATACCATGTCAAAAAATCCATCCTTCATAATACTAAATTCTTTATTTTTTTTGAGAATTCGCTACTTTTACGTCATGAGAATTCCTAGCCTGATAATTATAGTTGGTTTATTTTATGGCTGTTCCGCCACTGTAAACGAAGCTGAAACAGCTTATAAGAGTGAACTTAGTGAGCTAATTCCCCTAAAAGGACATGACCCGGTTACAGAAGGAGTTTTTACCGACCCATATCTAAAACATAGGCTGGTTAAATTAATGGGGCAAGAAAAATATGATACGCTGGTTAGAGCAATGTATGATTGCAGCCCTATAGGATTTAATAACGACATTCTTTATTGGGTTGGCTATGGGAAGAATAATCCTGAATCTACTGGCGGTGCGGTTATCATTGATCTTCTAAATGATGAAATCTATGTAGGGTTTGAAATAGGAGATAAAATTAGGATCTATTCAGAAGCCGATAATGTTGACAAGTCTCCAAATAAGCTCAAGCTCTGGCTAAATCGTAGAGAAAAGATGCATACTACTCTTGAACCGCAAAAAGCTGATTCGATTGCAGTTGAATAACCTTGACGTATTAACCTGTTTTGTAACTTAATTGCCGATAAAAAAAGAACGGAACAAATAATATTATTTTTTATAAATTTTTGATTTTTAACACTTAACAAAAACATTATTATGAATAAATTTTTAATCTACTTAGGCGTAGGTGTTTCTGCTTCCGCCATGCTTTTTGGCTTTACTTCAAATAGTTCTTCTACTATTACAGACAATGAGCCGGCCATCGAAATTCCGGAAAATATCAATGCGATATTTAAAAACTCTTGTTATGGATGCCACAATAGCGAATCAAAAAACGCCAAGGCTAAGAAAAAGCTTCAAATAGACATGCTAACATCTATGTCGACAGGTAAATTAGTCTCAAAACTTAATAAAATAGCAAAAGAGGTTGAAAAGGGAGATATGCCTACTGAGAAATTTGCAGAAAAATACCCTGAGAGAGTACCTACAGATGAAGTAAGAAAAACTTTAGTTGATTGGGCTAAATCTACAGCAGAAGAGCTTGCAGGAGAATAAGTTTTTAATTTTTCATTAAAAATTATGGCTAAGAAAATATTATTAGTCCTGGCAGGAATTTTTGTCATTATTCAACTTTTCCCCCGTAATCTACCTGAGACTTCTTCCGAGAATAAAGGTGATATTTTCCTAAATAACACTATACCGGAAGAAATAGAGAGGATGCTTCGCACCAGTTGCTATGATTGCCACTCTAACGAAACGGTATACCCATGGTATTCCTATGTTGCTCCTGTTTCCTTTTTGGTAAGCAAAGATACCAGGGAAGGCAGAGAGCACCTTAACTTTTCAGAGTGGGAGTCTTTATCGAAACTAGATAAAGCTGAGGCTTTGGACGACTTTTATGATGAGGTGGAAGCTGGCGAAATGCCTCTGAAAATTTATCCCTTAACCCATGCTGATGCAAAGCTCTCTGAAGAGCAACGTGAAGCTTTAATTGGTTGGGCAGAAGAGTTTGCTGAGAAGTTGTTTGAATAATTCAATCTTATCGCCGGGTTCTCAGGTATAAATCACCTCTAGTTAAGAATAAAAAAAGTCTTAGAAATTCTAAGACTTTTTTTATTCTCTCATCGATCGAGCACACTAAGATTCCTCTAAATATGCCTCAACTGGCAAACAGTTGCAAACTAAGTTTCTGTCACCATAAGCATCATCAACTCGTGCTACAGCCGGCCAGAATTTGTTATTTCTGACATATTCCAGAGGATATGCTGCTTTTTCCCTTGAATATGGTTTATCCCAATTATCATTTAGCACAGCATATTCAGTATGCGGGGCATTTTTCAGCACATTATTTGTAGCATCTACCTTACCCTGAGCAACTTCTTCTATCTCTTCACGAATAGACAATAAAGCATCACAAAATCTATCAAGTTCAGCTTTACTCTCACTTTCAGTAGGTTCAATCATCAAAGTGCCGGGTACCGGAAAAGAAACCGTCGGCGCATGGAAACCATAGTCCATCAGTCGTTTAGCAATATCTACTACCTCTATACCTAATTCTTTAAACTGCCTGAAATCAACAATCATTTCATGCGCGCATCTACCTTTTGATCCTAGATATAGTATTGGATAACGCTCACTAAGTCTATCCTTAATGTAATTTGCATTTAAGATGGCTATTTTGGTAGCATTTTCAAGTCCTTTTATTCCCATCATGGCTATATATGCATAGCTGATAACAGTAACTCCAGCACTACCCCATGGTGCAGAAGAAATTCCTGTAATTGCATTATCACCACCTGTTTTAATCACTGGATTACCTGGCAAGAAAGGGGATAAATGTGATGCTGTACATATTGGGCCAATGCCCGGGCCACCTCCACCATGTGGTATGGCAAATGTTTTATGAAGATTTAAGTGACAGACATCTGCACCTATAATTCCCGGGCTGGTAAGGCCAACCTGAGCATTCATATTAGCACCGTCCATATATACCTGACCACCATTCTGGTGAATGATTTCGCAAATTTCTTTTACACTCTCTTCGTAAACACCATGTGTTGATGGATAAGTTATCATCAGCGCCATAAGCTCATCCTTATTCGCTTCGGCTTTTTCACGAAGGTCGGCCACATCAATATTCCCGTTCTCATCGTCGCCAACAATTACTACCTTGGCGCCGGCCATAACTGCACTTGCAGGGTTTGTACCATGTGCTGATGATGGTATAAGAATAAGATTTCGGTTATCATCACCCCTACTTTGGTGATATGCCTTAATAACCATCAGTCCGGCATACTCGCCCTGGGCACCGCTATTAGGTTGTAGTGAAGTAGCATCAAAGCCGGTAATCTCTGTTAGCCACGTTTCCAGCTCTGCAAGCATCTTCTGGAAGCCTTTTGCCTGCTCAATTGGCACAAATGGGTGCATATTGGCAATCTTTGGCCATGTAATCGGCAACATTTCAGTTGTCGCATTCAGTTTCATGGTACAAGAACCCAAAGAAATCATTGAGTGCGTTAAAGAAACATCTTTATTCTCAAGGCGTTTTATATAACGAAGCATCTCGTGCTCTTTATGGTAGCTATTAAAAACCGGATGAGTAAGGAAAGCCATTTTGCGCTGGATATTCTCCGGCCAGTTTAATGTCAAGCTGTCATCAGTATTAAATGTTATAGCTGAATTGCAAGCCTTGGTAAAAATGTTAGTTAGTCTCTCAACGCTTTCTACCGTTGAGGCCTCATCCAAAGAAATACCTACGGTATCATCGGCAAAGTATCTTAAATTAACCTCTTCCGCTTCGGCAATCTCCTTTAGCTTGTCAGTGGTAGTTCCGGCTGGCAAAGATAATTTCAGTGTATCGAAGTAATTTTCATTTTGCTGGGTACAACCAACCGCTGCAAGATTAGCATCCAGCAGCCTGGCCAACCCATGAATCCTACCGGCAATTTTCTGCAGTCCTGTTCGGCCATGATAAACGGCATACATCCCGGCTAATACTGCCAGCAGCACCTGGGCCGTACAAATATTTGACGTTGCCCGCTCCCGTTTAATATGTTGCTCCCGTGTTTGTAATGCCATGCGATAGGCATTATTGCCATCGGCATCAATGGAGGCGCCAATTATTCTGCCCGGCATTTGTCTTTTGTAATCTTCGCGAGTAGCAAAGAAACCTGCATGAGGACCGCCATAGCCTAATGTTACACCAAAGCGTTGGCTAGAGCCTACTACTACATCTGCACCCATCTCCCCCGGAGACTTCATCATCACCAGGCTCATCAAATCACTCCCTGCACAAACTAGTACTTTGTTCTCATGGGCAGAAGCAATAAAATCTGTAAAATCACGGATATCGCCATTATTGCCAGGATTTTGAATATAGACACCGAAAAGATTTTCATCGGTTAAATCGAGTGAATCGATATCTCCTATTACCAGATCAATATAATGCGAGTCTGCGCGTGTACGCATCACATCTATTGTTTGTGGAAAGGTATTTTCGTCTATAAAAAACTTATTTACCTTCTTTTTAGGTCCTTTTTGTACTGCAGACAACATGTACATGGCCTCAGCGGCAGCTGTACCCTCATCAAGTAGAGAAGCATTGGCTATATCCATCCCGGTTAGATCAGTAACCATCGTCTGGTAATTGATTAGGGCCTCAAGTCTGCCCTGGGCGATTTCTGCCTGGTAGGGAGTATAAGCTGTATACCAACCGGGAGACTCAAGAATATTCCTGCGAATTACTGCCGGCATCACTGTATTATAATAACCGGTTCCGATAAATGTGTCAAAAAGTTTGTTCTCAGCAATAGAAGCACGAAGATCATCCAGAAAACGCCCCTCACTTTTGGCAACAGGCAAATTTAGTCTACCCTCAAGGCGAATATTTTCAGGAATGGTCTCATCAATAAGTTGTTCAATATTATCGACACCAACAACCTTAAGCATCTCAGTTATCTCATCTTCTTCTAGCCCGTTATGCCTGGTTTCAAAGCGTTCTGAGTAGTTAATATCTAGTTTCATATCTATGAATTCAATAGCCGTTTTTAATAATTAAATTGCACCGCAAATGTAAGATTTTTACATCCATTGATCAGTCGTTTATACGGCTATTTTGCCGCTAATAATATATCTGTCAGGAAGTAATCCTTATGAGATATTATTCGTTTAGTTATTCAACACATAAAAACCTATGAAGCGTATTTTAATTTACTTATTTATCTGCCAGGTTTCAGTGCCTGTACTGGCCCAGAATGGAATTATTAATAAATATGCAGCTACGATTTCTCAGGATGACCTAAAAGGTTTGCTAACGATAATAGCCTCAGATGCTTTGGAAGGAAGAGAAACCGGCACCCGTGGTCAAAAAATGGCCGCCGCCTTTATTGAAGAAGAGTTTAAGCGAATTGGCTTATCACCTGTTGTACCAACTGCAGAGGGCATGTCTTATTTACAAAAATTTAAGTTGGAGAATTATGATCAGGATGGTATCTATCTGAAAACCGATGATATGCAGTTTAACCTTAAGGACAATATTTTATTTTCCGGCAGGCGGGCCATGGCTGCAAGTAAAAATCAGAAGGTGGTTTTTCTTAACCAACAAGAAATTTCTTCAGGGGTAAACCTTAAGAATAAGGTGGCTTTAATAATTGCTATAGGAAGTAACAAGAAGCAACATAATTCGCTTGCCAGGAAAGCATATAAATATGGTGCCGGTATGGTAATCATAATACCATTTACATCGGAGGATGAATTTAAGAAATACAGAAAAAGCGACGGCAGAAATTATGCAAGAGAAAAACTTGCTTTTGAACAAGCAAAAGACCCCGACTCAAATGCGCATTTTCTGGTCTCACCACAAGTAGCAGCCAATATTTTACATGCTGAAAAAAACACCTTAACCACTAGGCTATCCGAAGGGGTTTCCGATAGCTTCATTGATAAATTTAATAGTAAAGAACTTAGTATCTCGTATTTCACATCCTTGCCAACAATAAGTATCGACACAGAGAATGTTTTGGGTTATCTGGAGGGTACCGATAAGAAGGATGAGGTGATTGTAATTACCGCCCACTACGATCACATTGGCCGTAGAGGCGAACAAATAAATAATGGTGCAGATGATGATGGCTCAGGAACGAGTGCTGTAATTGAAGTAGCAGAAGCCTATACATTGGCAAAAGCTGCCGGCCATGGCCCCAGAAGAAGCATCCTTTTTATGACTGTTACCGGCGAAGAAAAAGGCCTGATAGGCTCACATTACTATACAAACAATCCGATTTTTCCTTTAGAAAGCACGGTCGTTGATTTAAATATGGATATGATTGGCAGGCATGACAAGGCACACGATGTTGATCGAGAGTTTGTTTATCTGGTAGGTTCTGACAGGCTTTCTACTGAGTTGCACGAACTAAGTGAAAAAGCCAATAGTACCTTTACTAAGCTAAGCCTTGACTATACATATAACGATGAAAGTCACCCAATGAAGATTTATTATAGGTCAGACCACTGGAACTTTGCCAAGCATAATGTACCGATAATATTTTACTTTAATGGAGTACATGATGACTACCACCGTCCAACTGATACAGTAGATAAAATTGAATTTGATTTATTGCAAAAGAGAGCACAATTGGTATTTTATACCTCCTGGATCATTGCTAATAGAGAGCAAAGGATAGTGATTGATAAGATACAGAATACTGAGATCAATCGTAATAATTAATATTAAGCAATCTCCACTTTCTCTTTAAGCCAATTCATAGCCTCATCAATACTAGAGTAAAGTTTAATATTGCCATTTTGCTTTTGTAGAACATCCTTTAATTTCTCTGTAACGTTGGCGGTTAAAAGATCATCGGAAATTACAAATGCCAATACATTAAATCCTCTTGATTTTAGCTTTGGATAGACCTCCTTCTCAAGATGATCAAAAATCTTAAAG
>Ga0164313_10002915_pt1 | contig 15237 bp, 14 predicted proteins | sample GuaBasSedimGuay4_FD_113735 | JGI IMG/M metagenome (GOLD analysis project Ga0164313, IMG submission 113735) | Subseafloor sediment microbial communities from Guaymas Basin, Gulf of California, Mexico - Guay4, Core 4569-4, 0-3 cm | ecosystem: Environmental > Aquatic > Marine > Hydrothermal vents... | reverse complement strand
TGTTCTATTAAGCCCAGTCATTTCGAAAGTACCCAACTAAATGCCACAAATCAACACAAAATCAATAATAACCTTCTTCAGCGCCGCAGCAATCGTGCTTGTAATATGGTTTCTCGTACGCCCTGCAACCGATACAGTGACCATCGCTGAAGAGTACCTCCACCCATACCCAAATCTGGTATCTCCCATCCAGCAAAGGAATAGTGGAGAATCAACGAACTATGACGAAGCATTCCGGATGTATGAATTGGGATATCACAGCAAAGCAGAAGACTTTTTTATGAGTCTTGATCAGACCGATGAAGCTGTCCAGTTCTACCGCTCATTAAATGCCCTCCTGGCACATGACTCGGAAGCCGCCGAAAAGGGATTTGCCGACATTCTTGTGCATCCCGAACATCGGTTTTATGAAACTACTCAATGGTATTCTGCTTTGGAGAGTTTATTGAGCGAGAATAGGAGTCAGGCAAATATGATGCTTGAAGTCCTTTCGAATGGAGATTCTGAGTTTGCGGAAAAAGCTCAGAAATTGCTGAATGAACTGAATTAGTACATTATAATTTCATCATCAAACTGCCCTGATTGAGTCAAAATTGCACTTACACGAGGCAAAGGATTCACAAGAGGCCAAACCGCTTTCTTGAAGATTGGTGATTTAATAGCTACATTTGAAATGGCAATTTTTTCATGTCATTAAACACTTCATGTCATTAAACACATTGTGATGCACAACAAGACAGAGACAAGCAGAAGAGTTTTTTTTAAAAAATCCGGAGTACTGGTTGCGGGTTTGGCGGCATCACCGATCATATCACTGGCCGCAAGCGACACTGTACAGCCAGTAGAAGGTTTATATATCATTGGACCACGTGAAGGTTATGCCCCCAAAATAGGAACACTATTGTCCACGATGACCTTTATGAGAGCATGGATTATTGGCAATGTCAAGGATTTGTCCGTGGCTGAATTGGATTTCCAATTTGATGATAAATCAAATTCTATTGGAGCTTTGCTCATGCATTTAGCCGCTGTCGAACGCTTTTTTCAGTTAAATACATTCGATGAGATTGAATGGGGGACCTGGAGCAAGAAAATTAAAAAGGAATGGGATGTGGCCAAAGATCTTGGGGAGCCAGCCAGAAAGCAAATTGTGGGTCATAGTGCAGATTACTACTTGTCTAAGCTCGAAGACTTAAGAGAAGTTACGCAAAGTGAATTTGCGAAACGAGACGATGACTGGCTACTGAAAGAGGGGCCTTTTTTCAAGGATCAGCCTACGAATAATCATTGTAAATGGTTTCACGCCTGCGAACATGAGTCAAATCACAACGGCCAGATAAGTTTGATAAAAAAGCGCTTTCCCGTCTAATGCGATTGATGGTTTTTTATAGATGCATCGTACCATGTAGATGTAATTTATCCATAGCCACAAAGTAGTTACGACTAATGCTGTAAGTTCTCACAAGTTAAACCTGCAGGGACTTGCTCTGAATGAGTTGAATTCACACAAACTCATCCTCATTGTACAATGGGTCTTTCCTGCGTTTGAGTTCGGGAAGTGCTAATTCCTCATCAGCTTCTTCTCCAGATGGCAATGCCCGATTTCTGTTATCTCGAAACTTTCTCATTTCAAGAGCCGTCTCTTCCAGTTCCCACTTTTCGACCATGCCCCGTGTGCCGGGAAGCCCGAATACACTGAAGTAGTGAATCATAAGACCAACTCCCCATGGTATCATAGGGAAGAAGAACCATACTTCACGACCCTCGTCAAAAGTGGCTATGTTGATTGCCAGGAAAAAGAGTGCTACAGCGACATAAACACCAAGGTGGGTTAGGAAGTCCTTCTTCTTTTTAACACGTTTATGAATTCTGTTGTGAGACTCGCTATTCATTCTATTGCCATTTGACACGGAAAGATAGCTATTCTCTGGCTTTGCCTCAAAGGACTGCTTTTCTTTAATGCTGCTCATGATATTGCATAAATTGGGGCCCGAAAATTCTGTCAGACGTTGCTCTATTGGTATCTTGGGCACGTATGAGACAATGCAGCACATGTGGCAATGAAATTCAAGATAGTGCGACCATCTGTCCATTTTGTGATTCCTCACAAGAGCCCGTGCAGATTATCCGTAAGAAAGTAGCTATTCGTGTCTCAGTTATTAAACTGAAGGAAAACAGCCCAACTGTCGATGAAGCAATGCAACGCCTCACGGCCGGATTAGTGGCTGCCCGCAAACGAAACATCAAGGTGATTAAGATTATCCATGGTTACGGATCGACGGGTGTGGGTGGAGCAATTAAAATCGCATTATTGGGCCGTCTTCAGATGCTTAAAGAAGAAGCACATATTAAAACATTCATCACAGGTGAAGAACACAACACGTTTGCAGGAAGCCGGAATTATTTATTAAATAAATACCCGGAATTAAAAGAAACATGGATCGAAGACCGCGGGAATCCCGGAATTACGTTTATCGAATTATAGCACACCGCATCTCCGAAGGACTCCTTTGGACCAGCACACAGATTATCCCTTATCTACAGATTACAAACTATTCAAATACGCCCGTATAGAGTCTATAAAATCCAGCCCATAAATTCCTTCAGCATGCTCAAGTGCTTTTTGATAGCAAAGGCGGGCAAGTTCAATTTCTCCGAGCTTCTTATGGAGATGGCCGAGATGCATCCATCCATATGCGAAATCGGGATAGATCAAAGTACCCCTGTACAGATAGGCAAGTGCCTCGTCTGGTTTGTCCCAACTTTCGAGGCCATCGGCCATGGAGTCGTATGCACTCGGATTGAGAGGATTGCCGTTAATGAATTTTTCGAAGCACTCGACAGCAGTTTCATGACGTCCGGTCCTGAGGTATGCGTATCCGATATGGTTCCATGCCGGGAAATACTCTGGCGTATTCATGAGAATATCCAATAAAACACTTAGGCCTTCTTCGATTTGATCATTGTCGATCAGCGTATACCCCAACAGGTGATTTGCATATCGATCATCCGGATAGGCGAGAAGGCAATTCTTCAGCAGGATTGTCGCTGAATCCAGATGCCCGTTTACGTAATGCACCAATGCCATGGCAATCCACTGTTCGTAGTAATTGTCGGAGTGTGCTTTTTCGACCTTTTCGGTATTCATGGATGGGTTGCGGAACAATAAAAAGTCCAGCATTGCTGCATATGCTGTACCCAGAGTAAAGTCGGGGTTTTGGCGAAGCAAATCCTTGAACATGACGTCGGCCTCTTCAAGGCGGGTCTGGTGATATAACCATCGCGCCGTCTCAAAATCTTCTAATGCATCTCCGGTCAGAGATAGTACAGGCGTTTCCTGGGCAGTAGAAAAGGCTATGCAACTAAATAACATGGCGAACAACACGCACGTTTTCATAGCATTCAAATTAAGAAATATTAGCCAGATAATCGACTTATCAGTCAGTCTTCTTGTTACTCTTGAGCAAATGCATCATGTAATAAATCCCACTCAGAATTGCCATGAAGATTGTAATGCCAATCTGTTCAGTAGTGCTGAGGTTGGAGAGCAGCCAGACAATGGTAATGATTGCAATCACTGGAACAATATACCCCCCGGGAGCCTTAAACGAATCACTGCCCTCCTTGTCATCACGTCGGAGCTTGACAAGTGAAAATGTCACGCCCAGGTATATAAGTAATATGGATGCACTTGACAAAATGGCTAATTGCTCAAATTCTCCGAGAAGGGCCAGGATACAGGACATCGAACCGTAAACGATAATTGCGATATAGGGAGTGCGGTATTTTGGGTGTACCATGGAGAGTATCTTGGGAGGCATCGTCTCATCTTTTGATGCTCTGAATATGATCCTGGGTATGTTCAATATTTCCCCGGTCAAATTTCCAAACATCGATATGGCTCCACCAATTACGATAAGTGTAAGTCCAAATGGGCCAAAAACAACTCTGCCTACTTCTGCCAACGGAGCTTCCTTGAAATCGGCGAGAGACGTCCCGAGGACACCTTGTGCTGTGATTTGAATTAAAATGTAAAGAAGTAATACAATTGATATTCCCAATAGTATTCCCCGGGGAACGGTTCTATTTGGATTTTTGATCTCGCCGCTGATATTCAGTCCGGTTTCACCTCCCTGAAAAGCAAAGAAGAGGATAAGTGTTACTTCCCCCAAAGTGCGTGCTGAGGGCATCGATGTAATCTCAAGATTCTCCCATGAGATGTCTATCCAGCCAATTAGTACGAGCAATAGTAAAGGGATTAATTTGGCAAACACAGTGAACTTGACCATGTTGATACCGTTTTTTACGCCGCGTACATTAATAAATATCAGACCAGAGAAGATGAGTACAATGCATCCAGATTTAAATAATGCATTATTAAAAACAGGGAATATGAAACCGAGCGTATCGGCCAGTGCATTTGCGACAGCGGCATCAGATGTTACTGCTGAAAATACAAAGAGATTGGCTGTGAGAAATCCCGGGTATTTGCCAAAGGCCGTTTCGATATAGGCATATGATCCTCCGGACTTGGTCACTTTACTGCCGACTTCCGCAAAACAGAGCATGATCATGATAATTAGAAAACCGCATACCAGATAGGCAAGGATGCCAGCCGAGCCCAGTCCGGCGGCTACGATTGCCGGTAATACGAATATACCGGCCCCCACAACAATATTGATAATGTTGGCACTCAGGCCCAATACCCCTATTTCCCGCCTGAGGCCTTCTTGTTCCTGTTGCATGTGTCAGTGTTTGCCTGGTGTAGATGATTTCTGCGATGAAAGATACCAATTTTCAATTCTCAATTAATTCCGTACCTTAATACTCGAAGGAATCACACTTATTTACACAAAGGACACCTATTACACTACACATTGACGGTATGCGATGGATGATACCCCGATCAGAGCACGTGATGGTATCATCCCTCGATAATCTCCAAAGGAGCTTGTCGGTCGTAATGCAAAAATCAAAGTTTAAAACCTAAAATTCATGAAACACCTAACTCACCAATTGACAACTGCTCTATTTATTTTGATGCTAGTTGGATTCAACGCGCGCACTGTAATTGGCCAGGACGATGGCCCACCATCGGAAGGGGATATGATGGCAAAGATGACAAAGATGGCGGCAATTGATGCTCCGAGAGGCCTGATTCTGAATGCCAAGGGCGCCACCAAAGGCTATAAGCTGTTTGCACCGCTTACTTCTGATGTCCATTACCTGATCAATAATAAAGGAGAGGTTGTACATACATGGAAGCTGAAATACGCTACCGGTTCTGCCTACATCATGGATAATGGACATCTGATTGCCACTGGGAGAGACCCTGTGTCTGTCGTATTTGCAGGGGGTGGTCAAAACGGTTATATCTTCGAATATGACTGGGATGGAAATCTTTTGTGGGAGTACAAATACTCAACCGATGCCCACCTGATACATCACGACATCGCTGTGATGCCAAATGGAAATATCCTCTCGATTGCCTGGGAGGCAAAAACAGCTGAAGACGGTATACGAATGGGGCGCAATCCTGATAATACGCCGAAAGCAGGACTTTGGACGGACAGTGTCATTGAGATTGAGCCGGAGAAACCATCAGGAGGTCGCATCGTTTGGGAATGGCATATGTGGGATCATATGATTCAGAATTACGACGAGAGTCTGCCAAATTATGGAGACCCGGCAGAGCATCCGGAGTTGGTTGATATCAATCTGGGCAAACCTCTGAAAGTGATCACCGAGGAAGAATTGGCACAGCGTAAGGCAGTTGGATTTGCGGCTCCTACAGCAACTGTCGATAATAAAGGTTCAGATATGTACCATTGCAATGCTATTCATTATAATGCTGAACTGGATCAAATTGCGATTAGCAGTCCCGGCATGAGCGAGGTCTTTATCATTGATCACAGTACGAATGCTGCTGAGTCTTCAGGACATGCGGGAGGAAAATACAGTCGCGGTGGTGATTTATTGTACAGATGGGGAAACCCTCAGAATTACGGCCGAGGGACGGAAGACGATCAGATCTTGCATGAACAGCACGACGTACAGTGGATTCCCGCTGGTTTCCCAGGTGCGGGCAATTTGACGATTTTTAACAATGTCGCTGGAGGTGGACCCAAGGGCCCGCATTCCGCCGCGATTGAAATCACCCCTCCCATGAATGACGATGGGAGCTATCAGACCCCTGCCACCGGCCCTACAGAAACTGCATGGCAGTACACAGCTCCTGAGCCATCTACCATGTTTGCTCCATTTATATCAAGCGTCGAACGCCTGGCAAATGGCAATTCCATGATCTGTGTTGGGCCTCCCGGACGCTTTTTTGAGGTGACTCCGGAAAATGAAATTGTATGGGAATACTGGTTGCCGTATTACTCAGACCTCCGTCTGCCCGATGGGTCAAGACCCCAGCCAATTGGTCCATTTACATATGCGTCATTTCGGGTGAATCATTATGATGCCAAGCACCCGGCGTTTGAGGGGCGAAAGATGAAGGCGCTAAAGCCGCAGCCTGTAGTGCCTGCAGCACCTGCGCCACCAGGGCATTAAAGTTAAAAGACTATGAAAAGACTACTGCTCACTTTATGCATTACCTCGATTGCAGTTTGTTTTGATACCCTGGCACAGTCAACTACTGATGGCGGAAATGACGTGGCTGACATAAGTTTATCAGAACAGTTTGACGGGCTTGAATGGAGATGCATCGGTCCATACAGAGGTGGTCGCGCAAATGCTATTTCTGGAGTCGTCGGTGACGATCGTACGTATTATGCAGGGTATACCGGTGGTGGCGTCTGGAAAACTGATAACGCTGGCGCTAACTGGTACAATATTTCTGACGGATATTTCGCAGTGGGGTCAATCGGAGATATTGCAGTGAGCACATCCGATCCGAATGTGGTCTTTGTGGGTTCAGGGGAGCATGCCGTGCGTGGTGTGATGACATCCTATGGTGATGGGGTCTATAAATCAACAGATGCTGGCCAATCGTGGGTCAACGTCGGGCTGAAGAATACAAGGCATATTTCCAATGTAATTATTCATCCGGTGGATTACAATACGGTGTATGTCGCAGCGCAGGGTGCTGTGCATGGGCCAAATGAGGATAGGGGCGTTTACAAATCTACAGATGGTGGTGCGACCTGGTTCAAAACGCTTTATATCGACGAGAATACAGGTGTATCAAGCCTGGTGATGGATAAAAATAATCCACGTATTCTGTACGCTGCTACCTGGCAGCACCGCCGGTACCCCTGGATGGTCGAAAGTGGTGGTCCCGGCTCTGCCATATATAAATCCAGTGACGGCGGTGAGACATGGAATAAGGTCACACATGGCCTCCCTGATATGATGGGAAAAATAGGTCTCTCTGTGTCAGCAGCCAATTCCAATAAAGTATTCGCCATTGTGGAGTCTGAAAAATCAGTTTCAGGTTTGTATCGTTCTGATGATGGTGGTATAAACTGGAAATTGTATTCAACAAACCCGTCTATTACATCCCGCTCATGGTATTATATGGAGGTATTTGCCGATCCAAATAATGAGGACCTCGTGTACGTGTTAAATGCCCCTTTGATGCGCTCGAAAGATGGTGGAAAGACGTTTGAAAGTATGCGGGTCGTGCATGGCGATTGCCATGGTTTCTGGATAAATCCTGATGATAGTGACAATATTGCTATGGCAGAAGATGGTGGGGCCACAATTTCTTTTTCTAAAGGAAATACATGGTCAACATTAAATAATCAACCCACTTCTCAGATATACAGAGTCAACGCCGATAGAAGAGTTCCATTTTGGCTATACGGAGGCCAACAAGATAATATGTCCCTGGTCGTGCCTTCAAGGTCAAAGAACTACGGCATTCTGTCATCTGACTGGCACAATGGGCCGGGTTGCGAAAGCGCCATGGTCGCATTTGATGACCCCTATAATCCTCGCGTGATATACGGTGGTTGTTTTAATGGGCGGTTGAGTTTGCTCGATATGCAGACCAAAGAAGGAAAGGACATCATGCCTTACCCGATGACGAATCTTGGCTACGAGGCAAAGGACATGAAATATCGCTTTAACTGGAATGCTCCCTTGATCAATTCTCCTCATGATCCGAAAATCATGTACTACGGCGGGGATGTCTTGTTTAAAAGTGAGAACGGCGGTTTTAAGTGGGAGGTCATTAGTCCTGATCTCACAAGGAATGACACCACTAAGCAAAAACAGGGTGGTGGACCATTTACCAACGAAGGAGCAGGTGGCGAAAATTATAATACGATTTATTATATCGCCGAGTCAACCCTCGAAGAAGGTGTAATCTATACCGGATCGGATTGTGGAATGATGCATGTCACTAAAGATGGGGGCGCAAGTTGGACTGACATTACACCGGCCGGTTTGCCCGAAACGATGATTCATTCAATTGAGGTTTCGCCTCATGATGCGGGCACAGTGTATTTTGCTTCGACACGCTACAAGTTTAATGACTATGCGAATTATTGCTATAAGTCAACGGATTATGGAGCAAGTTGGACAATAATTGGAACGGGTATTCAAGAGGATGATTTTTTTAAAGTGATAAGAGAGGACATTGAAGTCCCGGGGATTTTATACGCAGGTGCAGAAAGGGGATTTTATATTTCTTTTGACGGGGGAAGCTCTTTTGACGCTTTTCAGTTGAATTTGCCAGTCGTGCCCATCACAGATATGATCATCCGGGATAACAGCCTGGCGATATCAACCGCAGGCAGATCGTTTTGGATTCTGGACGACCTTTCAGCAATCCAACAATCGATGGGGAAATTCAATAATGAATCGGTTCAATTGTATAAACCGAAAGAGCATTATCGAATATTTGGCAGCCCGGGTTTCTTTCTGATTACCGAACATGCGTTTGGCGAGAATCCCGCCGACGGTGTGGAACTCAATTATTTTCTGGCTGAAAATGACACGGCAGAGTTGAAATTAGAGATTATAAACTCAGCAGGCGAAGTAATACGTACTGTTGAAGGAACGCACGAGGAAATAGAAAATCGTGTGATGGGAGGACGCGGGAATCTGCGGTCACCGCACACCAGTAAAATGTCGATGAATCGAGGCCTGAATGCCTTTACATGGGATTTTCGTACAGAACCCTTGCTCAAAGTACCCGATGCCTATGTATTTGGTGCAGATTACAGGGGGCACCGTGTGGCGCCGGGCAAGTACTCTGCAAAGATGACATACGGAGACATGGTCTCGGAAGTACGTATCGTGATTAAAGACCCTCCGGGTCTGCAACTTCCGCCAAGTGTATGGGAGGCTCAACAGGCACTCATGCAATCTATTGAGAACCGTATCAATGAAATTCATGAGTCGATCAACACCCTCGTGACAATGCAATCGCAATTGGAGTCCGTCGACACGCAAATCTCATCGGAAGACGGGCTGGAGGATTTAAAGCAGGCAAGGGATGCATTGGCCAAAAAGATTGATAACTGGCAATCGGTGGTCATTGAATTAAGGCAAAAGGGATTCCAGGACGCACTAAATTGGCCGGCAGGAATGAATGCAGAGTACTTCATGTTGCGCAATAATCTCGATACTTATGATCCTGTCATTCCTGAGGGGTATCGGGCGCGGTTTGATGACCTTGAAGAGCAATGGGTGCGGCATCAACAATTATACAATGATATCATGTCCGATGATGTTTCGGCCTTTAATACATTGTATCGAAGTAAGAATTTGCCCGTTTTACCAGCAAGAAAAAAAATCAAACCGTAAGCTTATATAATTGGGCGGATACCATTAACGAGGTTGTTTTTTGCATTGCGGATGAAGGAATAGTGCCTGAACATAGTGCGCTCCGATATTTGATATTAAAACGTGGTTGGTAATGCGCATGTAATTCTGAACATAATCTAATGACCAATAAAGGCCACTCTTCACTCCTCCATATACTCTAAAATCATTCCGATAGCTATCGGCACCATATCCACAGTGCCCGAGGCATCAAACACAAGATCACACTCTGCCTCATACCGCCCCTGGTACCGATGGTAACTCTCCCAGATATGATCGAGATACCACTGTGGCTCAGTATACTGCTCCTTGCGACGTCGTTCAAATTCCTCCCGCGAGATTGTGACGCATATTTTTTTATCGAATAATTTTCGCAAAGGCTCGTGCAAATAAATCAAAAAACCCTCTGCCAAAACCAGGCCGTACTCCTTGCTGCTGTCATATACGTCGAGATAAAATCTGTCAAAATCAATTGATTCAGGGTGCTCCCAATCGATCATGTCGTTGATCATCGGTATTTCCTTCTCGGGGAAAGCATAGTCATCAAGGCTTAATACACTTACGCTACCTTTCTCGAAGTGCGCTGCTATTTGGTGCGCCATTGTCGTTTTGCCCGACCGGCTCATGCCACCGATTCCAATAATCATACTCCCGGATTTATTAATTCTTTGACCAATGTGAACGGATATATTCCGTCGCCTCGCTTAAGCCGAGTGGAAGTGAAGCGGCAGAAGCACGGATATAGAAGTTCTCTTTTTCTCCTTTTTTAAGAAAAACAGGTTGCTCACTTTTTCCCATCTCGACAATACATACCTGTTTGTTATTGATGGTCACGACATTGGAGTGAATCAACCTATGGGCATTCTTGCCAAAATGTTTATTGATCAGGTTTGTCATGACCAGCATAAATCCATCTGCATTCCCTTTTTGCATGACCTGGTAATCGTTTTGCAAACCGAGAATATTCCCGTCGTCATCCACTCCGATAAACAACATGCCGCCTTCGGTATTCAGAAATGCGGAAATCGTTTTGACGATGACATCTTCCAGTACCTTATTGGCTTTTTCTTCCCTGAAATCCCATCTTAATGATGACTTAAATTCAATTCTGTCAGATTCGCCTTTGTCTATGATTACTTGCCAGTTACGTTGTTTCACAGCAATCGGTGCCAGGCGTTTTTTAACGATCTGCAATCTCCAATAAAAGAGCAATCCGCTAGCAAGAAGGATCAAAAAAAGTGCTCCGATCAAATTCATGGGTAGCTTATCCTGAGTCGGTACGAGATCATGTTTTTCGGCAATGTGCTCGAGCTCTTCGAGAGTGATTTTCGCCATCCCGAGTTGCAACAATGTCAGCAATTCTACATTCCCCGCCTTTACAGCCGGACGAATTGGCTCGCTGCGGATGTCGAGATATTTATGGTACCCCTCTGGAAGGGGTGACTCCTTGAATTCTAATGAGGTGTATGGCTCTTCATAGAAAAATCCGGCAATAGACCGGGTGTTCAGGTCATCCATTAGGGCCTTGGTGGTAGGATATTCTTTAAACTGGAGATCGGCATACCTTTCAGTTATAAACTTCCTTGAAATACCAGAAGTCAATACCCCTAGTGGCTCTCCAATTTTATATACAGTCTTTGGGTCCAGGTCATCACGTAAAAAGAGCGCAGTAGTGACACGCATGATATAGTCCCCAAAAAGAAGCGTATCGAGTTGGGTTGGATCGATAAGGAGTCCTGCAATTGCATCTGCTTCACCATTGCTTACCCACTGCACACATTCCTGCATCGTGCCGGCCCTGAACAAGATATGTTTGTCAACTTTTGAAGCCCACAATTCCCACCAGTCAATCAGAATCCCGTGGGACATTCCGTCTGCCTCGACCCTGCAGTATGGGAAGTAGTCTATCTGATGTGCCACTGTGATAGTGTCCGCAAGGAGAGTGGTAACCGAAACAACTACGGACAATAGTGTTGATAAGAGTATGCGGCGTATTATCATGGCGGAAAGGTACAATTATTGATTTCAGAGTCCAGATTTCAGGTTCCTGATTTTTGAAGTATTGTGATACCATGTATTGCGGGCTGTCGTGCGGTTGTGGTGAAGTACTATCTCAGTTTGGGTTCAAATATGAGGATACTTATTCCTTTGATTTCACCAGAATCTAATGGGTTACATGGTCTGTGGCTTCTGAAATTCTTTCAGGAAGTCAAGATCCAGATGTTTGAGACAGTGATTTAAGTATGGCAGCACATTGTAGGCAGCAAGGCACATATCGAAAATAAAAAGGCCCGTCAAAAATGACAGGCCTTTAAAGCTTAAAAGTTATTCAGTAACATCAAACTACTTTGACATCTACTGCATTTAATCCTTTTCTTCCTTCTGATAATTCGAATTCAACTGCATCGCCTTCCTTGATTTCATCAATTAGACCTGACACATGTACGAAGTACTCTTCGTTTGAACCTTCCTCGATAATGAATCCAAAACCTTTGGCGCCATTGAAGAATTTTACTGTTCCTTTACTCATTGTTTATTGTATTAATGTAATTTAATAGGGCGCAAAGGTACACTTATTTTTTGAAATAGAAAAAATAAATGCAAAGTAAAACGCAATGTGCTGTAATTCAATGTGTTGATAGTCGAATTTGAAGGCTAATCAAGCTGGTGCAGCTACGGGACTGCCCATGATCTTCAGTGTACGCAAATGGGACCGCACCGCACCCAGGTAGGATGGATTGTCATAATACGGCAATCCGTACTCTCTGGCAGTCTCCTGTACAATGGGTGCAATTTTTCTATAATGAATGTGACAGACCTTTGGAAAGAGGTGATGTTCGATCTGGAAGTTGAGTCCACCAAACAGGAAGTTGGCCAGGCCGTTTCCTCTTGCAAAATCTGCAGTCGTGTGCATCTGGTGAGCAGCCCATGATCTTTCGATAAATCCATTCTCATCTGGCTCAGGAAACTCAGGCCCATCCACAACATGCGCGAGTTGGAAGACAAAGCTTAACGTCGCTCCTTCGACGGCGTGGAGAAACAGGAAGCCAATCAGAATTTGCCACCATGGCAATTCGATGACTGTGAATGGAATGATCACGAAAAGAACATAATATAGTGCCTTGTACAAAAACAGGCGGTAGTACTCCTTCCGGGGATGGTGATTGATATGACCACCGATATTATAGGCAAAAAACTTCTTGTAGTCTTTCATGAATACCCATGAAAAAGAGCTTAAAGTATACAGGAAAACACCGTAGATATGTTGGTACCGGTGGATCCACCACAGGTCTTGCTTGGGGTTTAATCTCAAAATTGGAATCTGATCGATGTCATCATCATGATCGGGAATATTTGTGTATGTGTGATGCACAATATTATGTGTGATCTTCCACACGTAGTCATTTGCCCCAACAAGGTTAAACAGCAGACCAAGTACTTTATTGACTGTTTTATTTGAAGAATACGCACCATGAATAGCATCGTGGGCGATATTCAATCCAATCAATGCCGTAAAAAAACCGTGTATCCCGGCGATGGCAAAAAGCCACCATGGGCTAAAAATGTTGCTGAGTAGCAAGGCATATGTCAATACAAAACTCGTCAGTATAAAGACCGTCTTTAAAACCATTGCTGAATTGGCGTGACGTGACAGATTGTTCTGCACAAAATAGTCGTTCACACGCTCCTTCACAACGGTATAAAACTCAGAAGACTGTGATTTGTCAAAAGTGATCTTGGTTACCTTGTGTGCGATTTCTTCCATATTTCTAAAGTAATTGAAAGACAGTTTGTGAGGTGAAATCCAGTCGGTTACTTAACATTTGACCGCAAATGTACGTCTTTTTTAACCGGGTAATGCGGTATGAAGTGCTGCAATCAGTGGTTGTCAACGGTATCGCAAAACGAGCAATCTGACATCAACAGGTTTTGAACGCATTCGTTTTATATATCGCAGATAATCAGGTGCTTACACCTTTTCGAAGACCAATCTGTAGTGATCCATGATCTCCTGTTCAAAGCATACTCTGTTTGGACTGACCCTGAAGACTTCGATCTGATGCCTAAAGTCTTTATCAGTCACGTATCTGCCCATAAGTTGCAGGTAGAGCATGTATTTTTTCAATCCAAACTCTCTGAATTTCTTACGCCATTGACCGATCGTCTCGATATAATCCAGACGGCCGCTACTCTGGGAAATAAGCTTGAATTTCGGTTCTGCATTCCTTATGACCATTTCAGGGCCATAGGGGAGCCATGATCCGGGAAATTCTTCCACCATGAGTGCCAGTACATGTGCGGCAGACCCCCTTTCGGCATTTAGGTCAAATTTGTCATAGTCCAGCATGTTTTTGCTAAACGTCATAGTCTGCATATAGTATCGCCCACCGACAGGCAACAAATCGTAAATCGTATCGAAAAAGTTGCGATATACCTCCTCTTGCTTACCGGCCTGCCATTCTTCAACTGAACAAAAATGCTCAAGCCCACCGATACATGTGACCGCGTCAAAAGTGCCAAAGTCATCTGGCTTCACATAACGGCAATCTTTCACGATCACGTTCAATCCGTTATTCTGACATGCAGCAGCCTGCCCCTCCGAGAGCGTCAAGCCAATACTCGAGGCACCTCTATCCTTGATGATATAACTCGAAAAAGGGCCCCAACCACATGCCATGTCGAGTACCTTGCTTCCCTCCTTGATATTGAGACTGTCGGCAATGAATTTGTGCTTTGCTTCCTGAGCTGCCTCAAGCGTCATCGAGAAGTCTCCATCGTACTTCGCTCCACTGTAATCTCCCATCTCTCCTATGCTCAGACGGAATATTTCGTCAATTGTGGTGTACGTAAAATCGAGATCCTTTTGTTCTGCCATGTTGTCTTTCTAACTGATGAAAATGAGATGGGTTGTGTATTTCTTCAACCGTTGAATTGTAAATTCCTTGAACAAGCCGCGAAGTTACAATATATCTGTTACCACCGAAGAGACGCGATTCATCGCGTCTCTTCGGCATCCCGCATCCCGCATCCCAATTTTCACTACATTTGTTTTACAATGTAGAAGAAATGAAAAAATACCTCGGCGAATTCGAAGAACTGGTACTGAGCATGGTAAGCATTCTTAATGATGACGCCTATGGAAATGCGATCGTACAAAAAATTGATGATGCGCTCGGACGGACAGTGAGCCTGAGTGCCGTACATGTCACATTGTATCGTCTGGAGGACAAAGGGCTTGTGAGGTCACACCATGGAGAGGCTACTGCGAAGCGCGGAGGTAGACGAAAAAGGCTGTTTCAGATCACAAATACAGGAAAGAATATGCTTCGGGATATGCAGTCCCAGAGATTGAAAGTCTGGAAATTGCTTCCCACCCTCAAGATTGTGGGGATATGAAAAATGGAGAGAAGGGAGTGGGCCCTCCATCGTGGGCAGTTTCATTTCTACACTGGTTTT
>Ga0164313_10002914_pt1 | contig 15241 bp, 14 predicted proteins | sample GuaBasSedimGuay4_FD_113735 | JGI IMG/M metagenome (GOLD analysis project Ga0164313, IMG submission 113735) | Subseafloor sediment microbial communities from Guaymas Basin, Gulf of California, Mexico - Guay4, Core 4569-4, 0-3 cm | ecosystem: Environmental > Aquatic > Marine > Hydrothermal vents... | reverse complement strand
CTACCCAGGCCAACCAGATCTAATGTTAACTTGTTAGTCTCTTTAAGTTTAAATAATATCTTCGCCTCCCCTTTTATTTCATCATTACTATCATTTAGTTCCAGGCTAAATGTGTAGTGCAAAATATCCAGGTTAGCATTTATTGGATAACTTCTTTGGGCATTAGAATGTGCTGTTAACAAGAAAAACAGACCAAAAAATAGTGTAATACAGGTCTTATAGGATGATTTTCGCATTTTTAAACTCTTTCTTAATTTTTAATTTCAATTCTTTAGAAAAATTATTCCCCTCAAGATGGAGTTCTTCTAACCTCAGGTCGAAGAATTCCTCAGGCAAGTCCTGAAGATTATTGTTTTTTAAGATGAGCACTCTGAGTTTCTTCAACTTATTAATTCCCGTTGGCAGGGAGCTAATCTTATTATTACTCAAATCGAGACCATGTAATTTTTTTAAACTCAATAATACTTCCGGGAACTTAGTAAAGTTATTTTGTGTCATGCCAATAATCTTAAGTTTTCCAAGTTCACCAAGACCTTTTGGCATCGAGCTTAATTTATTCTTAGGCGCATATAGTTCTTCAAGAAATTGCAACTTCACTAATTCTTCGGGTAATGATGTTAGTTCATTGTTTTCTAAATCGAGGAGAAGAAGATAGGACAGTTTGCCAATGTCCGGAGAAAGAGAAGTTAGCTTCTGATTAACTATTCGTAGTCTGGATGCATTATTTATATGCTTGAGCGCCCCTTCTAACGATAAAAATTCTGCTGTTGGATAATAGAGAAGATCACCCATAGCATTATAATAAGTGCTGGGTTGATGAGCCAGTACTTCTAGTGGCATTAAGAATATCGCATCTGTTGAAGTTAATAATACGTCTACTTGTGCAGAAGATATATCTAAGAGGAAGTCAACTGGTAATACAAATACAGAATCTCCTATATCTTCCATTAAGCTTTTTAGTTCGGCCTTGGGCATATTCTGGATAGCATTATAAACCATTTTATCACAGCCTGAACCAATACCCTGTAATATTTCAAGACGAGTAAATTCCTGTTTTGAATTAAGAGAAAAATAAGCAAATACGGTTCCTTCAAGTGCAATTCTTTTAGCTTCTACCGGGTAAGAAATTGTTTTGGTCAGATAGTAGTTGAGGTAGGTTTCTGTTACTTTGCTCTTCGTGACTAATCCATATTTTATTGACATAAGAAACTTCTGTGATACAGGATTACCACGTTGCCGGGCAGGCTGCCATACAGGCATTGAAGAAAATAGTTCTATGATCTGATTGCGCATTGAAGTATTTAAAGAGTCATCGTAAACCTTTATGTTTTCAACGATTCCGGACGGATTAACCTCAAAACTTACATGAGTATCCCCGGCCACTACGACACTGAGGCTATCGGGATATTTAAAATGAGTAGTCAGGTAATAATTAAAGTATTCAAAGCCTCCAAAAAATGAAGCACTAGCCTCTATCTCTCTACTTATTTTAATCTTTTGTTCATCTTTTGTTAACTGATATGGTGCAAGCTCAGGTGGCTGAAGAGTAAGGTTGGCCTTTGGCAGCATTACAAAAATTTCCTCCAGCCCAATCTTAAAATTATCTCCCTCAGGAACTTCTATAGATACCATTTGATAACTAAGGTGAGAAATTATCAATGACTTATAGTTTGAGGCTAATTTAATCTGAAAAATACCCATAGAGTTGGAAAAACTTCCCGTAGTCGTTCCTAGAACTGAGATACTGGCATTTTCAATTGGCTGCTGGGTCTTTTTATCTACTATTCTTCCTGTAATAACTCGTTCCTGTGCCCTGGATACCAGGCCAACGGCTATTAAACAGTAAAGAACTAGGTACTTCATTTATATTATTGAGTGTCCAGACTATATTTTTTAGAACAATTGTTTTATCACCAGATAGAGTATTGCCATAAGAAATACAGCCATTGAAAATTTATTTACAAAATGCATAGACCTCAAACTAAAGTCTGCTTTCTTGTCGCCGCTTTTCTTTCTGAAAAAATAGTTAAATAATTCCTTAAATTGTAAATATTCTTTCGTTGATGCCCGTTCCTTTTTCTTTTCGCTCATGATCAAAGTGCTAAAATTTCCGGTTCCACCCAATCGCCATATTCTTTAATCAGGTTTATTAGTTCATCTACTGCCTCCTGAGGTGCAAGGCCTTTTTTAACCACTTCCTGTCCTTTGTATAACGTGATTTTCCCTGGCCCTGAGCCAACATAACCATAATCAGCGTCAGCCATCTCACCTGGCCCATTAACAATACAACCCATGATACCAATTTTCACCCCTTTTAAATGATCTGTTCGAGACCTGATCATTGCTGTTGTTTCCTGCAAATCAAATAGGGTCCTGCCGCATGATGGACAAGAGATATATTCTGTTTTGCTCATTCGGGTTCTTGCCGCTTGCAGGATGCCAAAAGCCGTTTGGTTAGCCTGAAGCAAATTGTTATAGGTTAACATCACACCGTCACCCATGCCATCAACTAACAACCCTCCTACATCGGTAGCAGCATATAGTTGCATTTTCTCTTCCTCTATTGGGTTATAATCTCTTTTGATGATCACCGGGTTCGAAACATTCTTAATAATCAGATCATTAATGAAGCTTCTTACAGCCGCCATGGCATGCTTACTACTGGTTTGAACAATCAGCACAGTATTACTGCTAAGGTTTTCCGGTAATGTATTCTGTCCCGCATCAATAATGAGAAAGGATAAATTAGATTGAGGCTTATAATTATCAAGACTAAATAGAGGGTACTGAATAGAGGTTGGCGACATCTGCTGCCAGGCATCATAATTATAAATTTGCCCAAGACTCCCCGGTAAATAATCTGCAATAAGTGTACTACCCAAATAAACATAATCTGCAGCCAAATCAGTTGCCACCCATTTATCTTGCTCGGGCAAATAATGATGCCCCACTTGTTTAAATGTTTTTTGATTGAGCTCTGCAACTTCTGATAAATCTGCCAAAACCACAGGCACATTAGTTCCGCCGATATTATTGATAGCAAGGGAACTTCGTTTTGCGAACTCAAAAGGATTAAGTTCCAGAGATTTAATTTCGGGAATATCCGGAGTTGGCTCACGATCTGCATAACGCCCCACTAAAGTTTGAGCAACTGGTATCTCATATTCGGGCTCCTCGGTAAGTGAAACTCTTATAGTATCACCAAGACCATCTTCGAGCAGGGTACCTATGCCAACAGCAGATTTTATTCTACCATCTTCGCCTTCACCGGCCTCAGTAACGCCAAGATGAAGAGGATAAGGCTTAAGACCTTCTTCGTTCAATTTATTTACCAGCAAACGGTAGGCCTCAACCATAACCAGGGTATTACTGGCTTTCATTGAGAGTACCACCTGATCGTAGTTCTCGTCTTCACAGATGCGTAAGAACTCCAGCGCTGATTCCACCATGCCCAGCGGTGTATCACCATAACGACTCATAATCCTGTCGGAAAGTGAACCATGATTAGTACCTATGCGCATGGTAGTACCATGCTCTTTACAAACATTAATCAGTGGTAAAAAACGCTCGCGAATTCGTGCTACTTCTTCGGCATATTCAGAATCAGAATAATCTATTGATTGAAACTTTTTTCTGTCGATATAATTTCCCGGATTAATGCGCACTTTTTCTACGTAGCGTGCAGCCGTTTCTGCTGCGTTGGGAGTAAAATGGATATCCGCAATTAATGGTGTTGTATATCCTCTTTTTCTAATTTCTTTTTTAATGTTTGCCAGGTTCTCCGCTTCGCGCATACTCGGGGCGGTAATACGAACATATTCACATCCCGCCTCAATCATTCTTATCGACTGCTCTACCGACCCTTTAGTATCCATGGTATCAACAGTAGTCATCGACTGTATTCTAATTGGGTTGTTACCACCTAGCGGCAGATCACCAACCCTTACCTCAATAGAGGAGCGTCGGGAATAGGAAGTAAGACTATTGCAATAATACTGAGACATGGAATTTGTTTATTAGGTAAAAGTACGGCTGATTAGTTGAGGTGCAAACTGACAACCAGATTAATGCTAGCCGATATACTCTTGTTTTATTACCAGACTACAGTATTCATTTTCTAATAATAAGTAGCCCTGATCATAACAGAAATAATATGTTTTCCCTGCTTTTGTGGTGTAGATATTCGTTTGATAGCTAAAGTTAAATCCGGCGTTTTGCAACTTGTTCTTAGCAATAGTTGCTTTGCCTTCAGGGTTAAAAGATACCAGGATATCTCTGTTGCGTTTAAGTATGGCATTAACTGAACGCATCATATTATTAGTACTTCTGTTCTTAATATTATTAAATGCACTCCGACATTCGTCAGAACAGAATTTTTTGTCGGAACGGCCAATTATCGGCCTCCCGCACTCCGGGCATAGTTTTTCTTCCATAAATAGGCGATTGTAAACGGTTACAAACGGTTTTATACAAGTATAGTCGAATACAACCAATTATCATACGGCTAACGGGAAAAAGTCATCAGTACTTTGGGGCAAATCAATTTTCAATTTAAACTTTTATTATTATGAACAATTTAAGAAATCGTGTACAGTTAATCGGTAACATTGGTAAAGAGCCTGAAGTTAAAACTTTTGACAGTGGCAAAACGAAAGCCTCCTTTTCATTGGCTACATCAGAAAGCTATACAGATAGTGATGGCAAAAAAGTAACGGATACGCAATGGCACCAAATAGTTGCCTGGGGGAACACAGCTAATTATATTGAGAGCTATCTTGATAAGGGAAATCGGATAGCTGTTGATGGCAAGCTTGTACACCGCTCGTATAATGACAAAGATGGTACTACCAAGTACATAACAGAAGTTTTAGTAAGTGAGGTTTTATTGCTCACCAACAAAGCCACTGCCGTATAGTTGAATAAGGTGTTTTTAGTATAAAGCTCCGACAGGAAAGTCGGGGCTTTTTTTATAAAATTTTTTAAAATATCCAATCCGTTATAAGAAAAAAAGCTAATTTTCCGTAACCAATTTTACCTAGCCATGATTAGCAGGCGTTTGTCAACCCTCGTTTTCTTATTAACAGTATTTGTTTATCACTCCTTCGCCCAGGAAGAAATTAAGGAACTTCCCTCAGGATATTATATGACTGTAGCTGCATATTTATCTACCGGCGAAGGCTATGCCATACGTTATACAAATAAACTTAAATCACAAGGCCATAGTGCCGACTACGGATTTACATATAAAAAAAATATGTATTTCGTATATGTTAAGAAATATAGTGACTTTAAATTAGCCGTTAGTGAGATAAAAAGTATAAGAGAAAATACGCCATTTGATGATGCCTGGGTCTATCAATATGAGGCCATTAAGCCGACAAAAGAAATAGTTACAAAAGAAGTAGAACAGGCCCCAAGTGATACTTTGCAAGTTGCTCAAGATACGGCCCTTGTGGAGATAAAAGTTCAGACCAATAAGGACGAAGATCCTGAACCATCTAAAGAAGTAGATAATTCCAGAATAATATATTTTGAGGCACTGCAAGCAAGAACTCAAGAACCAGTGAATGTAGAAGTCACTCTATTCGATCCATATTCTGAACGTATAATCACTACAATGAAATCAAGGGAAACAAAGAGAGTAGCCGCCCCTGACAATGATAAAAACATGATTCGCGTTAAGACGAATACTTTTGGCTGGAAAGGAGATGCCGTGAGCTTCAATTTTAAAGACCCCATTACAGATTCGACTAATTACTTTGTCAAAATTTCAAATGACACCCTGATACTATTCTTTGATATGCACAGGATGCGTAAAGGAGATATACAAACATTATACAATGTGTATTTTCAATCTGAAGCAGCTATTATGAGGGAAGAATCGAAATTCCAACTAGAAGAGCTGTGGCAAATGATGGATGAGAATCCGAATACACGAATCAAGCTCCATGGTCACACAAACGGTAATGCCTCTGGCAGTTATACCAGACTTGGCGAAAATGACACCAAATTTTTCAAGAAGTCGGAGCTACATGAAATTACCAGTGGCAGTGCAAAAAAACTATCCTTCGACAGGGCCCTAACTGTAAAACAATATCTAATCTGGAAAGGAGTTGATGAAGATCGTATTGAGGTTAAAGGCTGGGGAGGCAAGAAACAGATTTATGACATGCATTCACGTGCGTCTCAAAGGAATATAAGAGTTGAGGTTGAGATACTCGAATAATAATCTGAGCGTTATATTTCTCTAACCGTATTGGTTATATTTTAGCTGGAACAATAATCATGTCTATTGTAAAAAACAAAATAAGTACCCTTCTGCTAATACTTACTGTCATCGCTAGTCATGGAAGTCTTGCCCAAGAAGAGGAGAATGCTGTATACACTATCTACTTTCAATCTGAGACTTCTATTATGATGGAAACATCAAAAAAGATAGTGGAAGACCTTTGGCAAATGATGGATGAAAACCCTACTGCTTACGTAAGACTACATGGTCATACCAACGGCAAACCTTCAGGCAGTTATACAAGATTGGGTGTCCATGATACAATCTTTTTCAAAAAGGCAAACTTTCATGAATTAACAAGTGGCAGCGCAAAAACATTGTCATATGACAGAGCGCTTACAGTTAAACAATATCTGGTATGGAAAGGCATTGCAGCTGACCGTATTAAGGTTAAAGGCTGGGGTGGCAAAAAACAGCTATATGGTGAGAATTCACGTGTTGCTCAAAAAAATAGAAGAGTTGAGGTAGAGGTGTTGGAAGAATAATGTTTAAAATTGTGGTATTCCTGCCCTATAAGTGAGTATACTAACTGCAGGACTACATGTAGCCAATATTATGAATAAACCAGGAGCCCTTCTGCTATTTCTTACCTTTTCTGTTTTACATGTAAGTTATGGCCAGGGAGTTAGCGCTAAAAAAACGGAAAAAATAAATAATGTTATCCAGGAACTATTCGATGGCTATAGGGCCGGTGATAGCACCAGGGTTAGGGCAGTATTTACAGCTGGCGCCCAAGCACAAACTATACTCACCACTACCGACGGCGTTGATAAGCTCTCAGAATTGAAATCCGTAGATAACTTCATTAATTATATTGGAGGAGGCCTTGAGGAAGTTCATGATGAAAAATTGTGGGACATAAAGATTCACGCAGACAACCAACTCGCTACGGTGTGGTGTAATTACGCTTTTTTCTTAGGTGATAAATTTATTCATTGTGGAACAGAAACATTTCTTTTACGTAAAGAAAAGAATGATTGGAAGATTTTTTACCTGATAGATACTAGGAAGAGTACCGGATGCAAGCTGCCGGATGGAATAAAAAAATAATCAAATTAAATTATTGGGAATTATGAATATCAGCAAATATTTTTTGCTCATTGCCTTATTACTTTCTTTTAATATGGCTAGTGCTACAGAGGGCAAATACATTTATAAAATTGATCTTACTAAGGTTGTAGATGATAAACTCTACATTGAACTAACAGTACCCAACATTGAAGGAGCTGTCCTTACTTTTCATTTACCAAAAATGATTCCTGGTACTTATTCCATCGAAGACTATGGAAGGTTTGTGTCGGAGTTTAAAGCATTAGATAAGAAAGGCAGAGAATTACCGGTAGAAAAAATCGATGCTAATACCTGGACAATTTCAAAAGCAAAAAAGCTTGTTTCTATTACCTATTGGATTGAGGATAGCTATGATACAGAACTAGAAGGACCGGAAATTTTTCAGCCTGCCGGAACCAATATTGAAGAGGGCAAGAACTTCATCATTAATTCAAGTGGTTATTTTGGCTATTTTGACGGCTATTCCAATCTGGAATATGAAATTAATATTATTAAGCCCGCTAGTTTTTACGGAAGCACAGGCCTCATCCCTCAAAGTATAAATAATAGTCTCTCATCAACAGTTAATTTAGAAGGAGGCCAGAGTAATAGTAATACAACAGTTGATGTTTTTGCTACGACTAATTATGACGAGCTGGTAGATTCTCCGATAATGTATAGCATCCCTGATACAACTGTAATTAATGTTGCCGGCACGCAAGTGTTGGTTTCTTCGTACTCTCCTAATAATATAGTGTCGTCCAAAGAAATCGCGAATACCATTGAAGAAGTATTGATGGCTCAGAAGGAATACTTAGGCGGAACATTACCGGTAGATAAGTATGCTTTCATCTTTTATTTTACTGATGAACCTATAATGTCGTTTGGCGCACTTGAGCATTCTTACTCATCATTTTATTATATGCCGGAAGCTACGATTGAAGATATGGAGCAACAACTGCGCGATTTTGCTGCTCATGAGTTTTTTCATATCGTCACTCCGCTTTCTATTCATTCTGAAGAGATACAACCTTTTGATTTTACCAATCCCAAAATGTCCAGACACCTATGGTTATATGAAGGTATGACCGAGTATTTCGCCGGTAATGCACAAGTAAAGGGCGGTATTATCTCAATTGATCAGTATATAAATTCCATCAGAGAAAAAATGTATTACTCAACTCAATTTAATGACACCTTGCCATTAACAGAATTGAGTCTTGGCGCATTAGACACGTACGCCGATCAGTATATGAATGTTTATCAAAAAGGTGCTTTGATTGGCCTGGCGCTTGACCTTACACTACTGGAATTATCTGCAGGTGAATATGGTGTTCAGGAGATGATGAGTGATTTATCCAGGGAATATGGCAAAGACAAAGCCTTTAAAGATGAGGAATTATTTGATAAGATAACCGAGCTAACATATCCGGAAATAAGAGAATTTTTCAGCAAATATGTAGAAGGTCATGAGCCCTTGCCTATGACAGACATCTTGATGAAGGCAGGTCTCATTTTTGAGCTTGAAGGAGAATATTTGGACTTTTCACTGGGTCTTACTGACGAAAATTTTGGCGTTGACATGGACAATGGAGTGATTTTTATTCAGAATCAAGAAAAGCTGGATGAATTTGGCAAGTCGCTAGGCTTAAAAGATGGTGATATACTCTATAGTATTAATGGTGATCTGATGCCAGCGCTAGGGCCGGAGATCATGAGGTTCTTTGAAAACGTTATTTTATCAATGGAAGAAGGCAAAGAATATACCATGACGGTACTCAGAGCTGACGAAAAAGGTGAGCAGAAAGAAACTACGCTATCAGCTAAAACAATTAAAATTTCCAGCATTGTTCCTTATGCTATAAGGGCCGTTGATGAGCCAACAGAAATGCACATTAAGATTCGTAGTTCCTGGTTAGAAATGGAGTAATAATATCAGCATAAATTCAGGAGTTTAGGATTATTTCGTTTATTTACTAAAATTCTCTTAACCTGTTAACAAACTTATAACTTGGCAATACCGAAAGTTATTTACCAGACATATTCAAGTAAGAGCAAGGTTCCCTGGCTGGCACAATATCATATTAGGCAGACGCGAAGAATGAACCCAGGATATGACTATCGTTTTTTTGATGACAATGATATAGCGATGTTCATCAAAAAGGAGTTTGATGAGAATACGTTTAGACAATACACAAAGTTAAACATTGGGGCTGCCAAGGCTGATTTTTTCAGATATGCTATTCTGTTAAAAAAAGGAGGCGTATATGTAGACTTAGATAGTAGGATAGTTGGAAATCTTGATGAGTGGATACTTCCGGATGACACCGGGATAATCACAGCAGAACGACACCCCGGAATGTACGTACAATGGGCATTGGTGTATGATGCAGGACATCCTTTTATGCAGAAAACACTGGCAAACGTCCTGGATAATATCAAAAACAATCGGTACCCCCATGATATTCATAAGATGACGGGTCCTACAGTATATAGTGATTCTATAAGGAGCTGCCTAAGCGAAGACCCATCTATTAGATACCGAGAATACGGCGTTGACTATGAGGGGAATATTAAGTTTAAGTATTGGCTCAGCAAGCTATCTTACTTTAGAAAAGAACATTGGCGTAAGACTCAAAAGCGCCGACCTATATTAACGAGTTAAATCGGTCAACCTATTTCAGGGACTGACACAATGGTCATCTTCTAACTTTTAACTTCTATACTTTTCTCTTGTTACCACTTTCTGCATTTCCCTTTCGATAATAAGAAAAGCAATCTGTTCGGCGACATCGCCCTCTGAAGCCATGGCTAGTTTTACCTTTTCTTCATTTACATCAATCCGATATAGGCCATTGAGTAAGAGCTCAAAGTCGTTGTCGAGCAAATGACGAATTACTTTAGCGAGCATTTTCTGAAAATCTTCAGCCGTGGATACTTCAGAAGAAGGGATTTCTAGATTGAAATCTTTATTGGCCAGAACCAGGGCCTGTGCCAGTTGATCGGCCATGCCGTTATTCATTAGTTTCCTCCGCTGGCGCCACTAAGAGCTCAGGAGCAAATTCATATACAATTTGATACCAGGTAATAACTTTCTTGATGTCCGATACATAAACCCTATCACGATCGTAGTCTGGTAAGATATGAGCCAAAAAACTTTTTAGCTCCTCCGGGTCAGAATTTTTATCAACTCCCGGATCGTTATCAAACTCTTCTTTAATCTTCAAGAATACTTCATTCAGGGCGACAGTTTCTTGTTCGCCAGTACTATAAACAGATATTTCAGCCAAAACAGACACTTTTTGGCTCATATTGGTTACTAATTTCGCTTTATTCTCATCTAGAGACTCGAGGATTACTCCGGTTTTTGTTGGCTTAACAACTTTAAACAAACCACCTTTACCCGACACCGCTGCTATATCTTTGAAATCCATATACTTTTTATTATTGTGCAAAAGTAATGAGTTCTGGCGGACAAACATTAATATTTGATGGTAAGAAAGTGGAAATTAGATAGATTTGAATATTAGTCTACTCATCCCAAAATGGGACTGAGGAGGCGAAGCTTTGGTTAGTAAATAGTTAGATGGCAGTACTTAATATATCCACATTAAAAATTCAATTCTATTGAAGCTTTTATCTAGTATAAAAGATATATTCTCAAGGCTTACTGTACGGGGATCATTTGTGCAAAATATTGCTTACAGTCTTAGTGGCAATGTTTTTGTCCTGGGTATTGGCTTTTTACTAACACCAATAATTGCCCGTATTTATGGCCCATCAGCTTACGGTCAGTTTGCCATTTTTACTGCAATAGCTAGCTTGATTCAACCAATATCTACTTTTCAATTACAAGCTGGCTATGTTGCTGCAAAAAATGATGAGGAATTTTCCTCACTAATTAAGATTTCCTTTTTAACCCTGGTAGCAACATCGTTGCTAGTACTTCTTGGATCATTAATTTATATATCAATTGGTTCGATCCCAAAGTTTTCAGAACAATTGGCACTTTTTCTTCCTCTTTACATCTTTTTTGCAGGCCTTTTCTCTATTGTTCGAGGATGGAATATCAAATTGGAGGAGTTTAAACGTTCTGCTCAATCTAAGGTTATTGCTACTCTCACAGGCAAGTCTACAACATTAGGTTTTGGCTGGATCATTGCCCAAAGTGCAATGGGAATGATATATGGAAGTCTAGTATCTTTTATAATAGAGTCGGTTGGGTATGTGTCAAAGAAAATGCGAAAAAGCATTAAAATGGTTCTTCGAGCAAATCTTACAATTAAGTCTCTTAAGCAAGCAATGAAAAATTTTAGTGGTTACCCTAAATATGTAACTACTAATTCTATAATAAATAATTTTAGTACTCAAATACCAATATACTTTATTGCAGCATGGTATACCACCGAAAAAGTGGGGTTGTTTTCTTTATCTCTTAGCTTAATTACTATACCTATCAATTTAATAGGCACATCTATAGGCGCTGTTTTCTTGCCAAAAATCTCTACAATAATCTATGATAGCGAACTCAGAAATAAAACAATCGTTACGCTCTATAAGAAATTATTTTACCCGGGATTATTAGGTTTGATATTACTTGCTTTGATACTAAAACTAGCTCTACCGGTAATTCTTGGTGCTAGTTGGCAAGGAGCCAGCCAATTATCAGCCTTCATTGCTCTCTCCTTCACTTTTGCAATTGTCTCTATTCCGATAAGCGTAACCTATAGACTCATCAATTTCGAACAAGTTAATTTGTCAATCACAATTATTTTTATATTCTTAAAGATTGCCGGGCTAGCCTCGGGGTTGATTATGGGAAATTTTATTTATTCAATCTTCGGTTATTTCGCAGCTAGTATTCTTCATAATGCTGCACAGGTTTTTTTCCTGTTTAAGAAACTTGAAATAAAAACCAACTTCCTTCTTCGTGATCTATTTATCAGCATTTCTGTGTTCCTTATTGCTTATTTATTAACCTATTAGATTGAAAATACTTCTAAAGGGATATTATGGATTCGGCAACTTAGGGGATGATATATTAATGTTGGTATCCTTCAATCTGCTAAAGTCTCTATATCCACAAGCAGAGATTACAGTGTTTTCAAATAACTCGATAAACAATAAAGATGCAAATACTCGAGAAGGATATAATAAATATATCAACAGTATTTTGAGGCAGGAAGTAAAAATAATAGACTGGACATATCGAGGCCATTTTGATTTAATATTTCATGGAGGTGGTGGAGTTTATTTTGATAACAAGAAAGGCCCAGTTTTATATAATGCTATTAATAGAATAATTAAATGGTTTGGAATCAATAGTATAAATAAGTTAGATCTGATAATTAGGCAAATTACTGGTAAACAGCAACGAATTAAATATGAGAGAAAAATTGGTGTAGGGATTGGGGTTGGACCTTTTCATCGGTCATCAAAATTATTTTACCAAAAAGTAGCAGAGCTTGGGTCCTTTTCATATATGAATGTTCGAGATCAGTTTAGTTATGATTTACTAAGTAGTTTAAAATTTAAGCAAAAGTTAAATATTAGTACTGATTTATCCTTTCATACGGAGTTATGGATTACTCATCAAACAATTGCTCCTATAAATAGAGATAGGAGCAAGATTGGTATCATTCTTAAGGGTCGGACAGAGAAAATTCATATTCATTATAAAAACTTAGCTAAAGACCTTGAAAACCAAGGTATTACAGTACAGTTCTTTGCGTTTGACGAAAACTATGACCTAGATTATATAGATAGAATGAAACCGGAATATGATGTAAATATTTGGGAACCTCATAAAAATACTATTGATGAGTATATGAAAGAATTATGGACATGCTCAATTTGTATAACTGATAGAGCACATGGAGCCATGCTAGGAGCCATCGGAAATGTTATACCACTAATAATTAGAACTTCTCGAAAGTCAGATCAAGTTCAAAATATACTCAACTTAGACAATGCACTTTCAATGGTTGGATATAATAAATTTTATAAATTAGATGATATCATTAAAGTTCAAAATGATCAAGAAAATTTATCGGCCAAAATTCAACACATAGTTCAAAATAACAAGAAGGTTATCAATATGAATATCAACTCAATGGTCTCAATATGAAGATTGTATTTATTGTAGGCACTCGTCCTGAGTTTATAAAAGTGGCTCCGGTTTATAAGGTTTTCAAAGAGGATTTGCGCTATGAAGCTATTTTAATCTCAACAGGACAACACTTAACCATGTTGAGGCAGCTCTACGATTTTTTTGAAATAGTACCAAACTATGACCTTGAGGTAATGAGTCAAAATCAATCGTTAAGCTCATTATCTTCTGTTCTTATGGAAAAATTGCATAATCTATTTGATAAGTTGGAGCCAGATTATGTACTTATTCAAGGTGATACAACTACAACTTTTATTTCATCACTTGCGGCATATTATAAGAAAATACCTGTTCTGCATCTTGAAGCTGGCTTAAGAACACAAAATAATTATTCTCCGTTTCCGGAGGAGGTTAACAGAAAATTAACATCGGTTATTGCTGAATATCATTTTTGTCCAACAATATTGGCAATAGAAAATCTCAAGAAAGAAAATATTGAGAAGAATGTTTACGAAATTGGCAACACAGTAATTGATAGCTTGACATGGGCTAAGGAAAAGGTGGGGGAAAACCAAGGTCAATATGATGCTAAATTCGGATATCTAAAATCATACAAAGAAATTGTACTCATTACGGCTCACAGAAGAGAGAGCTTTGAAGGTGGAATTAGTGACATAGCCAGCGCTATTAAAGAATTAGCGCTAGAGCACAAAAATTATGCTTTTGTTTATCCTGTTCACCTAAATCCTAATGTTAAGGAAATAGTTTATAATGAAATTGATGATATTAGCAATGTGTTCTTATTAGAGCCATTAAACTATGATGAGATGGTTTACTTAATGATGTCGTCGTACATAATTATGACCGATTCAGGTGGCATCCAGGAAGAAGCACCCAGCTTAAACAAACCAGTTATTGTATTAAGGGACACTACAGAAAGGGTTGAAGCAATTGATGCAAACACTTGTGTTCTTGCCGGCTCAAATACGCAGCAAATAGTATCTGTATTTAATGGCATTGCAGCAAATGTAGATACTTATACTGCGATGGCTAACGCTATAAATCCCTATGGTGACGGGACTAGTGCTTCTCAGCTGAAAAATATCATAGACCTGAAAATATTTAAATAGATTGAAAAGGATACTTTTCATAAGCATATCTGCTCCACCAAAATCGGGGCCTGAAAGTTTGCAGACAGGGAAATACCTTAGTGAACTGTCTAAGTATTTTAGTATTGATTTGGTAACTACAGAAACCAGTAGTTATGGCTGGAATAAAGTAGTAGGTAAAAAGGAACTACTATTAATGCCTTACATAAATTCATTAATTGAGTTAAAAGGATACAGTAACAGATTGTTTTCTAAAATTAAATCGTGGTTACCCAAGCAACTTAAATTTCCCGATGACAACTTTCATTTTCACACATCAGCTAAACATGTAATTAAGAAACTAGAAAATATTCCTGACGCGATATACTCCAGGTCGTCACCACTCAGTTCTTCCATCCTTGCTTTTAAAATAAAAGAAAAAATTAATAGACCATGGATAATGCATTTAAGTGATCCGTGGGTAGACAACCCTTTCCTGAATTCTAATTACGAGCGCAATAAAAAATGGGAAGAAACGTGTTTTTCAAGTGCCGATATAATAACAGTAACGAATGATAACTATCTGACATTCTTGAAAGAAAAATATCCGGCTTTTCAACATAAATTTGAAATATCAAATAATGTTTACCAGCAGACTGATGTTAGTCCCGTCGATTTAGAAAAACCATTATCAATAGTTTATTT
>Ga0164313_10002913_pt1 | contig 15241 bp, 39 predicted proteins | sample GuaBasSedimGuay4_FD_113735 | JGI IMG/M metagenome (GOLD analysis project Ga0164313, IMG submission 113735) | Subseafloor sediment microbial communities from Guaymas Basin, Gulf of California, Mexico - Guay4, Core 4569-4, 0-3 cm | ecosystem: Environmental > Aquatic > Marine > Hydrothermal vents... | reverse complement strand
CATTTATGTATTTTACTCCTTCTGGCTGCTATCCTCTTTCTAATTATGTAATGACGGATTGCTAAACTACCTATAAACTTAAGTCTTTTTTCGTCCATAACGTTCTTTTAGATATATGTCAAAAAGTTCATCCTCGTCGCCCTCAACCTCAGGAAAGTCTAAGGGATAGTCCATCCAAGATTCTAATCTCTTTGAATACCATTCATTATATTCTTTTGCGATTTCTCTTATTATTTTAGCGGAGTCTACTATTGCTTCGTGTACAGAGAAATATGATTCACCTCCATCAGGGGTGTAATGCACGTCCCAGCAACCCTCGAAATCTCTTGTTAATTCTTCTTCTAAACTCTTTGGAACTTTTGCCATAGTTTTTATAATTAAAATAATGTAGTTCTAACCCAGCGGATGTCCTTTTTTGTTGCTGTATTGTTTAGGGCCTTTCTAACCTCCGCTTTAAATTCTAGAGTAGCGGCCTTTATGTAGTTTTCGCTCTCGTTATCAAAATCCATAACATATGCAAAGTAATCCATTAAGCTTTCGTTAACTCTTATGATTTCTCTTTTTTCTTTTGCCATAATTTCTATATTGAAGTAAATTTAATACTTCTTTTATAGATACAACGAATAAATGGGGATTATTATCTTGTATTTTGACTAATCGTCATCCCACGGTTTTATATCCAGCATGGGGGTAAGTGTTTTTGAATATACTATACTAATTCTCGTTTGTTTGTCGAAGGTATTCCCTGTGTGCCCATATGTTATAAGATGATCAGCATCAATAAATTCTATAATATAGATCTCCCTTAAATGTTCAAACTCATAAAGACCGGTCGCTATTAGATATTCCTCTCCATCTAAGTAATTAATGAAATATTTCATCTGTCCCTGTCTCCTTAATGGAATATTATTTTCTCCGTCAGAGTAAATGATTAACGAGCTATCAGAATTTATATTAAATTCATGATAACCTTTTGACCACCATTCATTTCCCCATTCCCTAGAATTTACTGTGGCGATTGAATAATTATATACGTGTTTAACCATGTCAGTGGTATTATAGGTTCTCCCAAATAACGTAACGTATGTTGTGTTATTTGGTGGTAAATCCTGTGCAAATAAAGCAACAGAGAATAGACATATAATAAGGGTGAATATAGATTTCATACATAAATACTATTTATAGTATATATTTAAAAATCTAATATTTTTATTATATTTCCTTCATGTCTGGATCTAACGTTGGCATTTTTACAGAATAAAAAGTACCGCATGTAAAACAGATATCATGAAAGTCGTTATTTGTTCCGTTTAGTGTTTTATAATATGGCTGGGATGCAAAATTAGAATGCCCCTTTTTACATTTCCAAGTAACATCTACTAATTTGGTTACTGATGTAATCTTAACCTTTTGTGCTGGTATAGCATCGTTGAATTCTTTCATCGTATAGTATATGTTAAAGGTAATTCTTCCATGATTATATTTAATTCATTTATTAATTCCCTATCTTCTATTATAATTTTATCAGGGATTTCTGTCCAAATTCCTTCAGAGTCATAATAGAACCATCTCTCAAATGAATATAAACCAAAGTATTTTTTAGTTACTGTAGTAATCATTAACTTATCTCCTACCTTCTCTTTCCATAAACCCTTCATGCTAATCTTTACGTTTAATAATAATCAAGATCGTCGTAATCTTTTCCTGTATTGACGAACCAGGCTAATTTATTCTCTATTATATTTATTTGAATTTTATCTTTATCCGTTAATGTTTTACCTAAATATTTAGCTAGTGCATCTATATCTTTCCCTGCTTTTCCTATTATTATGCCGGGTCTTTTTGTTGTTATAGTAATAATTAATTTTTTATTCTCTGTGTCTATTATAGGTATAGGAATACCCTCAAAATCCATAACGTCTGATAATTCTGCAGTTATGCCTGTTATAGTATTCCTTATAGATAACCCGGAATCATCCATTATGTCACCATAGAATCTATCTATAGCACTAATAATTGGTTTTGTTAATTTGTAAGATAATTTCATTTCCAGTAATTTGTATATGCATTTTTATTTCAAATCAATAATTCCTAATCCACATAAATCAGTAACAAGTTCTTTGACCTCTTCTGACCATATTCTAGTACATTCGCTATATTCTTCCATGAACCATAAACTATTTCCAATCCCGTTAGCCGCCATATCTTCCGTACCATATACTGGCTGCCCGTTTTTAACTTCTGGGTCGGAAAGCTGGTGATAAACGCTCCCCTTATATCTTCCCCTATTAGATATAAACATTAATGGGTAATTCTTATCATATTTTCTTTTTATCTCTTCTCTGACCATCTTGTTTCTTTTAACTTTAGCCATAATATGATAACTCCTTTATATCAGTTAACTATTTCTATAAAAATCTATGAAAATGCTCTATATCAATATAAGAAAGCGCCTCGTCATATGCATCTGCTATTCCTTTCTTCATCATCTTAAGGTTTTTATCATCTTTATAGATTACTTTCTCTCGAACATATCTATTAGCTAATATAAACTCTATAAATGCATTGTATACATTTCCAGGGAGGGTTTGCTCATTATATTCTTTTGACATACCTGCCTCCACCTCGGATAAAATAAAAAGTCTACCATATTCTCCTTTTTCGATATACCCCTTTAATAAGTATAAAAATATACGTTCTCTTAGTTGGTTAAACCATTTCATCTTATAGTAATTTAATAGTCTGTAGTACGGGTTAAATGTACTGCACAACCTTCAAGTTTATTGTCTATAATAAAATCAGCTAATTTTGGATAACTTTCAAAATCATATCTAGCCTTACCTTTTTGGTCTGCTTTACCCATCCACGCCATGACATCAGCTTCATTAGTTACTTCATATTTACCAACTAGATTCTCTGCAATACAGGGAAAGAAATATAGGAACCTTCTATCTACTCTTTTGTGGACTCTTATCTCTACAAAAGGCTTTCCTGAGGAATATCCAGGGAGAACCTCTTTTGGATTTAGGTTTGCAATCTCTACGTCAATTCGATAATTTATTTCTTTCATTATTTTTTATTTAAAGCTACTTAATGGGATTGCATATTTTACTAATCCGTTATCTTCTAAAAAAGTATCAAGATCTAATGTGTTATTAAACTTCAACATAGTTTTATTTCTATTTAAAGTCCCTACCCAGCTAGATGTATCCTCGTCCCCCTCTTGTAGTTGATATGTACTAACGAGTTTAACTACTACATTATATTTAAAGCAAATAAATTTTGAATATGTTCTCCGGTATACTGAAATATCTATCCAAGGAAGGGTTTCTTTGCGCCCTAATAGCTCTGCTAGCTCTGGTTGGATAACCTCAATAAGCATATAAAATTCTTTCATCTTAGTTGTATATTACTTTACCTATCCATTTACCATCTACTATTATATCAGAGTCTAGTGTTCCGACTATGGGTTTTAAATATTCGTGTCTTTCCAGTTGATCTATCTCAGCAGGAAAAGAGACTAAAGGTTTATACGGTAGCACAATACCACCAAAACGTTCTTTGATTTCATTATGCTCATCGATTGATTCTTTTATTGCATTTTTGGTAGGAGTGAAACTAATACTCCCGTCAGTGATCTGATTATACCAAATAATATTCGATAGGTGTTGGTGACTGAGATCCTTATAGTTTATTTCTTTACCATAGAAGGTAACTCTTATTTTTTCCATAATTAATTCATTAATTTAAGAAGTTCCGCGGTGCTTTCATTTAGCTCCTCTACTAACGCTTCAATGTCTTTGTTCTCCCCGTTAGTTAAAATTGTTGTGTATTCCATTAGGTGATCTTTATATTTTTCCTTATATTCCTTGATTGAAGGATTTAATTTTCCAACCATCTCTATGAGTTCTTTTAACTCATCCTTTAAATTGTGTGTATTGATACTTTCCATAGTATTGTTTTAGTATATCAAATATAAAGTATATTTTTTAAATATCAACGATGATTTAATAGAAATATCTTAGAGCACAAGAAAGGTCGTAAAATTACTCCTACGACCTTTGTTTTAATCTTTAAGTATTTGGGTTATTCTCCACACTTACCTTCTCCACACTTACCTTCAACTTTCGCTGAGTCAGCTTTAGCGGAATCTGCTTTAGTAGAGTCAGCTACTACTTCAGTAGAATCTTGCTTCGTTACTTCAACCTCTACTTTATCAGTAGGTGTACAGTTGGTTAATAACAAAGACAAAGAGAATACGGATAATATTAATACTAGTTTACTTAATCTTTTCATAATTTCTTTATTTTTTAATTTTTTAATATGGAGATTATATATCCCCTTAAATATCTTTAATTAACTCTTTATTTAGGCTAAGTTAATTAATGTCAGAATAGAGACTATTAATACTCTGATACTGTTACTGATACTACTTCAAGAGTACCAATAATAATAGTGTCATTTACTTCGGCTTCTATTAAGATTAAATCTTCGTTGGGTTCTATTGCCATACTCTCGGAGGGAGTGCAGCTAATAGTCAAAGATACCAATGTTAATAGGGCAATTAGGATCAATTTTACTACATATGTCATAGGGGGCTATTTGGTTATTTGGAGATTATATATCACCCTGCTGTTTTAGTTTTAATCACTATTAATTGACACTGAATTTAATGGAGGTTTAAGTATATGAACCTCTATTTTTATGGAACATATCCTCTAGTTTACCATAAGAGAAATAGCATGAAAAGATTTCAAGAATGTAATTGGATTATAAAGACATGGAGATATCGTTGGTATTTAACGATCCCCTTTTATTTCATATTCTATAGATATTTAAAATTTATTAAAATAGGTATAGACGAAATAAAAGACGGAAAGATAGTAGATTCTGGGAAATCATATAAACCTAGTGCGTATGAACTATGGTCTTTATGTATAGGAATGGTTCAGTCGAAGATGAAATGGTACTATACCTCAGAAGAGGTATTTGGTAAATATAATAAGTATTAAATAATAGTCTCTAGAAACTTCATTAGTTTTTTCGGATCGAATGATAATTGCACTGAGCTACTTTCTATATCAAATACTCCGCTAATGATTTGATTTTCTCTATTGATATCTTCGTGATAAAATTCTTTATTTACATTAGGCAATATCATAGTTCTATCTAACTTGATAACATAATCTTTTGTCTTACCAGAATCCTTAGGAATATACGTTCGAGTAATTTTTTGACCTCCCATAGTTATAATTTATTAGTTACTTTTTGTGATCTCTATTAATTTACCATCAGTAAACTTAGCATTAAAAGAATACCATTTTTTGTTTATGCTACCATAGAAGTTAATGAACCCGTGATACGGTAGGACTTCTAGTCTTTCGTGAATTCTTTTTAAACTACCCATAAGACCTAGTATACCTTCTCCGTCTGGATAAGGTCTTTCTTTTTTAGGTACCTCTTCTAACTCAAATTGGCTAACCTTTAATAACCCATCATCAGTTATATAAATTTCTGTGAGCATATTCTCATAATCCTTTGTTTGCCATTCATGGCCTTCCCCGATTTCTGCTTTCTCTTCGTCTGATATAGGTAACATATCAGCATTAATAAATACATTGTCAAACATTCCCATAATTTCTTATTTATCTTCGGTATATTCCCATTCCGTATTAAGCCAATATTTAGCAAGCTTAAATACATCATCCTTAATTTCTATTTTTCTATGTATTAGTCCATCATCTATTAAATATTCTAATATACCCCTCAGATTAGCGATAGGTAGAAGATCTGCTACATTTCTTATTTTTGATTCTCTTCCACTAAATAGAAATGACCCTATTCTGGTTGGGTGAGCTACATTAATAAACGAAACAGTATACCACTTACGTAAAGCAACCCCGATTGCTTGTTGAACCTCAGTCCCTCTAAATCCTTCCCCATTATCTACTAATTCAAGCACATCTTTTATTAGCATTATTTCCTCTTTAGCCATTTTTAACTTGGTCTCAATTTTTTCCATTATAGTAGTTTATTCATTTTATCCATTGCTTCCTCTAAGCATTCTTCAAATCCAGCTCCTCCGTTATAATATTTGAGCTCATATACAATAGTACCGTCTTCTAACTCTTTAGCTTCCATGATATCCTCATCCAGATCAATGCTTCCCTTGGTTATGTTATAAAGAGATTGGTTACCAGGATAGAAAAAATATTCATTATAATATTCGTCACACAGAGCCTCTAATGGACCATCTGTATATGGTGGTATTTTATACTGAGGGTCTCTCTCTTTTAAGATATCTTCTGCTACTTGGACTAGTGTCTTACCTTCTGGTATAATCACCTTAGTAGCCACCCCTCTATAATGTACAGTTTCGCTCATGAGCTTAGAATTTCGACAAAAATACTTGCCATTAATACTATATGTAAGTTGTTCCATGCTCTAGCATCATACTTACCCTTCCGTGTTGACCTTATTGCCTCGTGCAATAAATACTCTATGTCTCTATGCATGATATTTTAGCTTCGTTTATCGTTCTAATATTTCAATAACCTCATTCAAGATAGCTATTGTATCCTCCGCCTCATCATCGTCGGATTTAATAAAATACTCTCAATGTCCGCTCCTTTAGCATAAGCTATTAATAATTCTAATTTTTTCTTTAATTCGTCTTCCATAATACTTTATTTTTACTTAGTCAAATATAAAACATTCTTTTTGATTATCAACGATGACTAACCTGTGTTTCATTTATTTTTAATTATCCAATGTACAAATTCTCTATAGTCAAGAGTAGTCTTTTCTAACTTAGCCCCGTTGTCTTTAGTGACTAAACTATCCTGTTCATAAAATTGAACTTCTACTTCAACAAACTCTTTAGCTTCTTTACCTTTACTTTGGGCATACTCCCTATATAATTTTCTCCCGTTCATATCCCAATTAAATCAAGTTCTTCCATACTTAAAACTAACTCCATATGTTCTTCACTCCATATTTCAATATAGCTTTCAGCTTTTCTATACACGCCAATATGGTATGTAGCATCAGCATTGGGATTACAACAATATCTAGGGGTTCCGTCACTAGAGAGCTCGGTGGTCTGTAACATAAAACAATTATATTCTGACATAAATGCCAGTGGATAATTAGGATCAAAGCCTCTTTTTAGATATAGAAGTTTATCAGATTTCATCTTATTTATAGTTATTACTATGCCTTTCTGATAGATCCGAATATGCTAGTCGCTTATCTCCTAGACTATAACACCCTTTGTTTGTCTTGATATTAAAGATATCGCTATTAGGCATATCATCACTGGTAAAGAATGTAGAGATTATAATTTCCTTCCTTCCTTCTATCAGAACATATCCTGCATCTGCATCGATCCATGAAGTAAAATTTGTATGTCCACTCATATTATTTGTTTTAAAAATTAGAAGGTTTATTTAAGTAATCGAAATTTAGTTTTTTAAACCAAGTCGCAAAATAGATAACAATAGCAACAAGAAATAATATAGGAGAAAATGCAATAGCCATAATAAGCCAAGCTAACATATCTCCGTTTGTCCAGTTTGTTTTAGTTTTCTTTAAGTCATTTCTAACTAATAGGTAACTAGGAATTATTAATCCTATGTGTATAACAATATATGATGCTATTATTAATGATGTTAACATAATATTTTATTTATTCTTTTAATTCTTTTAGAGTAGCTTCTAAAGCTTTTATTACAGCTTTTTTCTCTTTTTCTCCACTAGCTTTTTCTGCGTCCTTAAGATCTTTAAGTTCATTTTTAGTTGCTAAACTTATTTGAAGCCCATTTAATACATAACCGATATGATCCCCATGATGTACTATTTCAACGTGGGTTGATCCGATTTCTTTGAGTTCATTTAACATGGTGACAAGGGTATCTATATTAATAGGAGAAGATTCCTCCATGTAATATTTTGTATATTCACTTTTGTCCTCAGTAACTATTGTTCTCCCTCTATTCTCCATTTCCTCGTCACTTAAGCCGAGTTCATCAAAAAGAACAAAGTCAAGTTCGCTTATCTCAATTTCTTTTTTGTAGTGTTTCTTTATACGCTTTTCCATAATTATTAATTATAGCCTAAATATAATAAAAAAATATTAGATACCTTCATAATATACAAAAAACCTTCTAACTTAAAAAGCTAGAAGGTTTAATATAACACATATGACAAAACTTATTACTTAAGCATCTTCTCAAGTTCTCTGATAGATTTACCTTTAAGCTCACCGTCTTTCTTTTCAGCAATTAGTTCATATATTTTTTGGTTATGTTCTTTGTTAGCTCTAGTTTCGCTTGCAGCCTCAGCAGCATTAACTTTACTATCTAAGATATCAAGAACAATATCAAACTTTAATTTGGCTACCTTATTTTTAAGTGTTTTCTTTACGAGGAAAGACTTATTAGCTGAAGTCTCATATTCCTTTTCTAATGCAACTGCTAATTCATCTAATTGAGTTATAGGAAGATCCCATAACTGTTCAACAGATAATTGACCTTTTACCGTTGAAATTCTTAATTTTAATTTACTTGCTTCTTTGTACATAATTGTATTTATTTAATTTATCATTTATTTAATTTAGTTATCTTTTCAAAATCAAAACATTCATTTTTACCACAAAAATATATATTAGGTAAATATTTTCTATTTTGGTGTTTTATTTTATGTTTAAATTTTTTTTCAAACTGATAGCAATAATAAACATTATTTGATATTGATTTGATTAATGTTATTTTATAATTATTATTTGTATCGTTTGTTAATTTTTGTATTCTTTTTTTAATGTTTATGCTAATACCGATTTTTAAAAAAGTATGTTTACTGTTTGTAAATCGTATAATATATACGTTTGATTTTTTTTTATGATTAGCTGTATTTTTATACCATCCTCCCATTTTTGAAACATCCCCGCATTTTTTACATCCCTTATTAATAGTATGTCCACTGGGGGTTTGTTTGAAAATGCCATGGGTTTTACAAATTATATCTACTTTTATTGAATGATTAATATATTTAACTAGCGAATAATCGTATTTATTATTATGTAAATCATTAGACATATTAATAAAATATTCGGTTTTATCTATTGCTGAGCGTATGCCAGGTATTTGCCCATTTAATAAATTATTAGCTACACAGTTACATATACCATATTTTGTTTTTACGTTAACTTTATTTAATGCCCCTTTATATTCAGAAATTATACATATATCAGGTTGAACTTCTTTTAATTTATTTTTAAAATATTCGGTTTTATTTAAGGCTGTACTTATAGTTGGTTTCGATCCAGCAAGTAAACCATAAATTTGTATCTTACATATTCCATATTCATTTTTGACTAATGCATATTTACTAGAAATTATATCCAGTATTATTAATTCTGGATATATATTATTTATATTCTTTTTGATTTGTTTTTTGTCCACGTTATATTATATATCATAATAAATAACAATTAAAATATCTAAAAACAAATTTTTACAATTCTTTTGAAATTACCAGCTAACCTAACCACTAACTCATCTCTAACTGTAGCGTTGAATCCTAGGCCAGATAATTGGTTATCTGCAGGTTCGATCATATTAGTAGCTCCTAGAACTTCTAATACCTTTCTATGTTTTGCTAGATCGGGTTTTAGATTTTCGTTATGGAAGCTTCTTAATTTCCTATCTGTTTTACATCCATCTAATGTAAAGAAATAGTGTTTGTTCCCAACTTCATTCTTATCCCAGTGATTTGGAGACAGACAAACTAAGTTTACTTTATGGAAAGCTTCACTTTCTAATCCATAAATCTCTTTAGTTATAAATGCTCCAGTCTCTGGAAGTTTATGTTTAATTGTAAACTCTCCATTTTTGAGTGTTACCTCAGCAATATGAACATTTGCCCTTACTGCTTTATCATAAGTATAAGTATAAATCTGATCGTCAAATTCTATTTCTGCTCTAAAGCCTTTAGAACCTCTACCAGCATACTGATGTATGAATAGTTTATAAACACCATCTTGCATTCTATCTAGTGAAGGATAAGTAATATTTTCAACTACTTTTTTACCACCACTTTTATGATTCTGAGGCTGGGTTATATCGATATCTAAGATTCCCCCAGTACCACTTCTTTTGTTACCGTAGTATATCTCGAATCTTCCTGGTTCTATACAATGTGCATCGAGATCAGAGTTATCTATATCATCTTCTGCCCACATAATACTGAATCTTAATACTCCTGTTACCCCACCACCTTGTGCTTTAACAGCTTCTTTGATTTCAGATTTACCTGCTAGATTACCGTTGAATGTCCAACCGTAGTTATTATGCCATCTAAATATCTCTTTAGCTTCTTCATCCTTAGCAGTAGTCAAAGTAACCATATTGTTAGCATGACCATTTTTTAGATATGCTTCAACTGAAGTACATTCAGGTAATATCTTGTCCATAAACTTTTCAATAGAAACTTCTTCTACGTTATCAAATTCATTTCTTTTGTGTTGATGTGACTTAGCGGGTTTAACGTCATCAAATATAGAGACCTCTTTAATTTCGCCGTCGCCAATATTAATATGCTTGATCTCTGTTACTTTAATATCGTCAATAGTAGCAGTACGTCTATTAAAAGATGCTGCGTATCCATTTTCTTCCACAAATTCTTTAGCCATCTTAATCTGAGCCTTTGTGATAGGAGCAACTGCCTTCATATAGTTAGCAGGATCCACTCTCTTATTCCAAGATTGACATGCTTTATTTAATTCCTCACCTTCAGCAAGTTCAGTACATAAAACCCCTATTAATTCATTTCTGAATTTTGCAATAGCTAACTTGTAACTTGTTACCCATGCCCAGTTGTCTTTTGCCTTTGCAGATAGTTTATCATACTTCTCTTTAAATGGAAGAATTGTTTCTATCTTATGTAGATGTGTATCTCCATTCAGTAAAGAACCCTGTACAATTAAGTCTCGAACCAATTGTAAAGTACTAATTGGTATTTCGTCCATGCCTCTTTTAAACACCTCTTTTGCAGATCTGTAATCTGCCATAATGGATTCTACTGACTTACCTGAAGTGTCTACATATGATTTACCAACAGTTAAATATAAATGATCAAATTGTTTAATCTCGTTTGCTTTAACTACTCCATATAATTCTGCTTCTTCTCTCGTGTATCTTTTAGTGTTCTTATCGACCCCTAATCGAAACTTGGTAGAATTCTTAGTACAGCTTTCATAAGGAAGTTCGTTTAGTTCAGTAAACGTTTCGAAAAATACTTCTTCAATAACAGATGACGTAATAGCTTTATTTAAAGCCAATGCAACAGATTCAAATTCTTCGTCTGCGTCGACATTAAAGATAGACGTTAACTTATTATCCTTACCTACTGATACGATGTTACCGTAACGTCTAATAAAGTTCTTGCAGTGATTGCAATTGTGAACGGAACTCTCAGGATCCCTAAATATAGGATCGTCGCCGTCTTTAAAAGAAGCTAGATATAATGCCCATACTTCTCTTCCAGTCATAGCCACTCTAAATAGCTTACCTGTTTTAGACATTATCTCAAAATTCTTTTGAATCTTTAAACTAAAGTTTTTCATAAGTCTGTATTAAATTATTTTTATTAAAGTCCAAATATAGAGAATCCTTTTTGGATAACAATGATCTTTTAAAACTTTTTATTTAAGAGTCTCACATTCAGTAAGCTCTGGATCTTTAATGAGTCTTTCTTTTATATAATTTCCTATACTTTCCCATATATCATCTGTCCATCCTTCTTTTAAAAGAGTTCTAAAATTATAGAAAATATCGAAGTTACAGAAAACATCAAAGTCAGTATTTTGAATAAAGAAACATCCACTATTAAGTATCATTATATTCTCGTCCTTAATTTCTAATAAAAAATACTTTTCCTTGAAATAAGGATCTCCAAAATATGCTAGGAAAAATCCATTTTCAACTCTTGCAATTTTCCATTCAAAAGAATTCTCGTCTTTATAGGTATGACATTCTAGTGACTTATTACTAGCAGGAAAGTTATCTATTTCTGTTGAATATATCATAAGTCCCATTATTTCTATTCGTCTGCTGGTTCATACTCAAAAATAAATATTGGGTATGCTGCCTCTTCTATGACTATTTTTTCAATAATAACCGCGCCTCCGTCATCGTAATAATTAATCCACGTGTTTGGATCAACGGAATGAAATTCAGACAGATATACTAATATTTCAGCATAACCACTACTGGTTAACGGAACGATACTGCTATATTGAACCCATTGTTTTTTACTTCCTTCTATTTTGGGGGTTAAACTATATAGCAATACTAAGTTCTGGTTATTACTATACTGGACGATAGTTTCAATTCCGTCCGATACTTCAATCTCTATTGGTAAGTCAAAGTTTTTCTTTAATTCCTTCTTTAAATCTTTTTTGGACACCCATAGTCTTCCTTGAGCATTTACTACTGAACTAAATGTGAATAGTAGTAATATTAAAATAAGTAACTTCTTATACATTTTCATAATCCCATTATTTTATTATAGTGTTTAATATGTTTTTCTGATAAATATTCTAGCTCGTTACGAGTTGTATCCAACTCATTACCTTTTCGTTCATCTTTTTCGTGTTGTACATGATGTGTTAATTCGTGGATTAAAGCACACATAATCTGAATTTCTGATCCAACAAATAACTCAGTCCTTTGCATCTTTAAACTCTTCTTATCATATAAGAGTAATTTCGCTCTTGTGCTGATACAAACGTTGGGTATTGGGTATGTAGGATTTCCCTCGTTTCTAAAATATCTAGATCTGCTATAACCACTTGAGAAAATATAACTTGTATTCTTAAAGTTGACGTCAGGATATTTACCCTCCATTATTTTAATAGCTCTATCTCGGAGTTCTGGTATAGCCACTCGAATTTTATCATTAACTGCTTTCCTGATAATTGTATTCTCTGTCATAGCAATCTTAATTAAATCTCTCTATCCATTCTTTCATTTCCTGCTTGCTGGATAATTGACCAGAGAATAATAACGTCATTCCCGCTCTCAGCCCTATATTATCTTCCGTTTCTGGATGTTTAGCCATATCACTCTGAAAACTTACAAATGCTTGTTGCAGATCATTTTGTTCCATATACTCATTTGCTCTTTGTTTGCACCACTGAAGGTGATCAGACCTTTTTTCCATAATATTTATGTTTTGCTATTCTTTTAATGCTTTAATTCGTTCTATAAATGACGGGGCAAATTCATTCCCATCAGATTGGATATTATTTCTTAGCTCACAAAAGGAAACTAAATTGTCAACCTTCTCCTTCAGTTCTTTATTTTCTGCCTCTAATCTTGCTATTGTTCGGTCTTTTAATTTCAATGGGTCTACCATCTTACTTGTCTTTTAACTATGTGATAAAATTTCTATAATTCGTTTTCGTTTAGTCTCCTGAATTTTGCATGGCCAACTTGAAAATATCTACCATCCTCTAATTCTCCTATCATTACTTTGTGATATTCACTGGTTGTATTTTCATTGAGACTAGACCAGGTATAACAACCCCAAGCCACTTTAAATTTTTTACCAATTAAAAACTTTCGTGTAATCCCTCTTGACCTTGAAGAAGGTTTGGAGTACTCTTTGATATCTGTTATTACGCCAAGTTCATACTTCATCCGATTTCCCTCTAAATCTCTTTCTTCCCCGATCTCATTAAATAAATGGGGTTCATTTATTTTAGATAACTTACTTTTCATAATTATTGTTTTTAATTGTCCAGCTAATATACAAATATTTTCTTTAATAATTACGATATAGATTTTTCTTTGCCGTCACTGCCATCTAAAACATCTAAGGTTCTAAAGCTGCGGCCCCCTCTTCTAAGAACGGGGTCTAAACTAGGGGGATCCTGTGAAAACTATAGTACCCTATAAATTCCGCGCCCCGTTTCTGCGACTCCTATGCACATATGTAACCAACGTATTCCCCGATTCCTAGAGTAAGGTATGGGTTAAGTGATGTTATATATGCAACTATTAACGTTTAGTTTTCCCTCTTAGAAAATCTATTACGTCCATTATCATAATTATGGAAAAGAATATTGAAAAATAGAGCATAGACTCGTTGCTTATATTTTCTTTCCCTCCATCTATGGCTGCTGCTATTGTCATTAATCCTATAAATATTACAGTTCTCATTTTCTTAGTTTTCTTTTTATGTACCTGTCTACTGGATTATTAGTAGACTCTAACCAATTAGTCATCTTTACTACCCACGCATACCTATTACCTAAGATATACATAAGTTTAGGTATAATCACTATTCCTATTAAGATCCACCAGAATCTTATATAAGGTATTGAAACCCCTGTTATTGCTATAACGAATACTAATAAAAGCATACTAATCATTGTAACAAAGAATATTATATCACTGTTTCTCATAATTTAATTAATTTTAATGCTTCTAATAATCCTTCTTCTAATGCTTCTTCGTAATTTAAGCTTCCTTCTCCTCCGTTACCTATTACATGTCTATCCTTTCCAAATCCTTTAGTTATATCTTCTATATGATAGAATTCCCCTTCTTTCCCCCAGATATCCATAAATAGATCTATCTCGTGTTTCTCTCTTAGCCACTTTCTTAATACTGACTGACTAGGACCAGAATATATTTCTCCTGATAATTCTCCTTGCCCATTAGAATAAAAGATAATATCTACAAACCCTTTTATTTTAGCTAATTTAGCTGTCTTAAATGATATTAGATCTTCACTCATAATTTAATTAATTTTAATGCTTCTTGTAATCCCACTTCTAAAGCTTTCTCATATGCTAATTGCAAACCATTACCATACAGTTCATGTTTACTTGTAGTAAAATAAGTAATCTGATAATTATAATTACTCAATTCTATATAATTTAAATTAACATGGATATTGTGTATATCCCTTAGCCATCTCTGTAATAATGATTGTGTTGGAAGTTTAACCAGATTAGCTTCTTCCATATCATCAAAGTAATCTAATCTTGCTTTTACATTATCTGCTACCACTAAAGTATTAGAATCTCTAATTTCTATATTAGAAAAATCAAAGCCTTTCTTTTTAGCTAACTTAGCAGTCTTAGATGTTATTAATACGTCTTTCATCTCCCAAATATATGAATCCTTATTTAATTACTATGATAATCTAAAGTAGCTCAATTATAGTTTAGGCT
>Ga0164313_10002912_pt1 | contig 15244 bp, 19 predicted proteins | sample GuaBasSedimGuay4_FD_113735 | JGI IMG/M metagenome (GOLD analysis project Ga0164313, IMG submission 113735) | Subseafloor sediment microbial communities from Guaymas Basin, Gulf of California, Mexico - Guay4, Core 4569-4, 0-3 cm | ecosystem: Environmental > Aquatic > Marine > Hydrothermal vents... | reverse complement strand
CCAACACCCATTGACCAAGGAGAAGCAGAATTTGGTGTTTGGAATATTCTTTCTGCTTCTTTAGTTGAAGTTCCATCCCTATCATAATAATAAATATATTCTTTTCCATCTGTTCCATTTCCAACAAAAGCAATTAATATCCATTCTCCTTTTGTAACTGCATTTGAAGCACCTGTTAATAAATTTTTAGTTCTTAATTCTGAATATAATGTTGTTCCATTTAAGAAAGTATTTTGAAATCTATTAGAACCTGAACCTTCACCAGTTATCATTTCTGGTTTACTACCTACACTAAGATAATTACTTGTACTATCATTTACATATACAAACATAGTTACTGTCCAATCTGTATTAAAAAAATCAGTACTTGATACTTGCCATCCTTTTTTTTGAGAGTTTACACAATTAACAGTAAATCCATATTCTCCCATTAATCTATCATCTGAATTACTATAATCTAAATTAGAACAAGTTGAAGGACTACCTAAAATTCCATCTATTACTGTATGAGTATTTGGACTATAATCTGTTGGATTACTAATACTACTTTCATTAAAAGCTAAGAATAATTCTAATGTAGCATTAGAAGAAGAAAGAATGGTTGCACTTGCTAAACTAGCAAAAGCTAAAATAAAGAATACTAATACAGGAATTAGTAATCTACTCTTATTCAAGAGCTATCACCTTCCTGCAATTATTGCGAACAGAGATGCCAACAATACAATTACTACAAAGAGTGGAATATAATTAAGTAAGATTCCAATTATATCTCCGTGTGTAGAATCTGCTGTTGAATTTACTGCTAATGATGTAAATTCTAAAATTGGTGTCATCAATACTGCAACAACAATCAAAGTTAGAAAAAAGACTAACAATGATAATAGTACAAATTGACTTTGTTTTATTTTTAATAGTCTCATATTTCTTTACCTTGAAATTTAAACTTTAAAGTTCTTTTTCTGAATGTAGGTATCTTTAAAGAAAATGCTTCTTTAAAAGCAAAAGTTTCAGCTTTAGCTTTATCTTTATATTGGTGCTTAAACTTTCTTAATACCTTATTAAATTCTTCTGTATATGGCATTTTTGTTTATTACCATTCTGGTTTTAATGGCTTTGGTGGTTTTCCTATTGGTGGCATTTTATTACCACTCTACCTTTAATGGTTTTACTGATTTTATTTTTGGTGCTATTTTTAATCCCCTCGTTTATCTTTTCCATAAATTTGCTAATTTCCTATATCCTGACTTAGCTCCAGGTAATCCTTTTGATTGTCCTCTAAATCTAGTTTTGACTTCATAGTCTATAAAAGTTTTTGTTGCTCCGTATTCTCTTATTTTATCTTTCTTTTCTTCAGCAGATTTTACTAATTCTTTTTGTCTTTTTGTTGCTTGGTGAGTATCTTCTCCCCTTATTTCTCCACTTACTATTCCTTTATAGATACTTTTTTCTGAAGGTCTAGGTTTAAATGTTTTTAAAGGTTTAATTAAAAAATCTCCAGAACTACTTTCTTTTGATTTTTTCTTCTTTGGCATTTTATCCAAACACTTCTTCAGTAAACTTATCATTATGTCCTTTTAGTTTACTTGCTCTTTCTCCAACTACTGTTTTTGCTGTTTCATATCTTTTTATTCTAGTCATCCTTTGTCCTTTTCCTAATTTCATAACTTTTTCTTTTTCATAATACATTTCAAATCACCTTCTTCTTTCCCATTTTCAAATCAGGGAGAGTATTTATTCTAGGTATTGGATATGCTTTATCTACATCCTTTACCACTTCCTTTGGACCAAAAGGAACTCTCAACTTCTTCATTTTTGTTTCGTCTAGGTTCTCATACATTTTATTATCCCCCATTATTTCTTGAAATTTTTCCCTACAATTCTGTAAGCATCTATTCCTGAAGGAGCTTTTGCTACTGCAAATCTTCTTCCTGATTTTGTTACTACTTTAAATTTACTAGATTCAAATTTTTTCTTTGCTTTTACATCATAGAAATTTAATTTTCCCATTATGCCTTCACCTCGATTGGTTCTTCTGTTTTTGTTTCTTTTTTTAATTTTTCTATTCTTGCTTTAATAGAAGGTACTTCTTCCATTATTATCTTTTCTAATTCCACAACTTCATTATATAAATCTCTTATATCTTCTTTTGCATCTGTTATGTCGTATGGCATTTTTCTTTATTCCCCCTATATGTACGATTTCCACCGTGTTCTTTTTAATTTCGATAGGTAACCCTTAACCGAAATCCCTTGAATTTCTCCAGGAGTATTAATTCTATAAGTTCTTTTCTCTACTAGAATGTTTTGATCCGTTTTACTTGGTCTAAATCGCATCTTTAATGGATAACTCTTATCATCCTTTATTAATGTTTTCTTTTTTGTCTTAACAACTTTAAAACTAGCACTTGGAGTATTTTCTACTACATTAGCACCTAAGTTTCTTGCTTTATTAAATGGTAATGGTTTCTTATTAACTTTGTTAAAAGAACCTTTTTCTTTTACTAAAGTATTGAAAGCTTGATTTCCTATTTGTCCTTTAATCTTTTTCTTTAATTTTACTTTAATTATTTTTGGTTTGAATGGTTCTTCGGGTTTTATTTCTGGAATTGGAAGAAACGGATCTGGAGATATTGTTGGGGTTATGATTGGTATTGTTGTTGGAGTTTGAGGGATTACTATTGGAGTTTGTTTAGTTACAGAACTTACTTCTTGTGCTAAAGCAGTATCAACTATTGGGATAGTGATTGGAGAAATTTTTGTTTCAACTATAGGAATAGTTTCAGAAATAATTCTTTTATTTAAAATAGATTCTGTTTCTGTTATTAAACTTGTTTTTGTTATTGGAATTGTTTCGGTTATTAAACTTGTTTCTGTTTTTATATTTAGTAAAGGTGTTAAGATAATTTTATTTTTATTAGCTAACTTAGTAAATAGATTTGCTTCTAAATAAGATTCTTTTATTCCAGAATGTATTTTTGTTTCTTTTAAAGCTACTTTTTTAATTGCTACTTCTTCTATCATTAATTTTTGTTTATAATCTGATTTAGGAATTTTAGTTTTTGATTTATGAATAGTAATTAATCTTGCGTGTTTATCTTTAAGCATTGATGTTCTTGTTCTTGTTATTATATTAAATCCTTTTCCTAAAGGAGTATCTCCTATATTGAGAATAGTTTTATCTAAGAATAATTTGCTTTTATCTTTAATAAATACTAATCCAGATTTTGCTTTAGTAAGAGAATCCCTGTATATTTTTCTAGGTGCTTGTTTAATAAATGTTAAAGAAGATTTTGTTATAGATTTAATTCGTTTTGGTAATATATGTATTTTACCTGCTACATTTAAAGTTGTACTTTTAACAATGCTTCCAATATTTAAAGCTTTTAATTTAATATCAGTTAATAATTCTTTAGCACCAGTTTTAGTTGTTGAAGCAAATCTTTTAAATTTATATATTTTAGTAAATGGAGTATGTTCTATATTTATATTTAAAGTTGTTTCGCTTCCACTATAAATTGTTCTTTTTACTTTTGGTGGTAAATGCAATCCAGATTTAGGAAATAATCCCTTTCCAGGTATATCTTCTCTTAAATGTAATCTTATAGTTGGTTTTTGTTTTCCAGAACCTTTAATAACTAATTTTGCTGGAGTTAATCTTAATTCATAATCAGAAGGGTGAGTTTTGCCTTTACCACCTGTTTTAAAACTTGTAGCTTGACTAGAAGTATCTGCTAATTTTATATCTCCTTTAAATTTAGTTTTAGAAGAAATTTGAGAAGGAGATTTACTTCTTATTGCTAATTTGTCTATTTGTGTTGTCCAAGAACTTTTGATTGTATCTCCTCTTATTATTGTTTTACCTTGTTTATTTAATTTAATTATTAATGATTCTCTCCAAGAAAATTCTTGAATTTTTTGTTGTATTTTAATAGGAACTTTTTTTCCGTCTATAGTTTTTGTTTTAAGTGTTTTTGTTTTTATATGAAATCCTTTATGTAATGGACCAGTTGTTTTTGTTGAGAAGATTTTATTAGAAGTACTAAGTAAATTACCTATTTCTGCTATTGCTTTTGGTTCTTGTTTTATAGATTCTTGAAATATTAATTTTCCTTTTTTATCAAATGCTTTTAATAAAGTATTTCTTTCTCCAGTATGTTTTGTAAAAGTAAATTCATATTTTTTATTGGAAATACTTATTCTTGAATTTCTTCCAATAGCACTTCCTATAATTTTAAAGAATAGATTTTCACCAGAGATTTCTCCCTTAACTGTGGTAATTGTTTTTCTTGGAGAAATACCACTTACTTTTGTAAATTCTCTTGTTCTTGTAAATTTATGTCCTTTTAAATTTCCTTGGAGAAAGGGATCTTTAACTTTATTAATTGGAGAAGTTTTAAATTTTGAAGTTTTTGTTCCACCATAAATATCTATTTGAAGGTTTGTATCACTTTTTATTTTTTGTAATTTACTAAATTCTTGTCTTGCTTTTATTTCTCTTAATGATTTTCCAGCACCCATAGTTATTACTGCTAATTCAGTAAATCTTTTTCCAACTAATAAAGGTCTATCTTCTGATTTGGTTTTAGCTATTTCTACCCCTGTTCCAATAAGATATGATAAACCTAATAATCCACCAATATAAATAGGAGATTTACTAATAGCTTTTGTTATTTTTCCTGTTACTTTAATTGAACTAATTCCTTTAAATACTCCACTAGCTAATTTACCTACTCCAAATAATAAACCTAATTCTGTTGGTCTTTCTCTAATTTCTTTTATTGTTGAAACACCAGCACCCAAAATATATTCTTTAGCAGTACTTCTTCTTACAAGATATTTACTTCCATCTTTTTTATATATTTCTCTTTGTTGAATTAATAAAGCTTGTTCTCTTTTAAATTGTGGTTCTAAATCTGGTAATACTTTTTTTGTTATCTTACCTAATTGCCTATTAGATTCAGTTCTATATTCTTTACTAATAAATGCAAATGGTCCAAACTTAGAATATTTTTTAAATATCTTTTCTCCTTTTAGTTCTGCTTGAACTTCTGGAGAATCTGTTGGTTTATTTAACATTAGAGAATATGCTTTAGCACTAACTTTTTCTTTTTCAAGTTTTAAACTTGTATCAACTTTCTTAACAAAATTATAAGTTGAAGTAACTCCTTTCTTTGTCATTAAATATGTTACTGCTAATTGTGGAAGAACTCTCTTTTTTGTTTCTAAGAATAAAAAACTAATTCCTTTTTGTCCTAGTTCTCCACCTTTGTATAGGGTATTATAAAGTCCTTTATAAATTCCTTTTGCTCCAATCCCTATTGAAGATTTACTAATAGCTTCACCTGCTTTTTTACTTTGTTCATTTAAAAATAATCCTGCTTTTTCTCCAGATTTGATAAAGAATCCATATCCTTGAGTTTCAAGTAATTTTCTTGCTGAAGAAGTTTTTGGAGATAATTGATTTGCTTGTATATTACCAAAATTATAATTACCTAATATCTTTAAACTTGTTCCAGATTCTTGCCTACCTACTTTTGGAGTATCTAAATCTCCAGTTAAGAATTGTGGATAATGAGATAGTTCTGCTTCCCTACCTGATTGTTTTAATAATTCAACTTTTCTTTTTGTAAATAAAGCAATTACTTCTGGAGAAACATCTTTTGTTAAAGTTATTCTTGATGCTTCTTCTGCTGGTCTTTTAGAAGAAGTTATTTCTAAATAAGCTTTTTCTTTCTTCTTTTCTTTTACAACTCTTTTTGCTGTTTTAGTTATTGAAGGAATGAAAGCTGTATCACCAATAAATCCTTTAGGACCAGTAGTATATCCTAATGAAGAATGTGTAATTTGAAGTCCACTTGCTCCAACTAGAGTAACTTCATCAAATCCTTTTCCAGTTATAGAATATCTTTCTCTAGCTTTTTCTGAAAAAGTTTCTAATCTTGAAATAGGTATTATTGTTTCTTTTATTTCTGGTTGTTTAATTATACTTGGTTCGTATTGAGAAATATAACTTCCTGCTAAAGGGGATTTTGTTTCTTCTATTCTTTGTTGTAATTGTTCTTCAGTTATCTTTCCTTCTTTTTGTAATCCTATTAATCTTGATTCAATAAATACAGTATTAGCTCCCCTACTTATTTCAGAACCAGGAGTTTCTAAAGGAACATATTCTCCAGTTTCAGTATCTCTAGCTAGGAATCCTTGATTAAATTCTTGTGTTTCAGTTAGATTAGTTTTTCTCTCAACTGTTTGTAATGTTCCACTAGAATCTAATACTTCTTTTTCTAAAACTTTAACAGAACTACCAACTACTTCATTAGTTGTTTTCTCTAATGTATTTCCACTTGTTACATAAGAAACTTTTTCATAAGGAACTTCTTTATATAATCTAGTTCCTCCACTTGTTACTTTATCTCTAGTAACTCTTATCTCTCTTTTAATTCCAGAAATTAAATCCCCATTTTGACTATAAACATATTCTTCCCTAATATAAGGTGTTTTCTTAATTGAATCTCCTCTTTGATCACTTGTATAAGAAGAAGGTTTTGAAGTAACTTTAATAGTTCCATCTGCTTGTTCTTCAATAGTAAAATTAGGATTAGATTGATATTTTTTTAAATCTCCAACTTCATAAGGATTGTTTGGAACATAAGTTTGAACAAATTGTGGTTCTGCTTGTTGTTCAGCTATTGCTTGTTCTGTTGCTAGATTAAGTCTGCTTGTAGTTTCTGTAAGTTTGGGAGAACCTATAGCCATTATATAATCCTCCAGAATGAGTTAGTAAATAGAATAATATTGTTAATGTTTAGATTCAAATAAGTAAACATTCATATATCAAGCTCCTTATTTTACTTAATTATTACTGTTCTTTAAATAATTTATGATTTATTCAATTTTCCAAGTGATTCCAATACCAGTTTTATTAAAAAATCCAATTACATTATTACCCATTAAAGCTGTTTTAACTGCTTTGTTTCTTGTAGCTGTTCCTGCTTTCCTAATCTTAGAAGTTATTATTTGCATTAACCTATCTGTTTTTATTTTATTAATATCTGGATCTTTAATTAATGATTCAGATTCAGAAAATAAAAAGTTCTCAAGTTTAATCTTTTCTTTCTCAATATATTTTTTAGTTCCTTCTTCTATAAAGATATGTTTTGCTTTATCTTCTTGTTGTTTATAGTTCTTTAATTTTTTTGAGATTATCTTCATTAATGCGTTAAGTCTATTCTTATAAATAATAAAGTGCATTTTAGATAAAATAGATTTAGCTACTTCTAAATTCTTTTCAAATGTTATTATTAGTTTAGTCATCTTCAAGAGTATCTCCCCAATTTTTAAGTTTCTTAAAAGCTTTTGATTTATTTAATCTACCTAATAACCAATGTTTATTTTTTAATTCCATAGCAGAACATATTTCAAATAATAGATAGAAGAATAAAGTTAGATAAACTAAATTCTTTCCTGTTTGTAATAATTGTATTTTTGTTGTAAGTTCTGAAGGTTGTATTCCTAAACTATATTGATACATTTTTTGTGGATATTTTTGAAATAAACTCCATATTTTATATGCTTGAATACTAGAAAATACTACAGAAAAAAACATTCCTATCTTCATAGCTTGTTTAATAAATCCCCACTTAGTTAATGGTTGCATAAATTTTTTAATCTTTTCCATTTTTTAACCCCAATAAGTTTTTGTAATCTTCGTCAAGATATTTAAATATCTTTTTGAGAACTCCATCACCATCTTTTATTCTAGTAATAGTTACCATTTTTTTTAATGCTTTATCTATTCTAACATCTTTCATAACTATTACTTTGTTGTTGCTATCATCAACAACTTCTAATCTTCTTACATATAATACCATTTTATATCTTTATTGTCATACCAATATGGTCTGCTATTTGATTAATTGCATTTTGATTATAGAAAGCAATTAATACTGCACCTATTGAAGCTATTGTTCCAATGATTAATAACATCTTAGCTAATTTTAAGAACTTCTCTAAATCCTTTGTGGACTTTGGATCTTTAGTCATAGTTCTAGCTACTACATTATCAATCATTATAGAATCCATTTCTGTATAAAATTCAAACATATCTTTTGGAATTGGATCGTTTTCAATATATAATAACATAGGTCGTCTTTTGTAATAATAACTATTCATTCTTTCCCTTAACTTATCTTCTACTATTATCTTTTTATTTTCTAAAGAAACCTTTTGTTCTTTTAATTGATTTATAACTATTTCTCCAAGTTGTTTAATCTCTGCTTCCTTTAGTTTATCTGAAATAATATGAATCTTCTTATTGAAGTATTCTATTCTTGCATTAAACTTTGCTTTTCTTTTTTCTAAAGACCTTTGAACTTCTGCTTTAAATTCATCTCCTAAGTTAAGAATCTTATTTGGATTAATGATATATGGTTTTCCTTTTATTCTTAATATGCCATCTATATCTGGTGTCTTATAATAGTGATCTACTTGCCTACTATAATTTAATACATATACATCTATTCCCTTTGGAACAAATCTTCTATAAAAAGCATAGAATATATCTTTACCTGCAACAAATGTTACAGCACCTATACCTCCAAATAAAGTTATACCTCCTAACATAAAATATACTATTAATATTGCACTATCCATTTTTTATTACCCCATTAATTATTTTTTCTTTTTTGTTCCCATAGCTGAAAAGAAACCAGTTTTCTTTTCAGTTACATCTTTATATTCTTGTTTCTGTGTTGTTACAGTTGTAGTAAATAATTCCATAGTTTTTGCATTATGACTTTTACTTGAATTAAGTATAGTAGCTAATCTACCTCTCTCTAAATATTCTGATTTCTTTAATCCATTCATAGTACAGAAATTTATAATAAAAGAACTATCTCTTACTGTAAACATATCCCAAGTATTTAAATTTGAAAAACTCATATCTAAATTTACTTGTTTGAATCCTGTTGTTTGAGGAGAAATTAATCTACCTAACATTAATAATACATTATTTCCTAATGGAGTTGTTCTTGTTCCAGCTTGAAAATCAGTTGTATTCTTTCTATCTTGATCATCATAGAAAGCATTTATTTGGTCTGATTCTAGTTTTTCTTCTTCTTCTTTATCTATTATCTTTTCTTCTTTTTGTACTTCAATCATAAGGCGACACCTCTGGTTTATCTCTTATTTTCCATAAATTCATACTAACGGTTGCATTATACAAAGTAAGTATAAATGCTAAAGCTATTAAGTAATAATTAATATCAAAGAAGAAAGTAACTCCTTTGATTAATTCAAATCCACTTACTAACATAGCTCCTATTATTGCAAATAATGCTGAAGCCATAATCCCATAGATTATAGAACTTCCAGAATCGTCTTTGAATAGGTGCATAAATAACATAAAAATTAATCCTAATCCACCCATTAATCCGTAAACTGCTAAATGAAATATATCTAACATAATATCCTCCTCCAAGATTATTGAACCTGTATCTAAAGTTGAATAATTAAATACATAAGTTCCTAGTTCTGTATATTCAAATGTTGTATTACAATAGAATGGAGTATATTCTCCCATTTCTCTTGTTTCTAAAAAATTATTTTCTAAGTAAAATGAAACACTTACTCCTGAACAACTTGTACTTACTGGTAAAAAGATAGTACAAGGAATATCTGAAGTAGTCATTACTCCCTTACATTCTTCTTGAGTTGTTGCAATAACAAATGAAGAAATGAAAAGTAATAAGATTCCAATTAAGATTATTTGTTTCAATTTAAAATTACCCCGTGTGTATATCTTCCATTTTCGGTTGAGTTCCAAACATACTTTGCAACTAATGGTGCATTAATTGGTATAAAAAAATTAAAGTCTGTTAGTGTTCTATTAACATATTCCCAAACTAATTGTGGTGTTATATTATTTGTTTGTGGATAAAAAGTTAAATTTCTATCACTATTGTTCCATACATATTTAGCAACTAAGGTTTCATTCATTACATCAAATTTAAATGTAGTTAATGTCCTATTATTATAATTCCATATATCCATAGTTGAAATATTATTTACTTCATAAAAGGTGAGTGTTCTGTTATCATAATCCCATATTTCTTGTGGTGTTATATTATTTGTCCAATAATAAGTTAGAACTCTATTTGTATTATTCCATACATAATTAGATATTTCTTGCTCATTAACTACATCAAAGTCAAATGAAGTTAATGTCCTATTAGTATAATTCCAAATTTCTTCTTCTGTTAAAGCACTTGAAGGTGGAAAATAAGTAAGATTTCTTTCTGAATAATTCCAAACATTTTCAGCTATTTTTACTTCATCAATAGGAATATTAAAATCAAATGAAGTTAATGTTCTATTAACATAAGACCAAATATTAATAGTAAATAAATCTAATATATTAGTATTAATAAATCCACTCCAATTCCAAACTGCTCCTGATAATAAATTAATAGCAGAACTTGTTAAATCAACTGGTTCTGATAAAGACCTATTAATATAAGACCAAATACTTACTTCATCTGTTACATCAAAATCAAATGTAGATAATGTTCTATTATCATAATTCCAAACTTGAGTTGCTACTCCACTATTATCAATAGATAAATTTATTGAACCATTTACCATATCTTGTATATCTGTATAAATTAAATAAGGTGTTGAATGATTAGACCAATAATTAAAGAAACTTAGTGCTTGTCCACTTTCTAAAGCTATAACTGACATATCTGTTGATAATCCTAAACTATCTAGTAAACTATTAACTTGACTAAGATATTGTTCTTTTGTAATTACTAAATGAATCCAATCAGCATTTAATCTTTGCATTTGTTCAAAAGTTAATGTTGCTTGTGGAAATGAATATTCTTCCATTATCGTTTTATTTAAATGATAATAATAATCTAAAGTATTATAACAATTTCTATAAAAGTTATCTGAATGGTCTAATATTTCTTGTTTAGGAATAATATAAGCTGGTAAATCATTATCCATTTGATAAAACCAACACATAGGAGAAACATAATCATTTAACATATCTATTTCTGATTCCCAAGCATATATTTGTTGTTTCCACCAATTCTCTGTTAATATTTCTATATTATAATTAATTCCTTCATTTATATCCATATACCAATGAACCTCACAAGCTTCAGTTCCAGAAGAATGACCAAACCATTCTGTATCTACATTATCAATACTTACATTTAAAACGTGGTGGCAAGGAAAAGGAATTGGTAAAGTTTTGTAAATATCTTGTTCTTCTTCTAATTGGGAACTTTGAGAAGAAACAACCATATTAAAATACATATAACCTTCATAAGTTTCATTAGTAATATTTCCTAAGATAGATTCATCATCTATAACCCAATAACTACCTTCATTTGAAACCCCACTTACGTGCATTTCACTACTTCCTTTTACTTCTGTCCATTGTGGATTATCAAATTGATTACAAGAAATTTGAAGCCAATCCATTTCAACTTTCTTATTTCCACCCTGAGTTGGTAAAGTATCATTAATTCTTATTAACATAGTTCCAGCACCATTAACAATTCCATCTCTTGTAAGATTATTTGTATTAATAGTATTTGTAACAGTTATTCTATCGTTTGGGTCTATTATGTTATTTGGCAACTCTACATAATTTCCAGAACTATAATTATACCAATGTATTATTAAATCGTCATTTGTAACAGAATCTTTCCATTTTGCATTTATTGTAACTGTAACACTTGTAAGAAAATCTTCACTAATATTTAATCCACACATATTACCAATATCATATTCAATATCTAACTTTCCACTAACTTGTTCTATCTTATGTTCGTTCCCATCTAAATTCCAAGTTGATACATAAGAACCACCAGTTACTTTTCCAGTATATAATGTAAAGCCACTTGCGTGTTGATTTATTTGAGAAATATCATAATAGCATTTTGCAATAGCAGGATATACTCCTTGTGCTATTGGTGCAATTAAATCATAATAATAAATTCCGTCGTGGTGCATATTAATCATAGTTGCTTTTTCAAGAAAAATACCCCCAACTGGATTATATATATCAATAAGACAAACTGCATTTTCTAAATCATCTCCACTTTCATTTAGTAATTGAACCCAAAGTTTTGCCCTATCTCTAGGAGAATATTCAGTTCCGTGAACTGCTATTTTTGCTTTTGGTTTATTAGTATAAGTCATATCTATCCAAGCTGTTGAAGTTCCAGTATCGTCATCTGTTTGTAGAGTTATTGTATAATCTCCTGATTCTGTTATTACATTACTACAATCAAAATAGATAGTTCCTTCTCCTGCATTTGCATAAGTTGTATGAACTAAGAAAGATTCAGTATTACAAGTTTGTCCATTAACCCAAAGATAATATCTTATTGTTGGATTATGCCAAACTTGAAATGTTATTATTGCACTTTGAACTTCACTAAATCCGTCTGGTGGATTAACTGTTAAAGTATAATTATAATCATCTCCATCATCAAAAGATTCTCTATACATTGGATCTAAGAATATCTTATTGAATTGTTGTGTTGGTTCTGCTGAAAAGACTAATGGAATTAGTAAAACCATTATTATAGATATTATTATTGTTTGTTTCATTTTAGTTGAAATTATCTATATAAGTTATTTTTACTGAAAAGGTATCATCTGGGTTTGCTTGAGTAATTGTTATATTAACATAATCATTATCTATTGCTATTGCTTTTTCAATATCCCAAACTCCAGTATGTTTAATTCTATTTTTATCAATTATTTCTCCATTACTATCTTTTACTGCTTCAAATCTATATTGAGTAGTTAAGATGCTAGGGGTAACAGTAATTCTGGTGATTTGGAAATCCAAAGTTGAACTAGATTTTCCGTAAGCAATACCTCCTGAACTGGTAACATTAATATATTCTTCATAAGTTTTAACCTCTGCTTGTTCTTGAATAGTTTGATTAAAGTAACTCTCATTAAAATAGATATATGTTGAATCATTATATAGCCAGGGTTGAAAACCTGCTTTTCCAGAAGGGAAGGTTATATTTAATTCTGAAGCATTAATAAAACTTTGATTACAACCAGTTCCATTACTTAGACAAACATTAAGTAATCCTTGTCCATTTCCATAATAAGTAGAATTAGTTGTAACATTACCAACAACTAACATATTACCTAATAAAATAATACCATCTCCTCCAGCATTTTCCATAAAGATATTCTGAAAGAAAGCATCGTCTAAAAATGTTGCTTCTTGATAAATTGTTGTTGAAGCTCCCCAATCTTGTTGAATTGCTCCATTAACCCAAAGTTCTAAAGTTTTATTAGTTCCATTTATCTTTTGCTTAAAAAAAGCAAAACTAGAATTAATAGTTAAATTAACCCAAGCATCAGGTAATTGAGAAAGATTAATACTTGTATTTCCAATTAGTTCTTCTATTGTGTTATTTAATAAATTAGCATCAAAATAGTAATTATCTGAATCATTAGAAAGATAAGGACCAATAGCTGTTCTTCTATTTGCTAGAGCAAATTCTGTATCATTATAAACTGAAAGATTAACACAAGTTAAAGTATCGCCAATTGTTTGAACTGCTTGATTACTTAAACAACCAGTTGGGAATCCTTTTAACCAAGACCAGTTTAATTCAGCAAATACTTCTGTTGCATATAAATCACCTACATTAATAATATCGAATCCCTTCATATCTAAATCTCCATTAATTGTAATATTACCTACAATAGTTGTATTGCATATTCCATTTTGTAAACAATAGATTTGGTCTGCAATAGAACGAGTTAAAGGATCTAAATAAGAATTTGTATTTGAATCTACTGAAGAATAAACAAAAGAAAAAATAATAGGAGATATAAGTAGGAATATGACAATCGTTCTATTCCATTTCAATATCTCCATTATATCAATCCTTTTTGCATTAAGCTTATCTTAGTGCAATCAGACCAGCAATAGCTACTAATAGAACTACTGCAAGTAAGATAGGCAAATATGATAAGATTGTTGCTGTCATTCCTGTAATGGATGCGTTGTTGATGGTGTCTGTTATTACTGGAATAACTACTCCTACACCTACGATAACTGCTACAAGAACTGCAATAAAAGCTCCTACTAATCCTGCTTGTGCGTGTTTCACTTCTGAATACACCTCCTTACCTTCCTTATAGGTTAATACATTATATAAATATATTTATTAGTATAGTAAAATCAAAAGATTTAAATATAGATTGAATTTTAGTTATGAATAAGTATAGGTAATGCTTATGTTTACTTGAAGGTAATGGAAATGGAAATGGTTGTTACTGTAAAAAAATTTGGTAGAGGATATAGAATTTATTTAAATTCTGAAATAGTTAAAGCATATCAAATACAAGAAGAAGATCAAATTCTTGTAGATGTTATAAAGGTTGTTAGGAATCCAATAAATAGAGGTAAAGAAGCATAATGTCAAGAGAAAGTAATGAAGATACAATAGTGTTTACTGATAAAATGTCTTTATCTCAAATATTGAGAGATAAGACATTTAAAATAATACACCAATATAGTTCTTTGTATAGTAAATTAAGAAGGGGATTATTAACTGAAGAAAATATAAAAGAAGATGACGATTGGCAAGGTTGCTGGTTAAATATACTAGAGTTCTACTTTGCTGTTGAAGCAGACTATTTAGGATTGCTAGGACAATATGAAAGAGAAGGATTTACTTCAAAAGAGATTATTGCTAAATATAAGGAAATTGTAAACAACTATATTAAATTATCTTCTAATTTAAAATTAAGTGAATTAGACTTTGTTTTTGATTGTAGTAGATACTTAGCTTCTATCATAGGATTAATGAGTATTGATTATAGAAAGAAATGGAATGAGTTTGATTTGCTTAAACCAGAAGATAGTTTTGAATTTGTAGAAGATATAATGAAAGAAGATAAAAAAGCAGATTATAAGAAGAAATAAGAATGGTAGAAAATACTTCATTAAGGGATTATAAAGGATATAAGGAAAGAATATATTCTGAATTTACTTTAAAGTATGGGAAGAATATAGCTAATAGGTTTATTCAGTTTATTAGTTCTAGGTATGATGAATTGAAAAGAGTGTATTTAGATAAAACACTTATGCTTAGATTATTAATTGACCATTCTAATCTAAGAAAGAATATGATGCTTTCTTATGGTATTGTTGGATTAGGTGGAAAAGGTAAAACTACTCTAGCTTGTAATAT
>Ga0164313_10002911_pt1 | contig 15245 bp, 9 predicted proteins | sample GuaBasSedimGuay4_FD_113735 | JGI IMG/M metagenome (GOLD analysis project Ga0164313, IMG submission 113735) | Subseafloor sediment microbial communities from Guaymas Basin, Gulf of California, Mexico - Guay4, Core 4569-4, 0-3 cm | ecosystem: Environmental > Aquatic > Marine > Hydrothermal vents >... | reverse complement strand
CCAGAAATCAAATTTTTACTAATTTTGCGCCCGGAGGAATGGCAGAGTGGTCGAATGCGGCGGTCTTGAAAACCGTTGTTCGCGCGAGCGGACCGGGGGTTCGAATCCCTCTTCCTCCGCACAAGTACTCAAAACCCTGATACGCAAGTATTGGGGTTTTTATTTGGTAGAGATCGAGCCAAGCTTGCTTAAGCGAGGTTGATGCCAAATGAAAATACAATGCGAACGAAGTGAGTATTGGTTTTGAGTGCTTGTGCAGGTCTCCCCTAATGGGATCACGAGGAGCTTGGCTCTGAGTAATCCCTCTTCCTCCGCCAGTTATAAAAGCACTCTGATGAAGAAGCCTGAAATCGCACTGATTTTCAGGCTTTTTTCATTTCAGCCCTACGCAAGCAAAAGCATCTTATAGCAATAGTTAGGTGGGTTAATTGGTGGACTTATGAAGAGATCAACATTTGCATTGGCGTTCTACATCAAGCGGAACAAGCTCATGAGAGACGGGGAAGCCCCGATTTATGTAAGAATTACGGTACATAGATCACCATCCTGAGTTCAGATATTCATCCGGAGATGACTCAATATTCGGGAAGTGAGTGCGCACCTCACTGGCCCGACATGTTCAGGCTGGGTTCATATTTAGCCATTAAATGTCAACAATTTACTTGGCTACATTTCGTTTGATAGTTACTTACGCACTTTATGATAAATACATCCTCCGTATATAAGGTTTGCGTCTTGTTACTCCTCACTCTATTCCAGGGGACTCTATTCTGCCAGCAGGATCATGTCTTTGCTTTACAAAACGTAGCTGACAAAAGAATCGCTGTTGGCACAACAATTAATGATGATACTCAGTTAGAACCTTTTACTTCAAAATTGACCATTAGCGGATTGGCTATCTCAGGAGAAATTGTTTTACATTCCGATTCAAGCCTTGTCCGTCTGATCTTAATGGATAATTATTATAATGAATACCTCATTTATGAAGCATATCCCATTCTGTCAGGTTCAAGGCAATTTTCAGTTAAAGAGGCGGGGGAAGAAACATCGTTGCTAAATAACATTACGCCATCCCGGGTAGCAATTGAACTTGTTGATGCGTCTATCTATTTGAAAGAGATCATCATCAGTGAAGAGGAACCATATCAGGCAAAAACCAAGGGTGCTTTGTTGCTTCAACAATCCATGGACAAAATAGACCGGATCAATCTGAACATTCAAAAGACTGATCAGACATGGTTGGCCGGGGAAACTTCCATATCCAAATTATCTTACCAGGAAAAGAAAAGTATGTTTGGTGGTAGCGTTCCCAATTTCCAGGGTTTTGAATACTATGTGGGGGGTATTATTGTCCTGCCCGGAGCAAAAGATGAATTAGATTCGAGGGATACACAGTTAGAAAACCTCTCACAACCAGAATCTCAATATGCGAGTGAATTTAGTTGGAGGAGTAGGCACAGAGAAGACTGGGTTACTTCAGTTAAAGACCAGACCGGTTGTAACTCTTGTTGGGCATTTGGAACAACTGCTGCAACTGAGTTACTGGTAAATCTATACTTTAATCGACATCTTGATTATGATTTATCAGAGCAAAATATTATATCATGTACATCCGGGAATTGCAGTTTTGGGGGCACGCAATTACAGGCTTATAATTATATCAAGAATACGGGAATTGTTATGGAGGATTGTTTTCCATATTTAGGCTCCGATCAGGATTGTTCGGAGATGTGTGGAAATCCCCGGGAACGAATTAAAATTGATAGTATGAAATTCTTCTATGATGAGGAGGATAAGAAAAGAGCAATTATTAACGGAGCCACATCAGCTTCCATAGATTCTTGGCTACATGTTGTGCAAATCATAGGTTATAAGGTAATTGAGGCGGGGCACCATCTATTTATGGAAGGTTATGATACAACAAATTATCTATCCATAGAACAAGACAATCCTTTGATAGGCGAGACAGCTTGGTTATGCAAGAATAGCTGGGGAGAGTCCTGGGGGAACAATGGATATGGATATTTTATCGGAGATCAGAATGATATTATGCTGTATTCATTGTCTGGGCCTGTTAGTTCTCTGATTTTCAATGAGGATTATGTATTATGCACTGATAATGATGGTGATGGATACTACTGTTGGGGTATTGGACCAAAACCATCCCATTGCCCTGAATGTCCCGATGAGCCGGATGGTGATGATTCAGATCGATGTATCGGCCCGATGGATGAATATGGTAACCTCAAAAGTTCTACTCCAACACCTGATGCAAAAGATACATTAATCTTATATGGTCAGATGGTTCCTGATCTATATGCTGCGGGTAGTAATATTCGATGGTATAGTGATATTACGCTGCAAAATCTTGTTCACACTGGAAATGTGTTTCCTACCGGACAAACAGAAATAGGAGATTATACATATTACGTAACCCAAACATTATTGGGTTGTGAAAGTGACGCCAATGCTGTATCTCTATCTATTTGGCAGGAGATACCTCGTCCTTTCGGACATGATACGGTAATATATGCAGGTAAACCAGCAATACTCACCGTATCAGGAGAACAAGGTGCAACCTTTAAATGGTATGAAGATCCATTATTAAATATTCTACTGCACACCGGAGAATCTTATGAAACCCAAAAGACGGATACTGGTACTTACACTTATTATATCACCCAAACATTATACTTGTTAGAAAGTGCTCCGGATACAGTACTACTTAAAATTGGACATTTTGTAACTATCCCTGACATAGCTTTTTTAAATGCCCTAATAGAGGAAGGTGTAGATGCTAACGGTGATGGATTTATAAGCTATTCAGAAGCTGAATCCGTTACCTCTATTGCTGTCAATCGTAAGGGGATAGACTATATGTCTGGAATTGAAGCATTTGTTAATCTTGATACATTGGATTGTTCATATAATTTTTTAATCAGCCTGGATGTTTCTGGTTGTACAGATTTACGCTTTTTAGATTGCTATCACAACCAATTAACCAGCCTGGATGTTTCAAAGATTACTGCATTAAAATACTTGGGCTGCTCTGAGAACCGATTTACCAGCCTGGATGTTTCAAAGAATACTGCATTAGAGGAATTGGACTGCAAAAGAAACCGATTAACCATCCTGGATGTTTCTGGTTGTACAGATTTACGTTTTTTAGATTGCTATAGCAACCAATTAACCAGCTTGGATGTTTCTGGTTGTACTGCATTAGAGGAATTGGATTGCAGTTGGAACCAATTAACCAGCCTGGATGTTTCTGGTTGTACTGCTTTAGAAGGATTGGGCTGCCCTCGCAACCAATTAACCAGCCTGGTTGTTTCTGGTTGTACTGCATTAGAGGACTTGGATTGCAATTGGAACCACTTAACCAGCCTGGATGTTTCTGGTTGCACTGCTTTGAGCAGCTTAGAGTGCAGAAGCAACCAATTAATCAGCCTGGATGTTTCTGGCTGTATTGCTTTACAAACATTACAGTGCTATTTCAACCAATTAACCAGCCTGGATGTTTCTGGTTGTACTGCATTAGAGGAATTGGACTGCTCTAATAGCCAATTAACCAGTCTGGATGTTTCTGGTTGTACTGCTTTAAAAACATTATGGTGCTCTAACAACCAATTAACCAGCCTGGATGTTTCTGGTTGTACTGCTTTAACAGGATTATCGTGTGGCGGAAACCAATTAACCAGCCTGGATGTTTCTGGTTGTACCGCTTTAACAGGATTATCGTGTGGCGAAAACCACTTAACCAGCTTGGATGTTTCTGGTTGCACTGCTTTGAGCAGCTTAGATTGCAGAAGCAACCAATTAATCAGCCTGGATGTTTCTGGCTGTATTGCTTTACAAACATTACGGTGCTATTCCAACCAATTAACCAGCCTGGATGTTTCTGGCTGTACTGCTTTAAAAACATTATGGTGCGATTACAACCCATTAACCAGCCTGGATGTTTCTGGCTGTACTGCTTTAAAAGCATTATGGTGTAATTACAACCAATTAACCAGCCTGGATGTTTCTGGTTGTACTGCTTTAACAGGATTATCGTGCAGCGGAAACCAATTAATCAGCCTGGATGTTTCAAAGAATACTGCATTAGAATACTTGGGCTGCTCTGAGAACCAATTAACCAGTCTTGATATTTCAAATAATTCAAAAATAGGTACTTCCGGTGCAGAATATGCTAAACTTATTATTAGCAATATGCTTACTCTACATGAAGTATGTGTCTGGACAATGCCATTCCCGCCGACAGGTGTAAATATTGATACAACAGGCAGCCCAAATGTTGAATTTAAAGATTGCGGCGTGGGTATTGAGGAATATATACCATCAGAATTATTAATTTATCCCAATCCAACTAATGATAGAGTAACCATCGAGACAGGTATTATCGGACATTATGTGATTGAAATCACCTCACTTAACGGTCAAAGGATATACGGCACACAAAAGGATGGACCTACACACCAAATCGACCTCTCATCCTTCCAGAAAGGAGTCTATTTCATCACCATCAGATCAAAAGGCTTTGTAACCACAAGGAAGATCATCAAGTTGTGATTTCAGAAGGGAATCACTTAGTAATCTCCATTCCTCCACTCAGCTTAACCGGGCAAAATATTCTGATTTACCCTGAAAAGATTCTGAGGATCATACTTGCTTTTTATTTTCGTCAATCGCTCATAATTGTGTTTATAGCTCGCTTTCACCCGTTCTTGTCCTTCGTCCATCATGAAGTTTGAATAGGCCCCACCTGATGCATATGGATGTATTCCTTCCCAGTAATCCTTGGCCCATTTTGTGATCTTATCTGCATTTGCAGGATCCGGATCAACTCCAACTATCACTCCAGCATATTTAGCATCCCGGTATGCCCATGGCGTTTCATCCTTGCCAACCCTGCTGGCAGCGCCACTTATTGGATACATATGCATTTGAGAAAGCGGTGTAGGTATTTGCGATCCAAATTTCAAGTGCTGAGCCCTCACTTCAGGCCCTAATTCGCTAAAGAAGTCGGCCTTCCAGTACCATTGCAGGCCTGGAGGCATTAATCCGTCAAACATGGTCTGGACTGATGGGTAAGGCATGGGACCCACCATTTGGAAATGAGGATCTCTGGCCAGAATGGGTTTGAATACCTCTTCTGCTTTATCTAAATCACCCACATAGCACCATACAATGCCACAGAACTGTTTGTTATGAAGATGTTCCGGAAAGGGTGAAACAGGTATCACCATGGTGGTCACAAAGCCATTTAGCTCGTCTGGTGCATTGTGAATGAACTCATGATACCACTCCATGACCTCCTCGGTTTGTTCGATGGGCCATAAAGTGGGTCCTCCAAATACTGTTTTGACATCATGTGCCTGAAATTTAAAGGAGGTGACGATTCCAAAGTTTCCACCACCACCCCGAATGGCCCAGAACAGATCGGAGTTCTGGCTGGCACTTACGGTTACAAATGATCCGTCGGCCAGAACCATATCAGCTTCCAGTAAATTATCAATGGTAAGTCCGTATTTACGTGATAGATGACCCACTCCCCCTCCAAGTGTCAAACCCCCAACACCCGTTGATGAGATGATTCCTGCAGGAACGGCAAGACCAAAAGGATGGGTGGCATGATCCACCTCGCCCCATACATTTCCGCCTCCTACGCGGACCGTTTTTTCAGCCAGATCGACCTGCACAAATTTTAGACCCGACAAATCGATAACCAGACCATCGTCACAAATCCCTAATCCTCCCCCATTGTGTCCACCTCCCCGAACAGCAACAAGTAGATGATTCTCCCTGCCAAAGTTTACGGAATAGATCACATCAGCCACATCCACACATTTTATAATCATGCCCGGACGTTTATCTATCATTGCATTGTACACTTTGCGAGTGTCATTATAATTGGAATCCTGAGGAAGAATTACCTCACCTCTGATTTGAGATGCAAAAGCTTCCATAGCAGAAGCATCCATGTCTTTTACTACGTTTGACATAAAATTTGATTTTTTGTGATTAATCTATTGTGGTTCTGGAGCTAAGAATGGTTGTCAAGAATGGTCTCTTCCATATCCTTTCTTGTGAACTTGTTAATCTTTGTGATTTTGGCATCTCGCTGGTAAGCAGAAGGCAAGATTCGCTCGGCTGCATGCCTGTTCTCAACCTCAACCATTAGCCATGCTTTATGGTCCCCATCTCTGCATCCCCATTCAGCATTGGTTACAAAATGAGACCCGGAAGCTAAAAATACTTTCACCGCCTGAATACATGAAGATTTGTCACCTCCATGTGGTACCTCAATCAAGAACTTTTCCATAATGCGTACTTTTTTTTTGAATTATATTCAATAGTAGGTCTTAGTTCTGTTTTGCTGTTGGTGGTGAGTATGTGGTCTAAGGTATTATTTAATAACAAGTTATGGTATTTATTTGGAATGATTCTAAATCAGAGCTTTTTAACATCCGATTTAACATAATCCCAGACACACAGGTTCTGCTGCAATTATCTGATTAGAACTATAATTTCTGTAGTTTTGCGCAAAATTAGATATAGGACAAATTCGTATACAATGATTACAGTTGCAGGATTAAGAATTCAGTTTGGTAAAAGGGTATTGTTTCAGGAAGTAAATATGAAATTTACGGCTGGTAATTGTTATGGAATTATTGGAGCGAATGGTGCCGGGAAATCAACATATTTAAAAGCAATTTCTGGGGAACTCGATACCACTGCCGGTCATATTAGCCTGGGATCGGGCGAAAGGCTCTCGGTTTTAAGTCAGGATCACTTTGCATTCGACGAATATACCCTGCTCAATACGGTGCTTAAAGGTCATATGCCCTTATGGGAGGTTATGCAGGAAAAAGATACCCTGTATGCAAAACCAGATTTCTCTGAGGCGGATGGAATGAGAACCTCGGAGCTGGAAGAGCAGTTCGCAGATATGGATGGCTGGAATGCCGAAAGCGATGCAGCTATCCTTTTGAGCAACCTGGGCGTCAAAGAGGAATTTCATCACACCATGATGCGCGATTTAAGCGGGAAGCTCAAAGTAAGGGTTCTGCTGGCTCAGGCGCTTTTTGGAAAGCCCGATAACTTGCTGCTCGACGAACCCACCAACGACCTGGACCTTGACACCGTTATGTGGCTGGAAAACTATCTTTCCAACTATGAGAACACAGTACTTGTGGTGTCGCACGACAGGCACTTCCTTGATGCCATAAGTACCCACACAGTTGATATTGACTTTGGCAAAGTCCAGATGTTTGCGGGTAACTATAGCTTCTGGTATCACAGCAGTCAGCTGGCTTTAAGACAACAACAGGTACAGAACAAGAGAGCAGAAGATAAGAAAAAAGAGCTGCAGGAATTCATTGCCCGATTCAGCGCCAACGTGGCCAAATCAAAACAGACCACCAGTCGCAAAAAAATGATCGAGAAGCTTAATATCGCCGATATCAAGCCATCCACAAGAAAATACCCGGGCATCATATTCACCCCCCAGCGAAAAGTTGGAGACAGAATATTGGATGTAAGTGGACTTACTTATAGTATGGATGGTCAAGTTCTTTTTAAGAACGTAGAATTTCAGGCAGTCAAAGACGAAAAGATAATTTTCCTGTCGAAAGACACCAGGGCCATGACTGCTTTTTTTGAAATAATTAATGGATTCCGAGAGGCCGATTCCGGTACGTACCAATGGGGGCAAACCATCACCTATGCATATTTACCTTTGGATAATTCAGAGTTTTTCAAAAGTGACCTAACCCTTTTTGATTGGTTATGCCAGTTCACCGACAACTCAGATGAATCCTACATCAGGGGCTATTTAGGGAAAATGCTCTTTTCCGGAGAGGAGATCTATAAGCGTGTAAATGTATTGTCGGGTGGAGAGAAAATTCGCTGTATGATCGCCCGGGCCATGCTGGCAAATGCCAATGCACTGGTGCTGGATACCCCCACCAACCACCTGGACCTTGAGTCGATTCAAGCCTTCAATAACAATTTGATAAAGTATCCCGGAAATATTTTCATGTCCTCACACGACCATGAGTTTATTCACTCGTTGTGTAACAGGATCATAGAACTTACGCCCAATGGCACTATCGATAAGCTCATGAACTACGACGACTACATTTCAGATGAAAAGATCCAGGCTTTGCGAGAGGGTATGTACTCAAATTAGTACATTACTCCCCAATAGAAAAAATTGCAAAATTAGTCTCCACTACTAAAACCCGGCTTTCCCATGAAAAAAAACAAAACCAGGCATTTCACTGTGGCAGTAATCCTGTCCCTGATCCTTTCGTTTTCATTCTCCTGTAAGAACTCTGTTGAAATTGTCACCAGCCTCTCTTTAGATACATTGAAGCTGGCTGAAATGAAAATGCAGTCCTACACAGACTCAGGGAGGCTTTCGGGCATCTCAGTCCTGGTACTTAAGGATGGAGAGACTGTTCACCAGCGCACCTTTGGACTTGCCCACATTGAGGAGGAGCGAGCAGTTGAAGAGAATACAATCTTTCGGATCTACTCCATGTCAAAACCTATAACAACAGCTGCACTGATGATGCTTTACGATGCAGGCAAGTTTCAACTGGACGATCCGGTGGCCGGATACATTCCTGTATTTAAAGAAACCAGAGTATGGGAGAACGGAAAGGAAGTGGACCAAAAGAAACCCTTTACCATCAGGCACCTGCTGACACATACTGCCGGATTCTGTTATGGCTGGGACCCAGGCTCCCATGTGGATTCCCTGTACAACAGTGCTTCTGCAGGAGGGATATGGAGCAATACCTCCCTGGAAGAATTGATAAGACTTTTAGCCACCCTCCCACTTAAGAACCAGCCTGGCACAAAGTATGAGTATTCTGTATCCATCGATGTGGCTGGTTACCTGGTGGAAGTCTTGTCGGGAATCTCCTTTGATCAGTTCCTGCAAACCCGCCTGTTTGACCCGCTTGGAATGGGGGATACAGGCTTTGATGTGCCCGAAGATGATTGGGATCGGTTGGCCATGATCTACACAAAAGACAGTGAATCAAATACGCTTATTCCGGTGGAGAGCCTGACTAACGGTGTAAGACAAAAGGTAACCCTCTTCTCAGGCGGAGGCGGACTGGTGTCCACTATCGGCGACTATGGAAAATTTGGTCAGATGCTACTGAACGGTGGGGAATTAAACGGAGAACGCATTCTGAAGGAATCCACGGTTAAACTAATTATGAGCGACCAGATGCCCTCCGGAGTTACTTTCCAAGAAGGAATGGGTTATGGCCTGGGAGGCAGCGTGGACAGAAATACTTTAGAATATTCCTGGGGTGGCATGGCTTCCACCCTTTTCGTAGCTGACCCTAAAAACAAAATGGTAGTCCTTGCCTTCACCCAGTACATTCCCTTTATGGGAGTTCCCTTTGCAAATGCCTATAAGGAGTTGGTTCGAAAAGCACTGGTGGAGTAAGGAGATGTCACTCATACTTCAAAGCTTCAATTGGATTTTTGGAGGAAGCTCTCCACGATTGTATGGATACCGTAAGTAGTGCAATAAGCCCCGCTGCCACTCCGGCCAGGGCAAAGATCCACCAGCTAAGAGTTGTTTTGTATGTAAAACTCTCTAACCACTTGTTCATTGCCAGGTAGGCCAGGGGTATGGCCAACAGAAACGATACCAGGATCCATTTCATAAAATCCCAATTGAGCATGCTCATGATTTCACCCGTTTCGGCTCCGTTTACTTTACGAATACCGATCTCTTTGATTCGTCGTTGAGTTGTTAACAGGGAGAGCCCCAGAAGCCCCATAGAACAAATAAACAGTGCGATAAAAGTGAATATAGAGAGCAGCTTAGCCTGTAAAAGCTCAGTTGAATAGACCTCCTTATACATGGAATTTATATAATCATATTGAAACGAATATTCGGGAAACATCTTCGTCCAGGCGGTTTCAATGTCATCCAGGGCCCGGGCTTGCGTTCCAGGTTGAAATGATACCACAAAATTCATCAGCCATAGATCCTTCCGCTTAAACATAACCAATGGATCGATCTTCCTCTTAATGGTCGAAAGATGAAAGTCTTCCACCACACCAATTATTTTACCCGATGGGATAGTTATTGCTTCATTTTCAAAAACTAGTCCAAATTCCTTGCCTACAATTTCGGCCGGATCTGAATAATTCAGTCTTCTCATAGCCGATTCGTTGATAATGTATTCTCCCGAACCCTCATTGTCGGTATAGTTCTCAGAAAAGTTAGTACCCCCCAGAAAGTCCAGGTCAAATATGGTTGCAAATGAGTAATCACAGGGAAAAACACCTATAAAATCATCAGTATCATCTGTCTCATCTTCCACAAAGCCTTCCAAAGTGAACCGAAACATATCGTTTGCTTCACCTCCGGGTGGTTCCAACATGGCCGATACATTTTCAATGGAATTATACTTCAGCAGCTCCTCCTTAAATTCAGCAAACCTGGTCTGAATTTTAGAGTGTACATTCTCAAAACAGATCAGATTGGCATTCTTCACCCCCATGCTGCTTTTAAGTGCATAGGTAGTTTGTCGGTGAATCACAAATACAGCAACTATGAGTGCTATGGAAATGGTATACTGCAAAACAATCAATCCCTTGCTTATCCCCCTGCGATTAAAGTTGCCACCACCAATGAGTACCCGGGAAGATTGTACATTACTTATGAACTGTCTAAGCAGAGGTAAAAATCCGGCCACAATACCCAGCAAACTAAAAACCACTACAACAGTAACGATAAACAGTATATTCCCTGTGAAAAGATTTAAGGCAAACTGCTTTTGAATGAAAACTAGAACAGCAGAGGTTATGATTCCACTCAAAGCCATGGATGTCACTGCAATCACCAATCCCTCGGTAAGAAAATACCTCAACTGTGACCGGCTTGAAGCGCCAAAAACCTTACCTACGAAAAGATATTTGTCGCTGTAGCCAGCCATGCCAATATTCAGATTGGCATAGTTGATCAATGCAATAAAGAGAAGCAGCAAAGCGGCAATGGCGAAAGAATAGATCACGGACATATTTCCATTAGGCTCTATCTCCCTTGTTTTTTTTGAATGCAGATGTATATCTTCAATGTTCTGAAGAAAAGCTTCAAGTTCCAACTGGTCTGGATCTATTTCAAAAAAAGTGGCAAAGAAATCCTTAAAACCTGAGGTAATCTGGTTGGGACTGGCATGCTTATTAAGAAGAAGGTAGGTCCATGCCCAACCTTCAAAAATAGATTTATTGACAGGTGTGGCAATAAAATCGGGATGAAAATGGCTGTTCCTGGGGAAATCTTTCATGATACCGGCCACAGCATAATTGGTGTTTTCCCCGTAAAATTGTCCTTCGGGCAATGTCAACACCTGTCCCATGGGATTGGCGGCCCCAAATACCCTTCTCGCAAAGCTTTCAGTGATTACCATTAAACCAGGACCATCCAGTATATCTTCAGGATTTCCGACCAAAATACGGGCATCAAACACTTTAAAAAAGGTACTGTCACATTCAAAGGCCTGATTGATGGTGACAAATTCATCTTCAAATTTCATCACCCCCCCTCTAAGAGGAGATAACCTTACATAATTCTCAATCCCTGAGAATGATTCCACCATCTCCGGAATATAAGTAGGCCTGTAAAGTCGGGCAAAATGCTTCCCCCCTAAAAAGGTTGAATTGGTAGTTGTAAACCGGTAAATCCGCTCCGATTTTCCATGAAACCTGTCAAAACTCAACTCACTCTTTAAGAACAATACAATTAGCAACATGCTGCTCAGTGCCAGGCTTAGCCCCACAACTTTTATGAAATTTAGAAAAGGTCGTTTCTGAAGGTTCCTGGTAACAAATCGGAGTGTCATAGGCATCAAAAATAATAAAGCATTACAAATTACCGCGTTAAGAAAAGTTAATATCAAACAAAAAGCCGGTAGCCGTTGTTTAAACAGTATGAAAAGAAGGGAATTTCTCAGGAACAGTCTGGCCGGCACCGCATTACTCAGTACATTTCCATATGAATTGCTGGCAGGAACTAAGAAGTTGTACCCCAGCGACAGGGTACAACTGGGCAATACAGGTATTGAGATGTCCAGGATGGCCATGGGTACCGGAACACGAGGATTTGGAGGCAGTTCGAACCAGACCCGTCAACTGGGTATCAAAGGGGTCTCCGATCTTCTTCTGGCAGCCTATGATGAAGGCATTAATTTCTGGGAGACAGCCGATCAGTATGGCTCTCATCCCCATGTGAGCCAGGCGTTGAAAAAAGTAGACAGGGATAAGGTGGTAATTCTCACGAAAACCAATTCCAACTCTTACCAGGATGTGAAAAGCGATCTTGAACGGTTTAAGAATGAGCTTGGAACCGACTACTTTGACATCGTTTTGTTGCATGCTGTCACTGATCCCGAATGGAACACGAATATGAAAGGTGCCATGGAGGCTTTGAGCGAAGCTAAGGAAGAGGGAACCATTCGTGCGCATGGGATCTCCTGCCACTCACTGGGAGCATTGGAGACTGCTGCAGATGAACCCTGGGTTGATGTGGACCTGGCCAGATATAATCCCGGAGGTATTGCCATGGATGCAGATGTACCCACCGTACAAAAGGTATTGACCCGCATGAAGAAAAACGGGAAAGCCATTATTGGAATGAAGGTTTATGGAGCAGGTAAACTTACCGATAAAAAGGATGAATGCCTGGAATTTCATACAGGCTCCGGCTTTATTGACAACTTCACTCTGGGTATTGAAAGCTACGAGCAGCTAAAGGACATCCAGAAGCGCTTGCCTGAAGCCAGTGTAAGGGGTTGATCGGGGTCATTTACGAAGGGAGTACCTTAAAGAACCAGAAACCATTTAGTCAGAAGAATCTGGGCTTACATTCTGCTTCCTGATGTATTCCTCCGGCTTAAGAACGATCTCAGTCACAATCTCCCCATTCTTATCGCGGTATAAAAAGGCCAATGTTAACCGATGCTGGCGTTGAACGGTCATGCTGGCATGATCCTGTGCATACAAAATAAGTTTGGGCTCCAGATACCTCAACAGTCCAGCCACATCCATGGAACCCATGGACTGATCAACAAGTGTATAACAGAATTGGAAAATAGAATCAGGCAGCAGAACCGTCACGCTGTCCATTCTGGTAATCTGATCCACCATGATGGGACATTTGTAATTAATTCGTTTAGCCTCCTTCAATACAGGATCCTCCTGAAGCACCTCGTTCTTACAGCCAGTAAGTACGAAGAGACCCAGGACTAAAATTACACCTGTATGAAATATTAATTTGTGCATACTGGAGCCTGTTTCCTTGAATGTCATGTGGATCGGTTTGAATGCCAAAATAGACATTTAATTGGTTTAATACCTATATTGAGCATCTCATTGCAGAGTCCCCAATCATGAAACAACTATTCATTTCCCTGGAGGATGAAAAAAGCAGTAAATAAAAGATTGTACAGGGATGTCGAATTTCTGACCAGCATCCGTCCTTATAGGAATTATCAAAATCTGGAAGCACTGGAAGCCACTAGCAAATATATCTCAGATCAATTTACCTCCAGTGGCTATGCCATTGAAGAACAACAGTGGATTGCTGAAGGCAATGAATATAAAAATATCATAGCCTCATGGCAAAAGGACAAAATGCGACGATTGATCATTGGTGCTCATTATGATGTGGCCGGCGACCAACCAGGGGCGGACGACAATGCAAGTGCAGTAGCCGGTTTGCTTGAGACTGCCAGGTTATTTTCAGAGAATCATCCGGAACTGGATTATGGAATAGATTTCGTAGCCTATTGTCTTGAAGAAGCCCCGTTTTTCACAACAAAAGAGATGGGGAGCTACATTCATGCAAAATCGATTTATGATCAAAAAGAAGATATTGTTGGAATGATATGCTATGAGATGATTGGCTATTTCTCGGATGAACCAGGCTCCCAGACGTTCCCTGTACCTGAACTAGCAAAAATTTATCCCGACACAGGCAATTATATTGTTGTTGTGGGGATAGAAAAATGTAAGACGTTTAATGAAACCATACACCGATTGATGAGTGAACAGTCAGGTATGAATGTGGAAAAGATTGTTTTCCCGGATGGAAGTGGATTGGCCGGAAGGTCTGACCAAAGAAACTACTGGGAATTTGAATACGATGCGGTGATGATCAGTGACACCTCTTTTCTTCGCAATCCCAATTACCACAAGGAAACGGATACCATTGAGACCCTTGATTTTGAAAAAATGACTGAAGTTGTAAATGGCTGTTATCATGCAGCCACAAAACTTGAGTAACCTCTTTCAATTGCAGGATCTCATTCCGGAACGCCCTTTTCCTGAAGTTCCCGGTGAACCTTCCCTCCCACCTTAACAATAATATCTATAATCTCCACAATGTCTTTTTCAGAGGTTCTGAAGTTTACGATACAGGCCCTTAAACAATACTTCTTATCCACAATTGCATTTGATAAGAAGACCTCGCCACCCTCCTGTAAGGCATTAAGCAATGCCTCGTTCAGGGCGTTTAAATAGGCTTCCCTCTCTTCCTGATTCTGAGGCAAATCTGAAGGAACATATCTTAAGGTTGAGATACTTAACGACTGTGTTATTGCCTCAAGCTGGTTATGCTGTCTGGCTTCTTCATATAATAGTTTTGAAAGCCGAATATCTTCACCAATCAACTGAACATAACCACTTCTTCCCACTTGCTGCAGCGCAAGCCACACTTTCAGGGCCCTGAAACCCCTTGAATTCTGAAGTCCGTACTCGTAATAGTTCTGAGCCTGCTCCTCTCCACTGTTACCAAAGTTGTAATACTCAGGATGGGAGCTATAAGTGTCGGTTAAATGCCTGGGGTTTTTCACCAGTATGCAACCTACTTCAAGTGGACTATATAGCCATTTATGCGGGTCAAGTGCAATTGAATCCGCCTCTTCAACGCCATGAAAGAGGATTTTAAGTTCGGGGAGTACAGCTGCTGGTATTCCATAGGCACCATCGATATGAAACCAAAGATCATACGTCTTGCAAATGGCGCCAATGGCTTGAAGGTTATCGACAACTCCTGTACTCACATCACCTGCAGTTCCCACAATCATAAATGGTTTATAACCTTCTTTCAAATCCTTTTTGATGGTGCGCTCCAGCTGCTCATTGTCCATTTTGTTATCTGAATCAGTTTCAATCCAGCGTATTGATTTTGAACCATGTCCAAAAAGGAT